>Ga0207828_100028_pt1 | contig 298087 bp, 277 predicted proteins | sample TtaePargueraPR_11_FD_187276 | JGI IMG/M metagenome (GOLD analysis project Ga0207828, IMG submission 187276) | Aerobic enrichment media microbial communities from Bioluminiscent Bay, La Parguera, Puerto Rico - Tt and P2 (3) (SPAdes) | ecosystem: Environmental > Aquatic > Marine > Unclassified ...
GGCGTAATCAATGCCGATTCCCGCCAATAGTGGTGGGCTTATTTGCCGATTACTTTCAGGAAATGATCAATCCCGGCCTGGGCGCAATCCTGATCCTGCGGCGGGGTGCCGGAACTGACACCGATCCCGCCGACAACATCCCCGTCCACCGACACCGGCAAACCGCCAGCCACAATCGACAGGCGACCGCCGCATTCGGAATCGATGCCAAATGCCACCATGCCCGGTTGAGCGGCGGCAGCATATTCGTGGGTGGCCTTGCGCGCACCTGCGGCGGTGAATGCCTTGTCCTGGGCGATCGTGGTGCTTGTGACCTTGCCGCCATCCATGCGTTCAAAGGCAATCAGAACACCGGATTCATCGGTGATGGCGATGCACATGGGAATACCGATTTCGGTGGCGCGATTGCGTGCGCCTTCGATCAGTATTTTGGCGTCGTCGATCGACAGGCGTTTGATGGTCAGCATCGGGCGTCTCCGGCAGGATGTTATTGAAACGGTTGTTTCTTGCCGGGGCATCTTATGGGCGGCGTTATCGGGCGATCAACCGCATAAAAAGTCTTTTCATATGGTGGAAGAAGCCGGTGCCATGGCAGGCGCAATTGTGCCGGTCAGACTGTGATTGTCTCCGTCGCTATCTGCTGGTGTTGACGGGGCAAGGGCCGCAATCGCACCAAGGGCGAGTTCCCGAACCGCAGGATTGGCCTGTTCGCGCATCAGAAGGGCGATGTCGATCTTTGGCAACGGCGGTAAGGATGGATCATCAACAATCTGCATTCCGGCATATTCAGCCGTACAGCGCGGCATCGCCCCCAGCGCATGGCCGCCATCAATTGCCGTGATAATCATCGAATTGGAGTCGCTGCTGTGGCTGATGCGAAAGGCGATGTTCTGTTGTGACAGGACTTCTGTCACGGAACGACGGATCACGCAGCCATCATGGAACATCGACAGGCGAAGCGGACGTGCCTGATGGTCAAATCCGGCATCCGCCACCCAGACCAGCGGTTCGGATGTCACATGCAGGCTGGGCGTTTCGGGATCTGCCGTCAGGATCGCCAGATCAAGATCGCCATTGGCGACCCGTTTGCCGAGATTGCGACTGATATCCGCATGGCAGCTGATTTCTGTTTCCGGTAGGCGCAGGGCCGCAATCCGCAGGATTTCCGGCAGATAGATCGCGGCATAATCGTCGGGAAGCCCGATGCGCAGCACGGCCGGTGCCGCATCAAGAAGATCGGCCAGCATCTTGTCGTTCAGGCCGATAATCCCCTCGGCATAGGATTTGACGACAAGTCCGGTTGTGGTTGGGGTGATGGCGTTGCGGTCGCGCGTAATCAGCGGCGCGCCAACGGTATCTTCAAGCTTTTTGATCTGCTGGCTGATGGCGGGTTGCGTGCGCAAAAGGCGTTCGGCCGTGCGTGTGAAACTTTGGGTATCCAGCACGGTCAGAAACGTTCTGAGCAGATCGATATCGACATTCAGAAGAGCCATAAGCGCAATTTATCCCGACAATAAGGCGAAGCAATTTCACATCGATATAGCACCGCTGCAAGATAAGCGCTATCAGCCAGGGCGCATTTTGCACAACCTGCACCCCGCTATCGTTTCGAAAGACCAGACCATGCCCCGTGCCTTACCTGACATCCTTCGCAATGCCGGAAGTACATCTGTTACTCCCTCCGCCACCACGGACATTGCGCAGCGAGAAGAAGGATTAAAGCTGATGGTTCAGTCATCATTCTGGGCTATTGCGACCCTTGTTGTGGCCGCAATCCTGATGGGGCTCGGTCCGATTTTTGTGCGTTATAGCGGTGTGTCACCCGATGCCTCGGCTTTCTGGCGTGTCGCGCTCGCAGCCCCCGTGTTGGGCGCGACCGTCTTTTTGATGCCGGCAGGATCATCAAAACCAGCCAACGAAAATGGCGTTTCCACGCGCAAGCATGGTGACACGGGGTTGATGATCCTTGCCGGTCTTTTCTTCGCAGCCGACCTTGTTGCCTGCCATATGGCAATTGAAATGACGACGGTCGGCAATGCGATTTTGCTTAACAACCTTGCCCCGGTGATTATCGGGTTCCTTGGTCTGTTTGGCATTGCGCGCAAACCCGGCGTGATGTTCTGGTGCGGGGTACCGTTTGCCGTCATTGGCGGCTATTTCCTGTTTCGCGCCAGTGAGATAGGCGCGGGATCCATGCGCGGCGATGCCTTTGCCGTTCTGGCCGCCTTTTTCTATGCCGGTTATTTGATTGTTATCAGCCGTCTGCGCCGTAATCACAGCGCGGTATCAATCATGTTCTGGAGCACCCTGACCACCATGATCGCTCTTGGCGTGATGATGCTGATCAAAGGAAATTTCGCTATGCCGCCGCACATCACGGGTTGGCTGGCGCTGATCGGTCTTGCGATGCTGGTGCATGTTCTGGGGCAGGGAATGGTATCGGTCGGGCTTAAGCGCGTGGATGAAGCCACCGGATCGATGATCCTGCTGTTGCAGCCCTTTGTTGCCTCGATCCTGGGGGCGGTGATTTTGGGAGAGGTCCTTAATCAGTGGCATATCATGGGCAGTGCGGCGGTGGTCGTGGCCCTTTTGATCGCAACCCGGCGCCGCCGCACGTTATAGGCATTAACGGGCGATCATGAACCAAAGCGTACCGACCGGCAGCAACGTTGCCGCAATGCCCAGCATCGTCCAAAGTTTTACGCATTTGTCATAGGCCACCGGCATGGCGGCTTCGCCCGCCGCCACCGTTTGGGCGGCAATCCGCGACATATAGAGCTGCAAGGGCAAAAGCCCGACCAGCCACAGCACAGCCGCCATCGCAAACAGACTGATACCCATCGTCAGATGCGGGCTATCGGAAAGTGAAGTGCCGCCGGCATGAAACAGCCCGACACCGCCAATCACCACCAGTGCCGCGCCAAAGGCGGTAAAAGCCAGATCGGTGACGTTCACCAGCCTGCAGGCAAAGGCAATAACCACCGGATTTTTCGTGCGATCCGCCAGGTTTTTCCAGACTGCGGTGACGATGATATTGCCCAGAAACAGCACGGCACCCAGAAGGTGAATGAATTTGACGGTGGTGTATTCCATTTTTGGCGGCCTTTGAATTGCAGATATCGGGATCAGGAATTTTCAGCGGCTGTCAGGTCTTCGGCAAGAAGCCCCAGCACAAAATCATCGAGTTCCTGATCGGCAGGCGGAACAATCATGCCGTCAATCACCAGCATGGCGATGCCGTGTGCACGGCTCCATGCCGCAAGGGCGCGGTTATAGGCGGTGGCTGCTTCGTTCAGGGTCATATCGGCACGACGATCAACTGATGTAACGGCGCGTTGCAAAACGTCAAACGCGTTATCGGCCGCCTCGCGAAGTTCTGGATATTGATCGAGCGGCGGGCGTTCCCGGCCAAAGATCAGGCGAAAATGCTGCGGGAAATCGACCGCGAAATGCACATAAGCCGCACCAAGCGCCATGATCCGTTCTTCGTGCTTCTGGACATTTGCCGCGACATTTTCCAGCCGTTCGGCAAAGCGTTCAAACGCATCAATCGCCACTGCCGCCAAAATGCCATCCTTACCGTCAAAATGGCGATAGGGCGCTGCTTCCGACACACCGGTCATGCGCGCCAGCCGCCGCAGCGAAAGCCCGCTCGGACCTTCTTCGTTCAGGATGTTTTCGGCTTTTTGCAGCAGGACATTGCGGACGTCACCGTGGTGGTATTTTCCCATAAGCTCGTATTCCGGTTTCTTGTATTCTTGCATATGTTAATGTCGTTAACATATGCGCCTGATGCGGCAAAATGCAAGCCAAAAATGACCGAAAGGAGATTCTTGGTGTCGGAATTCTTCGGAAAAACGGTCCTGATCAGGCCAGAATAAAATCGAACCGCGCGATGTCGCCGTCAGATGCTTCTTGAACATCCATCAGCAGTGCCGGGTTAAACAGAAAGTCCCGCGCGTTGCGGGCTTCGCCGGGGAAGTAAAGCTGTGTGGTCAGAACCCGGTCGTCCCCGTTTCGCACCTTGACGTGATAATGCGGGGTGCGGCTGCCATATTCGGCGGGGCGGATGGTTTCGAAAAAGTACCGGCCCTTGGCATCGGTTTTCTGATACCCGCGCAATCGGAAACCACGATTGTCATATTCGCCGTCGCGATTGGCATGCCAAAGATCGACGATTGCGCCACTAACCGGCTGGCAATCGCGGGTCAGGATAAACCCGATCAGGGTTACCGGATCGCCATCTGCATCACCGCGAAAATCGGATTTTTCCGGGGGCTGGTTGCTGTAAAACGGGCCTTCGGTGCTGCTGCGGGTCGGTTCATCATCGGAGCCACAGGATGGCGTGATGTCGCGTTTTATTGGCTGGGCGCGCAAGATTGGCGCAAACATCCCCACGGAAATGCCTGAAATGCCAGCCGCGCTGGCGGCAAGCCAGCCTTGCAACAGGCTGCGGCGGGTTGGCATGGCGTGACTTTGCTCAGATCCTGATAACGGCATGCGGTACTGCCCCTTTCATCACCATCAGGCATCTAACCGCACGTGGAATGCGGGCTGCCTGATAAAAGCGAGATAGCGGCTTTTGCCCAAAAATCAACGCCCTCATGCAATTTGTGATGAAAAGCGATTGGCGAATTCAGGCAGGCGTTGTCGATGTTGCCTTATCAGCTTCGACCGGTTGCGAGGCAGCAGAAGCATCGCCCCCTTGGTCCGTCGATGGTGTCGCGAGGGGCGGTTGAGTTGCTGGGGCGGTGTTGCCATTCGTGCCATCCGGTACGGCGGTGGTACTGCCTGATATATCGGCCGCAGGCGCAGGTGCCGCGCCTTGATCTGCGGTTGGGGCAGGCGCATCTGGGGCTGGGGTAGGCGTTGGAGTTGGAGTGGTTGCCGATGCCGCCTCGCTTTCCGACGCCACAGGCACCGGTGGCATATTCGGGCTGGATGCGGCGGATTGGGGCGCTGCGTTGCTTGTATCCGGTGCTTTTCCCGGTTCTGCTGGTGTTGCTGTTGCCGGTGTCGGGGCAGGAACAACCGGTTTTGCCGGTGCGGCGGGCTCATCCGGCGTGATCGAAAGCGTTGCGGACGGCGATGGGGTCGGGGCGGCTTTATCATGATCAGGGCGGATCAGGAAGCGGTCGGACAGGGTATCGCGCCCGACCAGAAGTGGTTGGGTAATGCCCGGTACTTCCAGCAGGCCAAGTTCAACATCACAGACAACACCGCGCAGGACCAGCTTCGTTCGGATCACGGGGGCTCGTACCGGGGTGCTGTTGGCGCTGGTTGTGATCTGCCGGAAGGTGCTTGCCGGCATGGCAAGACGCCAGGTGATCTGTCGCTGGATCAATTTGGAATTGTCATCAGGTGCGCTGTCGACAGTCAGCGAAAAGGATACTTTGACAGGCGCAGGTGCGTCCGCGTTACCGGGCGTTCCGGTACTGTTTTCCGCGTCGTTTTCGGGTTCCTCGACCGTCAGGTCGCTAACGAAAAGGCAGCTTTGCGGGGCCGCGCCAAGGATCATCGAGGGCAGGGCCGCAATTCCCCAGTCGGGCAAATCGACCGGTTCATCGGCATAAAGGACGGTGCGATTGCCCAAGCCACCATCCCGCCCGGCGGGCTTTGTGGCCGATGCCGGTTTGCTGTTGGATGCAAGCATAATCAGGGCTTTGTGCAATGTCGGGTTCATGCACCATTGACGGTGCACGATCCCGCTTGTGACAGACTAATGCAGGAAAATAATGCCGCCGCAATTACTTGTTGCGGTTCCAGCCATCACACTGCCCGCGATGGCGCAGCAGATGATCGGCCAGAACGATGGCAGCCATGGCTTCGCCAACCGGAACGGCGCGAATGCCAACACACGGGTCATGGCGGCCCTTGGTCACGACATCGACATCCTTGCCGAAAATATCGACACTTTTGCGCGGTGTCAGGATCGAGCTGGTCGGTTTGACGGCAAAGCGCACGACAACATCCTGACCGGAAGAAATCCCGCCCAGAATACCGCCCGCATGGTTGGAGCCAAAGACCGGCTTGCCATCTTCGCCCATGCGCATTTCATCGGCATTTTCGATGCCGGTCAGTTCGGCGGCTTCGAACCCGTTGCCGATTTCAACACCCTTGACGGCATTGATGGTCATCATCGCCTTGGCCATGTCGGCATCAAGCTTGTCATAGACCGGATCGCCAAGCCCGACCGGCACTCCGGAACAGACAATTTCGATCACGGCGCCGACGGATGATCCATCCTTGCGCAGGCCATCAAGATATTCTTCGAAAACCGGAACGGCGGCAGCATCGGGGCAGAAGAACGGGTTGTTATCAACTTCGTCCCAATTCCAGTTGTCGCGATTGATTTCCTTGGTGCCCATCTTGATCAGGGCGCCGCGGATTTTGATGTCATCGCCAAGGATTTTGCGCGCAATCGCCCCGGCCGCAACCCGCATCGCGGTTTCGCGTGCCGATGATCGTCCGCCGCCGCGATAATCACGGATGCCGTATTTTTCCCAATAGGTGTAATCGGCATGGCCCGGACGGAACTGGTTTTTAATCTCGCCGTAGTCCTTGGATCGCTGATCAACATTTTCGATCAGAAGCCCGATCGGTGTTCCGGTGGTTTTGCCTTCGAACACGCCTGACAGGATTTTGACCTGATCGGGTTCGCGGCGCTGGGTGGTAAATCGCGACTGGCCCGGTTTGCGTTTCTCAAGAAACTGCTGGATATCTTCCTCGGTAAGGTCAAGAAGTGGTGGCACACCGTCAACGACGCAGCCAATGGCCGGGCCGTGGCTTTCGCCAAAGGTGGTGAAGCGAAACAGGGAGCCAAAACTGTTGCCAGCCATTTCCGATATCCAGAATTCAGGTGTTTGAAGACAAAACGGGCTGCCAGCAAGGCAGCCCGCAAGATCATATCATGTTCAGATCAGGCTTTCTGAACATTGATGTCAGGTGCGTCTGCCTGCTTCATGCCAACGGTGTGATAACCGCAATCGACATGATGGGTTTCCCCGGTGACACCGGTCGACAGGTCCGACAGGAAATACAGACCCGACCCGCCAACATCATCAAGGGTAACGTTGCGGCGCATCGGCGAATTATATTCATTCCATTTCAGGATATAGCGGAAATCGCCAATCCCCGACGCGGCAAGGGTCTTCATCGGGCCTGCCGAAATGGCATTCACACGGATGCGATCCGGACCAAGGTCATTGGCAAGATATTTCACGCTGGCTTCAAGGGCCGCCTTGGCAACGCCCATGACGTTGTAATGCGGCATCACCTTTTCCGCCCCGTAATAGGACAGGGTCAGAAGCGAACCACCATCGGTCATCAGCTTTTCCGCGCGCTGTGCAACGGCGGTAAAGGAATAGACCGAGATGTTCATTGAAAGAGCGAAGTTTTCAGGCGAGGTATCGACATAGCGACCACGAAGTTCGTTTTTGTCGGAAAACCCGATAGCGTGAACCACGAAGTCCAGCTTGCCCCATTTTTCTTTCAGCGTCTCGAACACGGCATCAATGCTTGCGGCATCGGTCACGTCGCAGGGCAGGACGATATCGCTGCCCACAGACTCCGCCAATGGCCGAACACGCTTTTCAAGTGCTTCGCCCTGGAAGGTAAAAGCAACTTCGGCGCCAGCGGCAGCCACAGTGCGTGCAATACCCCAGGCGATGGATTTATCGTTCGCGACGCCCATGATCAGGCCACGCTTGCCAGCCATCAGGCCGGAAATGTTTTCGGCGGAAAAGCTCATTTTCCCTCTCGTTCCCACGATCTCTCTCTGGCAGGCATGCAGCGCGGAACAAAGCTGTGACCCACACAGGAGGCATTTGACATTGGGCGCATCCTACACAAAGCGAAGCCAAGGTCAATCTGGCCTGTTTTATCTTGTGCCGGCGCGCTATCCTGTTGATCAATTACACTATAACCGGAAATTGCGCAGGGATAAGTGTTTAATGGTTCCAATCGGGCAAATACTGAACGATCGCACCGGATTTTGGCGCTATGCGATCATGCGCTTTATCCATGATAAATCCATCCAGCGCGCAGCAGGCCTGTCTTATACAACCCTTCTTGCAATGGTGCCGTTCCTTGCCGTGGCCCTTACGGTTCTTTCGGCCTTTCCGGTCTTTGACCAGTGGAAGGACCAGATCACGGGCGTGGTCCTGAACAATTTTCTCCCCGAAACCGGTGAACAGGTAACCGATTATCTTGGCGGGTTCCTTCAAAATACCGGCCAGATGACAGCAATAGGCACGATTGTTCTGGCTTTGACAGCCGTCATGCTGCTTGGTGCGATCGAAGGTGCAATGAACGATGTCTTTCGTGTTACCACCCCGCGCAAGCTTTTGGCGAAACTGGTTGTTTTCTGGACCCTGCTGACGGTCGGGCCGATGTTGTTGGGGCTAAGCCTTTCGGTGGCATCCTATATTTTTGCCATGCGCTATATGGTCGGGGCCGATGGGCTGGGCGAACATATCGGGCAATTGACGTTTTTGGCACCTTTCCTGTTGTCGTCCATTGCCTTCTCGCTTTTGTTTATCGGTATGCCGAACCGTTCGGTCGTGATCATTGACGGGATTTTGGGTGGGTTGGTAGCGGCCGGTCTATTCGAGGCGCTTAAAAAAGGATTTGGCTTTTACGTCATTAATTTTCCGACCTATCAGACGATCTATGGCGCGGTCGCGATTGTGCCGATTTTCCTGTTATGGATGTATCTGACCTGGATTGTTGTCTTGCTGGGCGCCCAGGTCGCCGCGGCACGGTCCGAATGGCGTGCGGCGCGCGCCGCCGGACTGATCCCCGATCCGCGTGGGGCGGTGCCGGGGCAGATGGAACGCATCATCGCTGTGTTGCGGGTTCTGGAATATCTGCAACACCGTTTCCACGAGGCCTCCAAACCGCCAACCTATCGTCGGATGTTACGTGAAACCAAACTTGGCGGGCGGGATCTGAACTGGGCGCTGGCAGCACTTCGTCGTGAAAAGCTGATTGAACGATCCGAAAGCCATCGCTGGCTGCTATCGGGGGATTTGTCGCGGATTACGCTGGTGGATTTGATGACCCGACTTGGGTTGTTTCTGGATTATGACCGGTTACTTCTGGTCAATGCCGATGGTGGCTGGCCGGTTGCGATGCGCGAACGTTTGGTCGAACTGGAAAAAACACGCAAGACCGTACTTGATGTCAATGTTGCCGAGCTTCTTGATTTGCCCAAATCCGAGGACAAGGTACCCGAAACGGTGGAACCTAAGCGGGAACAGGAATCATCAGGTGAAATCGGGCCAAAAGATATGACGCAGATCGTTGATTAATCCCGGCTGTCCGGTGTTGTGTCACCGGATGCGTCATCCGGACGGCTCATTTCGATCCGGATATCGCCATCACTACTGCGCAAATGCAGATCGCGTTGCGGGAACGGGATTTCGATCTCGTTTTCCTTAAAGCTGTCCCAGACGTTCAGCAAAACTTCGCTGATGATATTGCCGCGACCGTTTTGTGGGTCCGTGATCCAGAAACGGATTTCAAGATCAACGGAATTGTCGCCAAAGCCACGCAGCAACGTATTGGGGCCTGGATTGTCCAGAACGCGGGTGCATTTTGCAGCAGCCTCGTTGCAAAGTTTGATCGCGAAATGTGGATCGCAACGATAGGCAATGCCGACCGGAACCTTCAGGCGCAGCTTGACGTCCGAGTGGCTCCAGTTTTCGACCTGATTGGTGATCAGGTCTTCGTTCGGGATCAGGAATTCGGTGCCGTCACGGGTGCGAACGGCAGTGTATCGCGCGCCAAGCGACTGTATCCAGCCAAACGTATCTCCAATCGCGATCACATCCCCCGGCTTGATCGAACGATCTAGCAAAAGGATTACACCGCTGATCAGGTTGGCGACAATCCGTTGCAGGCCAAACCCGATGCCAACACCGATCGCACCGCCAAAGACAGCAAGCGCGGTCAGATCGACACCGATGGTCGATAGCGCGAACAAAACCGCGATCGACAGCAGCACGAGTTTCAGAAGCTTGGACATCAGCACCTGAACCGAGGGTGTCAGGCGATGAACCTTCTGGATGCGTTGTTCGAAAATGCGCGAGGCAAAGGATGCAACCCATAGCAGGATTGCCAGCGATAGCATCGCTTTGAGGATGCCAAATACCGATATCCGGAATTGCCCGATTTGAAGGGCAAGACTGTCCAGCAGGTCAATCGTCGGATCAAGCCAGCCGACGATGTTAAGCGCAGCCAGCCCCCAGGCGATGATCGCAATGCTGCGCGCCCAGACCGGATCATTGACAACGGCCGTGCCCAGACGAATGAAAATCCACGCATTCAGAAGGCTTGCAACGAGACGCAGGATATTATGCCGAAGCCCTGCCTGTATCGCGACGGCATCAATAAACCAGATCAGCAGAACCAGAATGATCGGAAATGCCAGGTCGGGCAAAACTGCAAGCAATCGCCGGAACCCGGCATAATGCAAAAGCGCCCGCCAGTTTTGCAAACGGGCCAGTTGATGCGAAAGCGGACGACGCAGCAACAGGGCCGGTATCACGGCAAGCAGACAGGCAACAATCTGCAACAGGATCGGGACAAGCAGAACATTGGTTTCCACCCATGCGGCGGCCTGTTCAAGCCAGATCACGAGCTGGTCAGGATTCCAGAATTGTTCCATGCGTGCCCTGTGTCTTCCCGGTATGACGATTGGCGAATGGAAAGTGTTTTATTTCATATGGTAACGCGAACCCGCCTCTGCGAGATAGGGGTGTGTTGTTCCTGATTGGGATTTTCAAAGCAGCTTCCTTGACGATAGATAGCTATCTATCTAAATCTTTAGGATCAAAAATCCTCCCGCAGGTGTTTCCCATGACAAATCCCCCTGACAGCAATGCATCACGTGAACAGTTCGGTATCTGGCTGGGTATGCTTGCCCGACAATGGCGCGCCGAAGTTGATCGGCGTCTATCACCCTTTATTTTGACCGAGGCACGCTGGATCATCCTGTTTCGCCTCAGCACTGCGAATCATGACCTGACCCAAAAGGAACTGGCGCGTGTAGCCGGAGTGCAGGGACCGACATTGGTGCGAACACTGGACTGGCTGGAAGAGAAGGGACTGATCGAACGGCGCGAAGTCCCTAATGACAGGCGGGCAAAAACCGTTCATCTGACCGCAAAGGCCGAACCGGCATTGCGTCAGATCCAGGCGGTAATACAGGGTGTGCGCGCCCAGATTTTCTCTGATGTTTCCGATGAAGAACTTGAACAATGCCTTGCCGTGTTCAAAAAGATCGGCCGGCAGTTCGATGCCTTTGCCGGAAGCGCACAGGATAGGGACATGATCATGGTCGGGCAGGGGAAGAAATAGGGGCCTGCTACTGGCCCCAACCTAGGACCGGTTTGATGACCGGTTTCTAAGGCTTTCATTTTCCCAGCGTTCGGTTAAAACCGCCGCCCCAAAGCCAAGCCCGCCAAAGATCGCGAGACTGATCGCGATTGCGGGTAAAAGGCTGTCTGCTGGCAGGAAAGTTGGCGATCCGTCCGGTAATGACAGCCAAACCATGGCCGCACTGCCCCACAATACGCCAACCGTCATCACTCCGATCCCGGTGAAGGCAAGCCGCAAGCGCGAAATACCCCTCATTGCGATGACCTGCTGCGTTCGACGGAACCGTCATAATGGATCGCGACTGTTTTGTTGGTTTGATCGTCACGGGCAAGAGCGATGACATCGGCCGGTTTGCGCCGCAAAAGCATTACGATATCGCCCGACGGAACTTCGCCGATCACGCTGTAACCCGCAACCCGTCCGATCTTGCAATCGCGCATCGATGCCGGGGTAATCATCATCGCCTGCTGTTCCGAAAGCGACAGGTTGCTGACCTGTGCGGCACGAACATCGAAACCTTCGGCCTCAAGGAGGCTTTGCCAATCGGCGCTGTTTTGGCAATCGGCGGTATAGGAAAGTTCAAGTGTCGGACGTGACGCGCCGACAAATGCCGTAAGTCCGATCAGGGCAACACCGGCCAGAACGGTCGCAAGTGCAATGGGTCGCATGGTTTCTGCCTTTGTAAGATGAAACTGCAAAGGCAGAATGCCTGTGAAAACCCGATCAGGTCTTGAGTCTGGTCAAATCGTCAACGGGGCACGCCGGATCAGTGTATCAGCGCGCCTTATAGGGATGCTTTTCCGACCATTCGCGGACGAAATCGATCAGTTCGTCATCTCGGTTTTCCGGCAGCTTGACAGTCAGATGGACATATTGATCGCCGCGTTTGTCACCCCGGGCATAGGCCGCCCCCTTGCCGCGGAGGCGCAATTTTGTGCCGCTATTGGCATTGGCTGGCAGCTTCATGCTGACTTTGCCATTGATCGTTGGGACTTCGATAGAGCCACCCAAAACTGCCTCGGCGAGACTGATTGCCAGATCGCAATGCAGGTCATTGCCTTCGCGGCGGAACGTTTTATCGGGATGGACATGCAGCTTGATCAGCGCATCGCCTGCTTCCCCGCCATTCATGCCCGCCATCCCCTGGCCTTTCAGGCGCAGGGTCTGGCCATCTTCGCTTCCGGCAGGAATGCGGACTTCAAGACTTTTGCCACTGGCAAGGTTGATGCGCTTGGTCGTGCCGATAATCGCCTCGGCGAGATCAAGGCTCAGTTCATAGGAAATATTGGGTCCCTTGACCTTTTCGGCCTGTCTGCGACCGCCAAAACCACCAAATCCGCTACCACCACGGCCGGCTTTGCCGAAAATCTCGTCAAAGATATCTTCGGCATTGGCACCGGAAAATCCGAACGGATCGCCACCTGCCTGACCGCTGTAACGCGCGCCACCACCACGGCCAAACGGCCCGGTTTCACGGCCATCAGCATCAATTTCGCCCGCATCATATTTCTTGCGACGTTCGGCATCCCCCAGAAGATGATAGGCGGCCGAAACTTTTTTGAACCGCTCTTCGATCTTGGTGTCGCCGGGATTGACATCCGGATGAAGCTCGCGCGCAAGTTTGCGATAGGCTTTCTTGATTTCGTCCTGGGTGGCGTTTTTGGCAACGCCCAAAGTCTTGTAGGGATCCTGCATCGCCTGACCGGTTGGATAAAGGGAAACTCTATAGATGTATTATAAGCCTGTATCGGCTGTTGCAAGGAAGCCATTTGTTTTAATTGCTGTCTTTGACATGGCTCAGATATGAAAAAGCGGCGCTGTCCGCAAGGAACGCGCCGCTTTTTTTAAATGTCATGCCGTGAAGATCAGTTCACAACTTCCCAACTGCCATCCGGCTTGCGGCATGCGGTGCCGTAAGCTTCTTCCTGCTTGCCGCCAATGGTGACGGTTTGCTGGTATTCACGGCAATATTCCTGGGTTTTGGGCTCCTGATAGGTACGAACCGGGGTTACCGTACCCCGCGCACCGGTATCGGGATTGTTCCAGGTCGAAGTCTGGCCCGTGGGGGCACTTTCAAGTGTCCGCTGAGTGTTCTGCGCCATGATGGCACGGTCCGCATTATCAAGCGACCGGCCTACTTCACTACCGATGAAGGCACCGGCAAGCGTACCAAGTGCAACGCCTACAAGCTGCCCCGATCCTTTACCGAACTGGGCACCAGCAACAGCACCACCAACCGCGCCCAGAAGGGTACCTGCGGTCTGTTTCTGGCCCTGATCCTGTGCACAACCGGCAATGAATGCAGTCATCATGACGGGGATAACGATATGACGGAATTTCATATTTATTTGCCTACCTTGTCTTTCCTGTCCCAACCGATATGTTCTGTATCTACGGAACGATCTTGAGTGCGTCGTTTCACGTATATCCAAAACCCGTATCTTTCGAATTTGGTGCGGATTTTGAACTATCAAAGGAATCCTGACCCCAATGGACGAAAAAAATACGCCAAAAATTGGGCATGAAGCCCATTCGGTTCCGTTCGATCTTTTTGACGTGTGGTTTAACGAGGCGAAAAACAAGGAGAAACCGTATCCCGATGCGATGACGCTGGCGACAGCTGATGCCAACGGGCGGCCTTCGGCACGTATCGTTCTGCTAAAGGGGTTCGACGAGCGCGGCTTTGTTTTTTATACCAATTATGAAAGCCGCAAGGGCGATCAGCTTGCCGAAAACAGCTTTGCTGCGCTGTGCTTTCACTGGAAGTCGCTAGAAAAATGCGTGCGTATCGAAGGGGCAGTTACGCGCGTTGACGGTGCGGAATCAGATGAATATTTCGCATCGCGTCCACGCGGTAGCCAGCTTGGTGCCTGGGCTTCAATCCAGTCCCGCCCGATGAGCGGCCGGTTCGATCTCGAAAAACGGGTTGCTGAATTTACCGCTAGGTTCGGACTGGGAAAAGTCCCGCGCCCAGACCATTGGGGCGGTTTCCGCCTGATCCCTGATCGTATCGAGTTTTGGTCCGAGGGTAAGTTTCGCCTGCATGATCGCCAGCTTTACACCCGCGATGCCGACGACAAGGGGTGGAACCTGCAGAAGCTGTTCCCCTGAGAGGTTTTGGAAACGTTGCCAGATTCCGGAAATGCAAACACGCGGCCCCCGGGATCTGCGCGTTTCGGGTTGGAGGAAGTCTTAAGCTTCCTCGGGAGGGCAGAATACTTCCTGCAATACGCCGATGATCTTCATGATATCGGGATTGGCCAGTGAGTAGTATATCGTTTGCGATTCCCTGCGCGTTTTCACCAGCCCGTCACGGCGTAATCTGGCAAGGTGCTGTGATAGAGCCGATTGCTTGATGCCCAGTTCACCTTCCAGTGTGCTGACCGATTTTTCGGTTGTTCCCAGTGAACAAAGAACCATAAGGCGCCATTCATTTCCCAATGTTTTCAGGAACTCTGCGGCATCGCGAGCGTTTTTGTGTAAATTGCTATAAGGCATCAGGCGCAGTATCCATTCTCGCAGTCGGTTCGGCTATTTTCTGGCGCGTTGAATTCGACAAACCGGTTAATCTATTTAATCTTCGTCGTTCGGCAACGCATTGGTTTGATGTTACACTGGATTTCGTCACCAGCTAAGCAATTCGTAGCGGAAAGGCCGGTTTCGTTGATTAAAACGGGTTCTTTTATGAAAGTTTTGATCTTGAACAAGGAAAGATGCGTTTTGCGGTTGCAGACTGGCCCTGCATGACGTCTTGACGCGTTGAACTGACCGCAACAAGACATATGTGTCGAAAGACACACCAATCTCGGGAGTGAGTGCGATGGCAGTAAGAACGATTCTGGCTCCGGTGGCAGGTTCGAATATAGATCAGCGTGTACTTGATCTGGCGTTTCGAACGGCCAAAAGATTTAATGCACATCTCGAAGCATTGTTTGTCGCGGCCGAACCCCAGGATGCGATCCCGATTGTGGGTGAAGGCATGTCGGGTCTGATCATCGAAGAAATGATGCGGGCAGCCGAAAGCGAAACCCAGCGACGTGAAACCCGCGGGCGTGCAGCCTATGACGCGGCACGCGATGCCGCCGCCGTCGCGGAGGCTGCGGTTCCGATGCCTGATCTTCAGGCGACCTGCGCATGGCGGCGTGATAACGGTCGCGAGGACGAAACGGTCGCAAGACGCGGTCGTTTGTTTGATCTTGTCGTGATTGGACGCGATCCGCGCGAAGCTGCCGCGTCGCTAACCTTTGATGCCGCCCTGATGGAAACCGGTCGCCCGTTACTGGTTGCACCGGAAAAAACACCGGAAACCGTTGGTGAAAAAGTCGTGATTGCCTGGAATGGCGGGGTCGAAGCCGCGCGCGCCGTGACATCGGCCATGCCGCTTCTGCGTACGGCCAAGGAAGTCACCATCGTCAGTGTCGGCGAGGTCCCTCATGGCCGGGCCTGTGCCAAGGCATTGGCCGAACAGTTTGTCTGGCACGGAGTCGAGGCAAGGGTGTCCGAATTACCCGAACAATCGCATGTTGCTAATGCCTTGATATCGGAGGCGGAAAAGGTTGGTGCCGATAGCATCGTTCTGGGCGCGTACAGCCATTCACGTTTCAAGGAAATGATCCTTGGCGGGGTGACGCAGGACATGCTGGCAAAATGCACTTTGCCGCTTTGGATAATGCATTGACCCAACGGTCACGTAACATCCTGAAATCCGGATGATTATTTGTATGATCATTGGTATATGACACTAAAGGCGCAGTCTTCTGCGCCTTTTTTTGTTGCGTCTGCGAAGAAAACCGGCCACCGTTACTGAAATCTTACAAAGACGGAAGCCCGATTAACGAGGCTCTCCGCCCGATAAAAGAACAGTGGAAGAAACGTCTGGCAGGGGAATTCCCATGTTATCACTTCGCGATGTCATTGATTTCGCTTCCATGTCCGAGGATCTGGCCCGGGAACTCGCCCGCCAGAATGTCGGTTTGCCCGATCTTGGTGCGGTTGTGGCCGGTTATGGCAATGTTGCCACCGGCACTGTTAGCGCCTGCAATGCAACGCCCTGTGCGGCGAATGACGCGGATAGCGAATAACCCGCTAAATCCATGACCGGCCGATCAGAAAAGATCGATCTGGCCGTCGTCCTGCTTGGCGGTTTTGGTGCTGTCCGGCAAATCTTCGGACCATTTCAGAACATGATCGGGCACCGGGCCCAGCATGTGACGCACGGTGTAAAACCGGTTGGCGGGATCAAGCCATCCGGCGATATGGTTCGGTCCGATCACGGTGGGCATTCTGTCATGGATCTGCGCGATCGAGGGCGCGGGGGCACAGGTGATAATTACTGCCTCCGTCCCATTTTCAAGCCCGGCAAACAGCACCGGCTGATGATCGGGCAGGGTAATACGGGTTTTGTGTTTGACCGCGCCGTCCTTGCGCCATTCAAACCAGCTTGTCGCCGGGATCAGGCAACGCCGTTCCAGCAACGGACGAAAGGTCGGCTTTTGATCAAGGGTTTCGGCGCGTGCATTGATCAATGGCGCGTTCAGTGTCGCAACGCTTAAACCCCAGCGGCGCAAGACGGGTTTTTGCCCCGGCAGGATGACAATCACCGGATCGGTCGGGCGGCGAATGCCTGACAGTGCTTCAAAGACGGTTTCGTCCGTCTCTGTTTCCAGTTCTTCCTGATCTTCAGGGACGGTTTCATTGGGAAAATCCGATGCTTCCTTGCGAATAATATCCGTAAGGTCGATGGCCAATTGCGCCTGAAACGCATTCATGTCGCTGATAAGCTGGTATTGGCTGCACATCGGATGTCCGTTCCTGAATTGACAATGATCATAGCCGTTTGACTGGTTTTGGCACAACCTTCATCCTATATAGGAACGCGTGTTGCGACAGGTGCCTGCCGCGGATAGCAATGCTATAAGAAGATTATTGCACGATATAACGCGCCATTTTGGCGCGCGGGATTTGAAAGAGCCGCCCAATGAATACCAATGCCCCGAAAACCGTTGTCCTGACCGGCGCAAGCCGCGGGATCGGCCATGTTACGGTCGGTTATTTTGCCGCGCGTGGCTGGCGGGTGATTTGCTGCTCGCGCGAGGCCCCGCCGCCCAGTTGCCCGCGTGATCCGGCACAGGGTATTCATATTGCCGCCGATCTTTCCAAACCCGAAGATGTCGAATTTTTCATCAAACAGGCCAACGAAGTGCTGGGCGACGATCCGCTTCATGCGTTGGTGAACAATGCAGGTGTATCGCCCAAAACACCCTATAAAGAGCGGCTGGGTTGCCTGAATGGCGATATCGAGGCGTGGCGTGATGTGTTCGAACTGAACTTCTTTACCCCGTTGACTTTGTCGCGTGGTTTTGCCGCTGCCCTGCACCGGGGTAAGGGGGCAATTTGCAACATTACCTCGATCGCGGGCCACTATGTCCATCCCTTTGCCGGATCGGCTTATTCCACGTCGAAGGCCGCCCTCTCGGGGCTGACACGTGAAATGGCGGTGGAGTTTGCCGAACTGGGTGTGCGGGTTAATGCTGTCGCCCCCGGGGAAATCAAAACGGCAATGATTTCCCCTGAATACGAGGCACTGGTGCCCCGCATCCCGATGAACCGAATGGGCACCCCCGAAGACGTGGCCGCCGCCGTGCATTATCTGGTCGGCGACGACAGCAGCTATGTCACCGGCACGGAAATCTTTGTCACCGGCGGGCAGCATTTATACTGAGTCGAAATCCGGATCAAACGGGGCCGCAATAGCTGTTGATGACAAGCTATCAAACGGCTGACGGTCGGGAATTTCCGGCTGTTTTCTTTTGTTCAGTGCTGCGGGGCGATGTAAAAGGCCGGGTCGTAATCAACATTTCCTGCCGGAATAGTATCGATCAGCGGTCGAGCCATGAAATACTGGTCGGGAACGCCTTCCAGTTTCAGATCGGGCAGGGGCGCAAAGCCAAAGCGGCTGTAGTAGTCCGGTTCGCCAAGGACCACGCAACCAGCTGCATCATTGATACGCAGTCTGGCGATTCCGGCCTGGATTAACTCTGATCCGATCCCCAAGCCCTGCCGGTCGGGGTTGACCGCAACCGGGCCAAGACCGAACCAGTCGCTTTCTTGGCCATCGATTTTTACCGGTGAAAAGGCAACGCAACCGACAAGTTCGTCATCTTCGATTGCCACAAGCGACAGGCTTAAACGGCCCTTGTCGCGCAATGCATCAACGATCAGATGTTCGGTTTGCTGGCTATGTGGTGCGGTTGCAAACGCATTCGCCAGCAATGCGTGGATTGCCGGAATATCGGCCTCTGTCTCATCGCGGATAAGCATGATCGGACCCGTCCCATCCTGTGACTTGGCACCCGCTACCTGCAGGTCTATCTCTCGACTATAACGGGAATTGGAATTAGGCCAACAGACTTTTCAGCCAATCGCGTTTTTGTTCCAGCCGACGTGCTTCCATGTCAAGCCATCCGGTGAACGGGGCAGCTTCGTTCGCGTGCTCTTCGCGCAGTGCCAGAACGCGATCAAGTTCCAGTTCGCAAACGTCATGCAGGATTTCGATCTGGTCGCGGCGCGTCTCATCATCCAGCAGATGCAGGAATCGCATTTTAAGTGCCATCACAAGGCGCGAAAGCTCGCCTGATGTATCACGAAGCGTGCCCTGCATCAGTTCCTTGAACTTGTCATGTCCGGCCTTGGTCAGCGACAATTGCGCATCCGAATATGACCCGCTGTTGCAATCTTCGCGCACCAGCCCTTCAAGCTTAAGAAGCTGAAGCGAGCTTCCCATCATATCAAGCGACGGCCCCATGATATGGGCGGTAAAATGGCGCACTGAGTTGGCCAGATCGGCATAGCTGATCGGTTTATCGGAAAGGGCAAGGGTGCCGAGTGCGCACAGGCGCAGACATTCTTTGGGCAGCAAGGTTCTATCCGAATACATAAACGGTCCCTGTCATGTTGCAGACACCGAAGTTAACGCGAACGGTTCTTAATTGCAAGGTGGTAAATGGCTTCTGTCCCAACATCGTGTGATGGCAACAGCATCAATATAGGATGGGAAGTTTCGAAAGCAAACAACCGCATCACGAGAACAATCATTTCCCGATCTGCCGAGGAAGGGGCCCGCAATGAGTGGCAGACACAAAAAAGAAGGCCGTCGATAATCAACGGCCTTCAGTATTCTGTCATATGCAGTGGGATTTTAAGCTTCAGGCTGCCTTGGCAATACCAAGCTGGCCCCAAACCACCAGAAGTGAGTCGATCAGATGATCTATCAGTTCATCATTGTGAAGCGGGCCGGGGGTAAAGCGCAGGCGTTCGGTGCCGCGCGGTACGGTCGGATAGTTGATCGGCTGAACATAGATGTCGTGATCAAACAGCAGACGGTCGCTGGCTTCCTTGCACATTGCGGCATCGCCCACCATCAGCGGCACGATATGGCTTGGCGCATCCATCACCGGAAGACCGGCCGTCCGCATGCGTTCACGCAGCGTTTCGGCACGTTCTTTCTGGGCTTCGCGTTCTATATTGCTGTCCTTGAGGTGGCGGACCGAGGCCAGTGCTCCGGCCGCGATGCTGGGCGGGTGGGAGCTGGTGAAGATAAAGCCATTCCCGAAACTGCGCACGAAATCGACGATTTCATGTTTGGCCGCGATATAGCCACCGATCACGCCAAATGCCTTGGCAAGCGTACCCTGAACGATATCGACACGATTCATCACGCCGTCGCGTTCGGCAACGCCGCCGCCACGCGGGCCATACATGCCGACCGCATGCACTTCGTCGAGATACGAAATCGCGTTGTATTTTTCGCAAAGATCAAGGATTTCTGCGATTGGCGCAATATCGCCATCCATTGAATAAACGGACTCGAACGCGACGATCTTGGCCCGGTTCGGCCCCAGGTCGCGCAGGATTTCTTCAAGATGTTCGACATCGTTATGTTTCCAGATCCGGCGTTCCGCCTTGGAATGGCGCATGCCTTCGATCATGGAATTGTGGTTAAACGAGTCGGAAATGATCACACAATCCGGGAGTTTCGAGCCAAGGGTTGAAAGCGTCGTCCAGTTGGCAACATAGCCCGATGTCATCAAAAGGGCTGCTTCCTTGCCATGCAGATCGGCGAGCTCCTGCTCTAACGCGACATGCAGATGGTTGGAACCGGAAATATTGCGCGTGCCACCTGCACCGCCACCCTGACCGGTGATGGTGTTTTGCATGGCTTCAAGAACCTTCGGATGCTGTCCCATGCCAAGATAGTCGTTTGAACACCAGACCGTAATTTTGCGCGGCGCATCACCGTTTCCCGGGTGATACATGGCTTTGGGGAATTCACCGACAATGCGTTCAAGATTGGCGAATACGCGGTAACGGCCTTCGGCTTTGAGGCCGGACAACGCGTCTTTAAAGAAGGTGTTATAATTCATCTTTTGTGTCTTTCGCCTGTCTCTTTACCGCAGGTACGGGCTGTCTTTCATCCCGTTCTCTCACCCTTGGCAAAGCTCTGGTCCTGGCCGGATATGCGTACATCTCCGGATCAGCATGGTCCCGTTTGACCGGGTCTTGATAACTTCCTTATCGGACATGGCTTCCGACTTGGCATTGACCCTTGTCAAAAATTTTAAAGCGATTCCAGTTTCACTTCGATTGTCGTTTTCAGTGTCGCTGCGAACCACGCTGTCAAAGAAGGCGTCCATTCATTGTTTGTCGATCTCGCCATCACTCATGGCGTTGGGTGGTTCCCCGTTCAATTCCTGTTCCCAATTTGGCGCTATTGATCGCATTTGGCAAGGTTTTGAAAGGACTTCCGACCCACAATTAAATCAATTCAAACAAGCAATAAAATCTATCAACCGCCATTAATTGAAAGTTTCTTGCTATGGCGAGGCCGCTGCGTCTTCATCGATGCAGCGGCATCTATTTGTTTTGTAAAGGTTTTCTGTTCTGGGACAGTTCAGCCGAAGCTGTTGTGCCAGTCCCCAAGAGCAGCTTCGACCTTGTCGAACATATCGTGGACCTGCTGTTCGGTAATGATCAGCGGCGGGCAGAAGGCGACACTATCGCCAAGTGCACGCAGGATCACACCGTGGTCCATACATTTTGCAACAACCGCCTTACCGGCAGCACCGACAGGCTGCATTGGTGTTTTCAGGCATTTGTCTTGGACCAGTTCAAATGCGCCAATCAGCCCGCGTCCGCGGGTTTCGCCGACATGTTCGAATTTATTGAGGTCCTTGAGGCGTTTCTGGAATGGCGACATGACATTGCGGACATGGTCGATAATGCTGTCTTCCTCATAGATTTTAAGGGTTTCAAGCGCAACGGCAGCCGCGACCGGATGGCCGGAATAGGTGAAGCCGTGGCCAAAGGTACCGACCTCGTCGGATGCCTTTTTCGCAGCCTGATAAATCCTGTCATTGATGAACAGGGCCGAAATCGGCTGATAGGCCGATGAAAGCTGCTTGGCGACCGTGATCATGTCGGGTTTAAGCCGGAAGGTTTCGGTGGCAAACATCCGTCCGGTCCGGCCAAATCCGCATATGACCTCGTCAGCGATAAACAGGATGTCATACCGGTCCAGAACTTCCTGCACCTTTTCGAAATAGGTGCGCGGCGGCACGATCACGCCACCGGCTCCCATGATTGGTTCGGCGATAAACGCCCCGATGGTTTCCGGGCCTTCGGCCTGAATCAGGTCTTCAAGCTGTTCGGCAAGACGGGTCGCGAAATCCTCCCCTTCCTCGCCGGGCTGGGCCTCGCGCCAGTAATGCGGGGTTTCGGTATGGATGATACGGTCAATCGGCAGGTCGAACATCTTGTGGTTGCCCGGAAGCCCCGTCATCGAGGCCGCAGCCACCGTCACCCCGTGATAGCCCTTCTTGCGCGAAATGATCTTCTTCTTTTCCGGTTGGCCAATCGCATTGTGATAATACCAGACCATCTTGACCGCGGAATCAGTTGCTTCTGATCCGCTATTGGCAAAGAAAACCTTGGACATCGGGACAGGTACAAGTTCCAGAAGCTTTTCGGCCAGGTCAATCGCCGGGTTGGTGCTGCGCGATGCGAAGGTGTGGTAATAGGGCAGGGTTTCAAGCTGCTTTGTCGCGGCTTTCACAAGGCGATTTTCGCCAAATCCCAGCGACGCACACCAAAGACCGGCCATGCCTTCGATAAAATCACGGCCATTGTCATCGGTCACATAAATCCCGTGGCCCTTTGAAATGATATGCGGCCCGGTTTTTTCATGGGTAGCAAGGTTGGTATAGGGATGAAGATAGCTTGCGATATCGCGGCTGGCGGCCGAATTGCCTTTGGCGGTCGGGACGGAATCAATTGTCGTGGTGGTGGCGTTGGTGGTCATGGCGAACCTCTGTTTCGTGCAGGAAAGATCCTGATGCTTTCAGGCACTTTAGTCAGCTATTTCCGGCATGGGAATCATTAGTTGGACCATGCTTTGGCGAAGATATTTGGCGCGATAGGCAAAAACGAAACCGACAAACAAAACAAAACCGGCCGGGCAAAGGCACCGGCCGGCTTGGTAACGATGTCGTTGGTCGCAGCCTAGTGCGACATCAGAACCGGCACCGTCATGTGACGCAGCAGATGCTGTGTCACACCCCCCATCATCAATTCACGCAGGCGCGGGCGGCCATAGGCACCGCAAACGATCAAGTCGATGCTTTCATCAGCCGCACGTGACAGCAGAAGGTCGCCAACGCTGATGCCGCTGGCATTCATGTTCTCCTTGCGGACATTCACCCCGTGGCGTTCAAGCCGCGAACCGATATCGACACCGGGAACAGGAATGGAGTCACGGGCGCCCTTGTTGGGATCGGCACAAAGAACGAGGGCCGATTTGGCATTTTCAAGAAAGGCCATGCCGTCATTCACCGCACGGACGGCTTCGCGATACGGCTTCCACGCAACCATAACGCGTTCGCCAATCGTTTCGAACCGACCGGCATAGGGCACGACCAGAACCGGGGTGCCCGCGGTCAGAATGGCCTTGTCGGGCATTTCCGAGGTTGACGACGGATCGGCACTGTCCGGGTCATACTGGCCCAGAACCGTCAGGTCATGATGGCGGGCATACATGGCAACCGTGTCGGCAATCTCGGCTGCCGAGCATGGCGTTTCCTGCCAACTGAAGGTAACACCAGCGTCTTCGCAGGCTTTGGCGAAGTCGCGCTTGGCTTCCTTGGCTGTTTCGGCCATGGCCGCGCGCTGCTGATTGACGATTTCCTGAGAAATCTGAACTTCCATGAAACGCGGAATTTCGGCATAGGGCAGAAGAAACAGCCCGGTCAGATGGGCTTTTTGCGCCTTGGCAACTTTCAGGGCAACTGAAAGGCGCTGTGCGCAAGGGGCTGAATTGTCGATATGAACAAGGATATCCCGATACATCTGCCAGTCTCCTTTTCCGGGCAGCACCGCCTTCGACCAAGGCGGCTAGCGTGGTTATGAGAAGCAGTCTAATGCGATCAGTGATGGCGTTCTTTGTTCTATCTCAAATTGCACTTATCGCGTGTATCTGAGTGTCGCGTGACCCTGTGGCGAGAAAATGGTCATTGGTGAAAGGCATCATCCATCAACGGGCTTGGACATCATCGGAATGGTCTTTTCCATGGTAGGTGTACCATTCTGCGGCATCGTTGTCGGAGCAGGGTTAGGGGCAGGGGATGTTACCAGACCGGGTGTTGCTCCCGCGGTCGGATCGCTCATTATTGGCGCACCGGCCGATGGCATTACCCCCATGTTGTCACCCGAAATGATCGAAAGGCTTTTGTGCAATTGCTGTGACAGGGTTGACCAGTTGGTCTGAAGTGTATTGCAGGCTGCCGGGTCATTTTGCTGCACACAACGTTGTGCCATGCGATCAAGGATGTCGAGCGCGATGCGTGCCTCGTCGATCTGTTGGCGCTGTATGTCGGTGATTGCGGCCTTTTGGGGATTTGGAGTCATGACGAATTTGTCATTTGCGGCATTCGCGGATGTTGCCGTGGTCGGGCCACCCCACGGAGTTACTATTTCCGCGGTGGTATCAGCGGCGGGATTGTTTTGTGCGGTGGGTTGCACGCATCCCGACAGTATCAAAGCGGAAACAACAAGACCGGAAAGGGGGCCGGCTCTTCTGATCTTCATGAGTTGCTCCTTTGGCCGCAAAGCGATGATGCGCCCGGGCCGTTCCCATAACCTGACAGTGCCATTTATCATACGGCCTTGCTTTTGCTTTGGAATATATTGGACCTTGTTAAACCCGATGTCCAGAAAAGGGCATGTGTCAGCACTGGCGCCATCAGTTCCCGGAGTCATGGTTATCACGCGATACCATGGCGATGATGGTTTCAAACAATTCCTGCTTTGCCTGATCGGCGGTGATTTCACCGGTTGCCGCGGCATAGGAGAGGGCCTCGGCGGCACCCAGAAAGCCCCAAAGACGCGGCATGGGGATTTTCCCCGTCGGGCTGAAAGACGACAGGATATCGCGGCATTTATCAATAAACAGAAGATGATAGTCCCGCTTGACCTGTTCGAGTTCCGGCGATCCGGCAAGCGATGCGATCACGCCCGAAATTTCGCGTCCCTGTGACAGCACACAGTCAACATAGGATGCCGCGATGACCGATGCCTTGTCGTGCAAGGTCGGGCTGCTTTGGGCCAGGGTGGCGTCCATCAATGCGGTCTGGCGCTGGTCGTAATCCTGATAAAGCGCGATCAGCAAACCAGACCGGGTGCCAAAATGATCATAGACCACCGGTTTGGTAACCCCGGCCTGTTCGGCAAGATTTCCAAGGCTAAGCCCCTCGGTTCCGCCGTCGTGGATCATCTTCCAGGCAACGTCGAGAAGTTGCCAGTTGCGATCTTCGCGGGTCATACGTTTACGGGGCTTATGCAACGGAGACTTTTTTGCACCGAGACTTGACATGGCTATATACCAAACGTAACTTACAGATAGTAACTTACTTATAGTATATAATGATTGCCGTTGAGAGGCAATCACTTAGCAAGGAGATAAGCCATGCGCGCGCTTGTTGTTGTCGCCCATCCAAATTCCGGTTCGTTCAGTCATGCGGTCGCCAATCAAATTGGCAGGGGGATTGAGGATGCCGGGTCCGAACACAGTTTCGAGCTTGCCGATCTGTCGGAGGAGGGATTTGATCCGCGCTTCAATCAGGACGATATCGCGGCCTTCGAGATGAGGTCACCGTTCCCGGATGATGTGCTTGCCGAACAGAAGCGGATTGATGCCGCCGATACGCTGGTGCTGGTTTTTCCGATCTACTGGTGGTCGATGCCCGCAATCCTGAAAGGCTGGATCGACCGGGTGTTTTCAAATGGCTGGGCCTATGAGGATATCGACGGTGAAAAGGTGATCAAAAAGCTGAACCATCTGAAGGTTCATCTTGTCGCGATTGGTGGGGCAGGGCTTGGCACCTTTGCCCGGCATGGATATTTCGGGGCGATGAAGCTGCAAATCCATCAGGGTATTTTTGATTATTGCGGAGTGGAAGTTGCAACTTCGGAATTGATGTTGCTGGCCGATGGGAATGATCCGGCGGAACACCTTAAAAAGGCACGCAATATCGGGGCCGCAATCCCGGCAAAGGTAACAAGGCCCGAACTGGAAATGGCGGGGTAAATACCGGCAGACCGACCATCAAAAGTAAAACGCCCGCAGGGAAAATCTGCGGGCGTTTGTATTTGGTAATGTGCTGCTGGCTTAGTCGTGCTTGCCGCCATTGGCTTTGGACCAGCCAATCGGATCGGCAAGAAAGGCCCGAACGCCTTCGATGGCTTCCTTGGGGAAATATTCGCCTTCTTCGGCAACGGCCAGAACATCGGCCCAGGTTGCCAGGTAATGCAGTTCGATATCGTCCTTTTTCAGTTCCTCAAGCGCGTTGGGGAACACACCATAGAAGAACACGACAAAGGCATGTTTGCATTCGGCGCCGGTTTCGCGGATGGCATTGACGAAATTGACTTTTGATGCGCCGTCGGTGGCAAGGTCTTCGACCAGAAGAACGCGCTGGCCTTCGTGGATGTCGCCTTCGATCCGTGCCTTGCGGCCAAAGCCCTTCGGCTTTTTGCGGACATACTGCATCGGCAGGTCCAGGACATCGGCCAGCCACGCGGAATAGGGGATGCCAGCGGTTTCACCGCCAGCGACTGCGTCAAATGCTTCGTATCCGGCCTTGTCGGAAACCTGACGGGCGGCAAGTTCGATAACCTTACGGCGCGCGCGCGGGAAGGAAATCAGTTTGCGGCAGTCGATATAAACCGGGCTTGCCCAGCCGGATGTCAGGATATAGGCCTCTTCCGGGCGGAAATTCACAGCCCCGATATCAAGCAAAATCTTTGCGACGGTTTTGGCAGCATACGAGCAATGCGCGGTCGAAGTTTCGTTGGTCATGGCGACTATACCCTTTTCCGGATCGAATATTTGCGCACCTCTTAACGTTTTTGAACGCAAAGCGCAAAGAAAAGCCGCTGTCCGGCTGGTCAGGATCAGGTGCCCTGTTATGTCGGAGGCAAATTTGTGGGCAACCGGACCGGATGCGAATAACGCAGTGCCGATTTGAAATATCAAAAGTGATATCTTAGATATCATAATTGCAGTTTCAGATGCCTTTTGTTAGGCTTTGGTCATGTTTGGATAGAGGGTTTGCTTCATGATCACCGCAGGACAAATGCGCGCGGCGCGTGCGTTGCTGGGCATTGATCAGAAAACACTGGCTGAGATGGCCGGGATTTCTGTGCCAACCATCCAGCGGATGGAGTCCAGCAAGGGCAATGTGCGCGGTGTGGTCGATACGCTGGCCAAGGTGGTTGATGCACTTGACCGGGCCGGGATCGAGCTGATTGGTGATCAGGCACCGAGCATTGCGACCGGACGCGGTGTGCGCCTGAAGGAACCAGAAACACGCCCTGCCCGGGATAACGGGCAGGGCGAGGAATAAAACGCAACGAATTTTGCGACGGCGACCGCCGACTTATGCCGACGATCCCGCCGCCTTTTGCAAGGCTGCCGGAGACTATGGAAACCAGAACCTCGAAGATCAATCCGGCATCCGAGCCCGGATATGCCGACCTGTTTACCCCAAAACTTGTAACCGTCCTTCGCGAAGGATACGGACTTAAAGAGCTTCGCGCCGATGCGATTGCCGGTTTGACGGTGGCGATTGTCGCCCTGCCGCTATCGATGGCGATTGCAATTGCATCGGGCGTTTCTCCGGCGCAGGGGCTTTATACGGCGATTGTTGGTGGCATTCTGGTGTCGCTTCTGGGCGGCAGCCGTTTTCAGATCGGTGGGCCGGCGGGGGCGTTTATCGTTCTGGTCGCGGGCACGGTGCAGGCGCACGGGCTGGACGGGTTGCTTATTGCAACCATCCTGTCAGGCTTGATGTTGCTGGCCATCGGGGCACTGAAGCTTGGCACCTATATCAAATTCATTCCCTATCCGGTGACGGTTGGCTTTACCGCGGGGATTGCGGTGATCATTTTCGCAAGCCAGATCAAGGATCTGCTGGGGCTGACCCTGTCGGGGGCGGAGCCGGGGCCGCTTCTGGAAAAACTTCCGGCGATCTGGGCCGCTTTGCCGGGGATTGACCTTGTAACGGTTGCACTTTCCGGGGCGACGATCCTTGTGATCATCGGCACCAAACGGGTGCGTCCGCACTGGCCGGGCATGTTGATTGCCGTCGCCGGGGCCGGGTTGGCAACAGCATTTTTCAATTTGCCGGTATCAACCATCGGCAGCGTCTTTGGCGGTATACCAGGCGATTTTCCGGCACCGGCCCTACCGGAATTCACCCTTGAGAAAGTGCAGGCGGTTTTGCCCAACGCAATTGCATTTGCACTTCTGGGCGCCATTGAATCGCTGCTATCAGCCGTGGTGGCCGATGGCATGACCGGGCGGCATCACCGGTCGAACTGCGAACTGGTGGCCCAAGGGGTGGCCAATATGGCATCGGGCCTGTTTGGCGGCATTTGCGTGACCGGCACGATTGCGCGCACCGCGACCAATATACGTGCTGGGGCGCATGGTCCGGTTGCCGGGGTTCTGCATGCGCTGTTTTTGCTGCTGTTCATTCTGGTGGCAGCCCCGTTAGCAAGTTTCATTCCGCTGGCAAGTCTGGCCGGGGTGCTGGCGGTTGTCGCGTGGAACATGATCGAAAAACATGCCTTTGCTACCTTGCTGCGTGCATCGCGCGGTGATGCGGCGGTGTTGCTGGCGACGTTCCTGCTGACGATTTTCCGTGATCTGCTGGAGGCCATTGTGGTCGGCTTTGCCTTGGGATCGGTCCTGTTTATCCAGCGGATGTCAAAAACGACCGCAATTGCCACCCACAGCCCGTTTGTATCCGAAGACCGGGCGGATGGCACGACTGGCGGGGCCGGGGCATCGGGTATTTCATCGACAACCGATCCTGACATCATGATTTACCGGATTACCGGCGTGTTCTTTTTCGGGGCCGCTGCATCCATCGGATCGGTTCTGGACCGGATTGGAGATACGCATAAGGCGCTGATCATTGATTTTGCTGCCGTGCCGTTTCTTGATTCAACCGCGGCCAATACGATTGCCGGGCTGGCAAGCAAGACTCATGGACGCGGGATCGAGGTCATTCTGACCGGCACATCGCATGACCTTCGGCGGGAACTGTTTGCGCACGGTATCAAGCCGCCGCTGATTCATTATGAAACTGATATCGAGACTGCGGTGGTGCGGCTTCGGGCGCATGGGATGCGCGACATCCCTGCATCCTGATTTGCCGCCACGAAGACAGTGAGAATATCCCAAGCCCTTGTCAGGCATTGGCAAAGTCCGGTTTTGGGTTTATTTGGTATAGCTTTACCGAATTAAGCGGAAAGGCACTGCCATGTCGCAGGAAACCGGACTTGTCGTCGATATCAATGACGGCGGTATTGCAACCATGACCATTTCGCAGCCGGAGCGCAAAAATGCGCTGACCAAGCCGATGTGGGGGGAACTTGCCCGGATTGCCGACGATCTTGGTGGGGACAGCAACCTGCGTTGCATCGTTATTCGCGGCGGCAGTGGGGCCGGATTTGGGGCCGGAGCGGATATTCATGAATTTGTCCGCGAACGCGACGGGTTTGAAAAGGCGCGCGATTACGGAATGCTCCATGCCGAAGCCTTGCAGGCGCTTCGGGTTTGCCAGCATCCAGTGATTGCGGCGATTGACGGGCCGTGCATCGGGGCGTCGTTTGTGTTGGCTGCGGCCTGCGATTTGCGGATTGCAGCCGATAATGCAAAATTCGCCGTGCCGCCGATGAAGCTTGGCGCGACGCTGGGCTATCCGGAATTGCAGATCATGCTGGATCTGCTGGGCGAAGCAGCCCTGTTTGAAATACTGCTGGAAGGGCAGGTTTTTGATGTCGCGCGTGCGCGCGAAATCGGCTTTATCGCCCGCCATGTGCCGCTTGATGCATTCGATGCGGAAGTAACGGCGACAGCAACCCGAATTGCCGGGGGCGCACCGATCACCCAGCGCCTGCACAAAAAAATGATCAACCGCCTGAAAGAAGGCGGTTCGATTGACGCAAGGGAATTTGACGAAGGATACCGCGCCTTTGACAGTGCGGATTTCAAGGAAGGCTACACCGCCTTTCTCGAAAAGCGAAAAGCGGTGTTTGAAGGCAGATAATCGTCAGATCATAACGGCAAATCCGGTGTCAGCGGCACATCGGTGATGCCGTAATCCAGACCCATCTTGTAAAGCTCGCTTGTGATTTGCGATCTGTGATGGGTTTGGTGGTTGAAAAGCTGCATCAGGAAAAGCTGGCGCGGCAATTTTCGGGTTACACCATCCAGCCCCATCAATTCGCGAATGTCATCCTGCCAGCCATGATCGCTGGAATCGACGAACTCGGCGATTGCCGCGTCGGTTTCGATCCGCATTTTGCCAAGAGTTTCGAAATCATCGGCCATGGCTGTGCGGGCATCAAATGGCTCGGCCTGTCCGGTTTTCAGAATGCCGAGGATGCGGTGATCTATATACAGCAGATGATTAAACGTTGCGTGGATCGAGCCAAAAAACATGCCGCGGTCACGGCGGCGTTCCTCGTCACCGATCTGATCACAAAGATCGTACAGAACACCATTTTGCCAGCTGTTATATTTGGCCATCGCGCGGCCGTAATCGTTGAAATTCATCTTTGCCATCTGGTGGGGCTCCTTGTTGGCATTAACCGGTCTGTACTTAATCTGCGGCAACCGCGACGGCATCGTTGGTTTGGGTTGGGGCAGGCTGTTCGATCTGTTTTGCCTCGGCCACGAAATGAACCATGACATTGGCAAAAATGCCAAAGGCCAGCATTGACGCGGTCACGGGCAGAAGACTGCCGTCATGGACCTGTCCGATAATGGTGCCTGCCAATGCGCCGGTGGCAAACTGTATGGTCCCCATCAAGGCGGTGGCCGTCCCGCCGATATGTGGGAAATACTGCATGAAGGCTGCGGTTGCGTTTGGTGCGGTCAGCCCGATCATGCCGACAGCAACCATCACCAGCGGCACCACAGCATATAGCGACGGCTCAAACGCATTCACCGCAATGAACAATCCGATCACGGCCGCCAGTTGAAGGGCGGTGCCAATCGCAAGTATCTGATGGCATTCAAGCCGTTTCAGCAACGGATTGTTCAGCCGGTTGCAGATCACGATGACAATGACATTTGCCCCGAACAGATAGGGGAACTGGCTGGGTGACACGCCGAAATAATCAATATACATGAACGGGCTGTCGGTCAGGAAACTGAACATCACTGCACTGGCCCCGGTGTGGGCCAGCATGAAACCAACTGCCTTGCGCGTACGCAGGACTTCCAGATAGGTCCACCACACCCGTCGTGCCGGCCCGGCATAGCGGGGGCGCAGTTTGGTGGTTTCGGGTAACTTGAACCACACAATCACCAGCATGATGCTGCCATATATGACCAGCAGGACGAAAATCGCCTGCCACTGGAAATAGACCAGCAGGGCCGAACCAACCGTTGGCGCGACCAGCGGGGCGATCATCATGATCACCGCGATCAGGGCAAACATGCGCGCGGCATCCTTGCCATCGAACAGGTCGCGCACCGATGCGCCGACAATCACAAGGGCAAAACCGCCGCCAATCGCCTGGATAAAGCGCATGACATTAAGCGAGAAAGAACTGTCGACGAAAATGATGATCGCACTGGTGATGATGTAAATCACAAGCCCGATCAACGCGACCGGGCGACGGCCAACGCGATCCGAAAGCGGTCCGCCAATCAGTTGCCCTAGGGCAAAACCAATTAGGAACATGCTGATTGATACTTCGACATTATGCGTCGGCGCGCCAAAATCTGCTGCCATCGCCGGAATGGCAGGCAGGTAGGTATCAATCGCAAATGGCGCGGTCGCGATCAGGGCGGCAAGCAGGATCGCAAGGCGTTGCGTATTGATCGGGGCGCTGGCATCTGTATTCGCCATGACTTCCGTATCCGTTTCTTATGGTGGCAGGTGGGGCGTGATCTGTCCGGTTTCCAGTATCGGTCTTTAGCGGACTTCCTTAAGGCCGGCCGGAATGACAGGAAACGGGACATATCGCCAACACCCGGATAGAGGGCGGGGCAAAAATTCCGGTCAGATATGGCAGTGGCATCAGGAAGGCCGCACCGTTGCGGATGGCGGGGCCGGGTGGATCGCAGCCTGAAACGATTCAATTTGTGCCATTATCCACGGAAATTCTGTTTTTTCCAGCCCGGCGATTTTGACAGCTCGAATATCAGCTATGCATATAACCGTCTGACGCGGCAAAAGAATACAGGCCGCAAAAGAAAACGGCACCCGCGATGGGGTGCCGTTTGTAAGGTTTTCAGTTCTCGCCTGATCTAATAGTTCATGACCTTTTCCGGGCCCATCAGCATGGTCGGAAGCCATGTCGAAATTGCCGGTATGTATGTCACGATGATCAGGAATACCAGAAGGATCATCAGCCAAGGCAGGGCTGCACGAACCACCTGAACCAGCGACATGCCGGTGATACCCGACGTCACGAACAGGTTAAGCCCGACCGGCGGCGTGATCAGGCCGATTTCCATGTTCACAACCATGATGATGCCCAGATGGATCGGATCGATACCAAGCTTCATCGCAATCGGGAACAGGATCGGTGCCATGATCAGAAGGATGGCCGACGGTTCCATGAAGTTGCCCGCGATCAACAGAATGATGTTGACCACGATCAGGAAGGCCCAAGGTTCCAGACCCCAGTTGATGATGGTTTCAGCAATGGTGTGCGGAATGCGTTCGGATGTCAGCACATGGGCAAACAGCATGGCGTTGGCAATGATGAACATCAGCATGATGGTCACTTTGCCGGACTCCAGCAGCACGTGGCGGATATCCTTGTCGAACGGGATCAGCGCGATGGCCTTGCCGATTTTAGGCAGGTTGTAGCCAATGATTGCGCCCACACCCATGCCTTTTTCCGGAACCCAGGCAACCCCCTTGATCGGACCCATATCGCGATAAAACACGATAGCGACCAGCAGGGCATAGACGGATGCGACGGCTGCGGCTTCGGTCGGGGTAAAGATCCCGCCATAGATACCGCCCATGATCACAACCACCAGAAGCAGGCCACCGGATGCGGAAAACAGGCCTTCAAACCATTCCGAAGCGCTCGGACGATCCTGTTTGGGCAGCTTTTTGATCCGGGCGACAACATAGATCACCGCCATCAGCATTAGACCGGCGATCAGGCCGGGAATGACACCAGCCAGGAACATGCGGCCGACCGACACCTGGGTTGCCGCGGCATAGACCACCATCACGATGGATGGCGGGATCAGAATGCCAAGCGTACCGGCGTTACAGATCACACCGGCGGCAAAGTTGCGCGGATACCCCGATTTGATCATGCCGGCGATCACGACCGAACCAATGGCAACAACCGTAGCCGGACTGGAACCAGAAACAGCGGCAAACAGCATACAGGCCAGAACGGACGCCATGGCAAGACCGCCATGGAACCAGCCAACCGTATCCACCGCAAAGCGGATCAGACGACGTGCCACCCCGCCGGTCGACAGGAAGGTCGAGGCAAGGATGAAGAACGGAATGGCCAGAAGGGTGTAATGTTCCATCCCGTTGAACAGTTTTTCGATCAGGGTCGCAAGCGAGTCCGATCCAAAGAACAGGATGGTGGTGATGGATGACAGGCCCAGCGCCACGCCGATCGGGGTGCCAAGCGCCATCAACGCAAACAGCGTGATGAACAGATATGCGATTGTCATTTAAGGCGTTCCCCCGCGATCATTTATCGTTGTCGCGACGGACCATGCCGTCGGCCATGGCTTCGGCTTCATCGCCCTCGCCAATGGTTTCGATCGCCTCGCGTGCCTCGTCTGCAAGCGAGAATCCGTTTTGCTGACCCGAAAGAATACGCCACAGAACCTGTCCGAGACGGAACAGCAGTAACGCACCGCCAAGCGGCAGGATCAGATAGACCACCCACATCGGGATCGGGGAATCTTCGGCCTCGATACCGATCATGTGATAGAAGGCCATGCTTTCCCAGCCGCCATAAAGAATGAGCGCGGCATAGGTCATGCAGACCAGGGCAACAAAGATACCGGTGATGCGCTGGGCGGGTTTTGCAAACAGCTGCACAAGGGCATCGACCCCGATATGGGATCCGACCTTGACGCCATAAGACATGCCGAAAAGCACAAGCCAGGCAAACAGAAATTCGGTGATTTCCATCGACCAGGTCATACCGGAATTGAAGCCGTAACGAAGAACGACATTGACGAAAGTCAGTACCGTCATGGCGGCGAGAAGGAGGGCAATAATGCCCTCCTCCAGCCGGTCAACGACCGTTTTAATCATAGCGGTAACGGTCCTCTAGGTTCGAGGAATTACTTGTTGCAGGCGGCGGCGGCTTCGATCAGATCGGCACCGATATCACCTTCGAACTGAGCCCAGACAGGCTTCATGGCTTCGCGCCATGCTTTAACATCGTCAGGAGACGGTTTGACGATTTCGGTTTCGCCCGAGTCAACGATCAGCTGGCGCTGTTCGTCGGCCAGTTTGCCCGACAGATCGTTCGAGTATTCGGTTGCTTCGTCCATGGCCTGTTTCAGACCAGCCTGGATTTCCGGATCAAGACCGTCCCACCATTTGGTCGAGGTCACGACCAGATAGTCGAGCAGACCGTGGTTGGATTCAGTGATGTAATCCTGAACTTCGAAGAACTTCTGGGAATAGATGTTCGACCAGGTATTTTCCTGACCGTCAACAACGCCGGTCTGCAGTGCCGAATAGGTTTCGGCGAATGCCATTTTCTGCGGGACGGCATCAACAGCTTCGAACTGGGCAGCAAGAACGTCCGAGCTCTGAATACGGAATTTCAGGCCAGCGGCGTCAGCCGGGGTCAAAAGCGGCTTGTTGGCCGAAAGCTGTTTCAGGCCATTGTGCCAGTAACCAAGACCGGTGAGGCCCTTGTCAGCCATCGAAAGCAGAAGCTCCTGGCCTTTTTCACCTTTCTGGAAGCATTCGACAGCTTCCATGTCGTTGAACAGGAACGGAAGATCGAACAGGCCGAGCTTCGAGGTCCATTTGCCGAATTTCGCAAGCGACGGTGCAGCAAGCTGAACGTCACCGCGGAGCATTGCCGGCAGAACCTTGTCGTCATCGAACAACTGCGAGTTCGGATAAATTTCGACTTTAACCTTGTCACCAAGGATTTCTTCAGCACGCTTTTTGAAGAACTCAGCGCCCTGACCCTTCGGGGTGTTCGGGGCAACCACGTGAGCATATTTGACAACAACCTGTGCGGATGCTGCGCTGGTCATGCCAAGAACGGCTGCCATTGCAACGCTGGTTGCGAGAAGTTTTTTGGTAATCGGACGCATCAATAGTCTCCCTATAAGCTTTGTGCGTTTTCCCAGTAGCGCGCCAGTTATCGGCGTCGTTCAGGTCGCCGTCTGGCGCTGGGGTGCAATACTGCAATTGCCGGGCCAGTTCTGCATATCTGCCATTACGATAAGTAATATCAGCGGCTTGCGGTGTATTTCACGATGGTGCGGTGCAGCGTAAGTTCTTATTTTTGTTATCTTTCCCGCACATCCCTCTTTCGCAATGTGCGGTCTTCCGCACAATATCTCAAGTTGAAAATGCAATTTTTTTATCGATTAGGGGATTTTGGGCGCAATCAGGGACTGCCATTGGTAGGACCAATACCAAAACCGTTCGGAAAAGCGGTTCCCGGACGGTGACGTTGGTCAGCCATGATCGACGCCTAAGGACACATTGCCAAGTGGTGTCAGCCGTCCGATTTATTGCGGAATTCAGCCGGGACGATGCCGTATTTGGCAAGTTTGTCATAGAAGGTTTTGCGCGGGACACCCAGCGCATTGACCGTCGCCGTGACATGGCCGCCATGCTGGCGAAGTGCCTCGCAGATCACGCCTTTTTCAAAGGCTTCGACCTGTTGGGGCAGGGACAGGATATTTTCGATTGTCTGTGCGCTGTCACCGGCAAACGGATCAAGGCCCAGCACCCGGCGTTCAGCGGCATTGCGCAATTCGCGCACATTGCCTGGCCAGTCATGAGCCGTCAGGCGGGCGATTTCGGTGCCGTTTAGTGGCGCAAATTCCCGGCCAAACCTTCCTTGCGCCTCTCTCATGAAATGCTGGAAAAGAAGGGGGATGTCATCCTTTCGATCACGCAATGGCGGAATGTGCAGTTGGACGACATTCAGGCGGTAATACAAATCTTCGCGGAATGCCCCGCGTGATGATGCTTCGCGCAGGTCAATCTTGGTTGCGGCCACCACGCGCAAATCAATCGGTTGCAACTTGTTCGATCCCAATCGTTCCAGCGCGCGTTCCTGTAGCACACGCAGCAGCTTGACCTGCAGGGACAACGGCATGCTTTCGATTTCATCCAGGAACATGGTGCCCTTGTCGGCAAATTCGAATTTGCCGATGCGTTTGTTTTCAGCCCCAGTAAAGGCGCCTGCTTCGTGGCCGAACAGTTCGGATTCAATCAGGTTTTCTGGCATTGCCCCGCAATTTACCGCGACAAACTGCCCGGGGCGGCCGGATGCCTCGTGCAGGGTGCGTGCAACGACTTCCTTGCCCGCACCGGTTTCACCATTGATCAGGACATGGGCATCGGTCGCGGCGATATTGCCAATCAACGTGCGCAGCTTTTCCATGGCGGGCGTGCGCCCGATCAGGCCCGATACTTCCTTGCTGTGGCGGGCCAGTTCGGCCTTGAGCGTCCTGTTTTCAAGAACCAACTGCCGATGGGCCATGGCCCGGCGTGCAACATCGATGAAATGGTCAGGATCGAACGGTTTTTCGATGAAATCAAATGCGCCTTCGCGCATGGCACGTACCGCGGTGGCAACGTCGCCATGCCCGGTGACAAGGATCACCGGCATTTCCGGTTCGATTTTACGGATCTGGGACAGCAATTCCATGCCATCCATGCGTGGCATGCGGATATCGGTAATCAGGATTCCGGGCCAGCCGCGGCGAATGCGTTCCAGCGCCGAACCGGCGTCGCTGTGGCATTCGACAGGGATGTCGGCAAGCTCCAGCGTTTGCTGTGCGGCTTCCCGCACATCTTCGTCGTCATCGACAAACAGAACGCAATGGGCCGAGTTGTTCAAATGCCTTCCCCTTTTAATCCGTTCCGGATCACGGGGCGATCATACGATGTACCAGCAGATCCGTTTCCACGCCTTCTGTTTCGGCGGTTTGGGCGGATGTTGTATCAGGCATCGGCGATGACGTCGAGGTTGATGTGCCGTCATGCCCGGTCATCTGTTCAACACATCGCAATTCAATTGTGAAACAGGCCCCGCCGTTCGGGCGGTTTTCCGCACGTATCGTGCCGCCAAAGCTGCGCATGATGCCATAACAGATCGAAAGCCCAAGCCCAAGCCCGTCGCCAAACGGCTTGGTGGTGAAGAAGGGGTCGAACAGTTTGGGCAGGTTTTCGGGGAGGATACCGGGGCCGTTATCGGTAATCGCGACCAGAACGCGGCCATCCTTTTCTTCAAGCATAATTCCGATCTGCGGGAATTCCTCATCGCGGCAGGCATCGGCGGCGTTGCTCAGGATATTGAGGAAAACCTGTTCGAGCTGGTTTTCCTCGGCGGTCACCAGTGCGATGTTTTCATCCGCCTGATACCGGATATCGGCCAGTCCGGCCCGCCCGGTTTCGCGCAAAAGGTCAATCGCCTTTTCCAGTGGACCGGCAAGGGCAACGGGGTGCGTGTCGTGTTTGGGGCGGCGGGCAAAGGTTTTCAGATGGTTGGTGATCCGGCCCATGCGTTCGGTCAGTTCGGAAATCCGGCCCAGATTGCGACTGGCGGTTTCATCATTGCCGCGCGCAATGAATTTCAACGCATTTTCGGCATAGCTTCGAATGGCGGTCAGCGGCTGATTGATTTCGTGTGCGATCCCTGCCGACATCTGGCCAAGGGCGGCAAGTTTGCCTGCCTGCACCAGTTCTGCCTGTGCGGTACGCAGGGCATCCTCGGTGCGGCGGCGTTCGCTGATTTCCTCGGCAAGGCGCAGGTTGGTGCTCATGAGGTCGGCGGTGCGAAGCCGCACCTGACGTTCCAGTTCGCGTTGCGACCAGTCACGAATTTCGATTTGTTCAAGCATCGCGCGGCGGCGTTGCAGCAGAACAAATATCGTTCCCATGATGATGATATGCATCGCCCCGCCAATGAAACCGGCGGTCAGGATCGACTGATCCAGAACCGCTTTGTCGGTCAGTAGGTAAATGTTCCAGCCCTGTTTGGGCAGGGGGCTTCGGATCACCAGATAGGGTTTGGCATCTTTTGGGGCTTTTTCCGAGGCTTCCGTTTCTGCATTTGTGGTGGCGGGCTGGCCTGATTGCAGGGCTTCGGGCGTTATGACCTGTGCCGGGGCAAGGGACAGGATGCCGATCCCGTCATTGCCGGGCCATTCGCCCTGGTGAACCGGCATCGGGTCCAAGGGATATTCACCGTATTTGCGCGACAGCATTAATTCCGGGCGGTCTTCCGGGGCGATGCCAATCAGATCGCGGAACCGCCATTCGGGGCGGGATGTAATGATGACAATGCCGTTTTCGTCGGTCACCAGAACGTTTTCATTCCCACGTGCCCAGCGTTGCACCAGCGTTTCCAGATGGGTTTTCACCACCATCACACCTTCGAATTCCGTGCCGTTCGGGCGCACCGGATGCGATATGTAATAGCCTGGCACATTTGACGTGATGCCAAATGCAAAATAATGACCGGTCAGTCCGGCTTCGGCCTGTTTGAAATAGGGGCGAAACGCGAAATTACGCCCGACAAAGGATGCGTCGCTGTTCCAGTTGCTGGCCGCAATTGTCGTCCCGTTGCGATCCATGAAATAGATGTCGGAGGCACCACTGTCGGCGGCGAGTTTTTCCAGATAGACATTGACCTCGGCCGCGTCTGACGGGCTGGAATGCAGGGCAAGGTCGATGATGCGTTTGTCACTGGCAAGCGTGATTGGAAGATATTCGTGTTCCTTGATCGCGCCCTGAAGGTTGGAACGGTAAAGTTCCAGCTTGTTGCGGCCGTCCTCGGTGATTTCGACAAGACGGGTTTCGCGCCACAGTTCCGTGGTCAGCCAGACGGTAACAGGCAGCAATATCAGCATGCCGGCCAGAACCAGCCGCGCACTTCGCTTTGCGGATATTGATGTCTTGAGCATTTCCCGTCGGACCGTTTTTAAGATTATGCCAATGTATTATGATGACATATTGGTAACAAAGCATAGCCGAAAAAGGCTGCGCGCGTCAGGTGCTTGATAAAAGTGCGGACTGTCTGTACCAATCAGAAAGTGACCGGTGCCCGCGTTGACCCGGCACTTCCTGCCTGCACGGGAAATCAATAGTCCGACAAGGATGCGACCCTGAATGACCGATGATGATGCACACCTGATCTGGGTTCTGGCCGATGATCGCGCCGGAAACGTCAATCAGGCCGTCGGCGTGGCAGAAGCACTGGCCCAGCCCTTCAAGCGGATCGATATCGGTTATACCAATCTGGCGCGCCTGCCCAATGTTATCCGCCGCGCCAGCCTTTTGGGGGTGGATATCGCGTCGCGCGCGCGTCTTGTCGCGCCCTGGCCCGATCTGGTGATTGCCGCAGGGCGGCGGACCGCACCGATTGCGCGCTGGATCAAAAAGCAAAGCAACGGCCATACACGGATTTGCCAGATCATGCGTCCGGACGGAGGCGAGGGGGCGTTTGACCTGATTGCCGTTCCTGCCCATGACCGGATGGCGGCACGTGAAAATGTTCTGGAAATTCCCGGTGCCCCGCACCGCGTGACCGAAACGCGCCTTCTGATCGAAGCCGATACTTGGCGCCCGCATTTCAAGGGACTGCCAAAGCCATATATCGCCCTGATCATTGGCGGCAGCACCAAGGCCACGGTTTTCACAGCCAGCATGGCGCGTGAACTGGCCGGGCGGGCGATTGAGGCCACAAAGGCGATTGATGGCAGCCTGCTTGTCACGACCAGCCGCCGCACCGGGCAGGAAAACGAGGCGATCATTGCAGAAATGCTGAGCGCATCTGGTGTGCCCTATCACCTGCATGACTGGAACGCGAAGGCGGAAAATCCGTATTTCGGCTATCTGGCGCTGGCGGATATCCTGATTGTTACGGGTGACTCGGTTTCAATGTGTTGTGAGGCCGCAGCCGCACCGGGCGGGGTTTATATCTATGCCCCTGACGGTATCGCAAACCCGCGCCATCAGCTTTTGCATCAGGCATTGTATGACGGTGATTATGCAAGGCCATTGTTGCCAAATACCGAAATCGTACCGTTCAAACATCCGTCCCTGCAACCGGCCCGCATGGTGGCACAGCGCTGCCTTGAATTGCTGAGCGCGCCGGTTTCTTAAGCCGCTTTAATCGTTACGGAATTCGGATGCCGTTTCCGTACGGGTCGATATGATTAACCAGAAAATCGATGAAGGCCCGGATGCGCGCGGCAAGATGTTCATGCCCGGCAAAGATCGCGTGGATCAGTTGTTCTTCATTCGGGTTCCAGTCCGGCAGGATTTCAACCAGCGTTCCGGCCTTGAGATCACCCTGGACATGGAACCGGCCAAGCCGCGCCATGCCCAGCCCCGAAAGACATAACCGCCGCATGGCCGCGCCGCTGTCGCACTGGAAGTTTCCGGTGATCGTCCGGCCAATTCGTTCTCCGGTTTTGGGGTTGATGAACGGCCATTCACTCATCGGGACGGGAAAGTTAAATCGCAGGCAGTTATGATCCACGAGATCATCCGGGTGGCGGGGCAGGCCGCGTTTGGCAATATATTCCGGTGATGCCACGATGGTACGGCTGCTTTCGACCAGTTTGCGGGCCTTTAACGATGAGTCGGGCAATGCCCCCGACCGGATGGCGATATCGGCCCGTTCTTCAAGCAAATCAATGATCCCGTCGGTCAGGGAAAAATCGAGTTCGACTTCGGGATAGCGTTCAAGAAAGGCCGGGATCAGCGGCTGAACATACATCACGCCAAACGCGATGGAGGCATTGACGCGCAATCGGCCACGCGGGGCGGCCTTGCCGCCGCTTGCGACCGCACGTTCGGCATCGTCAATTTCATCAAGGACACGCTGGGCGCGGACCAGATACATTTCGCCTTCGGGTGTTAACTGCAATCCGCGTGTGGATCGCACCAGAAGTCGGGTCGCCAGCCGGTCCTCGATCCGTGTCACCAGCTTGCTGACAGCCGATGGTGACAGATGCAGTTTTCGCCCGGCTTCGGAAAAGCTTCTGAGTTCCGCAACCCGGATGAAGACTTCCATTTCCCCTGCGCGATTATCCAACTGAACCTCCGGCTTTGAATTCAATTCAAAAGCATTTGTCGCGCAATCCTGATTATCGTGCAAGCATTCCATCGGCATAGTGGGCGGCAATGAAGGGGGCTGGATGCCCCACCAACCATTTGTGCCCGCAGACGCACCGCGCGCGGGACGGAGAATTGAAATGCCGCTTGCTTTATTTGCGTTGACGATCGCGGCCTATGCGATCGGTACGACGGAGTTTGTTGTCGTCGGCCTTTTGCCGACCGTGGCAAACGATCTTTCGGTGACCCTGCCGATGGCCGGGTTGATTGTCAGTGTTTATGCCCTTGGCGTCACATTCGGTGCGCCGGTTTTAACTGCCCTGACCGGGCGCATGCACCGCAAGACCCTGATGCTGGGTTTGATGGCTTTGTTTGTGGTCGGCAACAGTGCCGCCGCACTTAGCCCGACCTATGAAATGCTTCTGGTTGCGCGGGTGATTTCGGCCTTTGCGCATGGTGTGTTTTTCTCGATCGGGGCGACGATTGCCGCCGATCTGGTGCCGGAAAACCGCCGGGCGTCCGCGATTGCCATGATGTTCATGGGGCTGACGGTTGCGATTGTAACCGGCGTGCCGCTGGGAACTTTCATCGGTCAGATGCTGGGATGGCGTGCGACTTTCTGGGGTGTGGCAGCCCTTGGCGTGATTGCCTTTGTCGGGATTGCGGCCTTGCTGCCCTCGAACCTTAGCCGGGCGGAACCCGCACGCCTGATTGATCAGGTGCGTGTGCTCGGCAGTGGGCGGTTGTTGATCGTGTTTGGCATGACCGCGTTTGGTTATGGCGGCACGTTCGTTACCTTCACCTATCTGTCCGCCGTGCTTCAGGATATTACCGGGTTCAGTGAATCGAGTGTCAGTCTGATCCTTGTGTTCTATGGGCTTGCGATTGCGGTTGGCAACCTTGCCGGTGGGCGTGTTGCGGACCGGAACCCGGTTCGGGCACTGACCATCCTGTTTGCCTTGCAGGCCGTCACACTTGTGATCTTTACCTTTACTGCCGTCTCGCCGGTCCTTGCGGTTATCACGCTGGCCGCCCTTGGTTTCCTGCAGTTTGCCAATGTGCCGGGGCTTCAGCTTTATGTCGTGCAACTGGCAAAGCTGCACCGTCCGGGCGGGGTAGATGTCGCATCGGCGCTGAACATTGCGGCCTTTAACCTTGGCATTGCGATTGGTGCGTGGGTTGGCGGGATTGTTGTTTCCTCGTCGCTTGGTCTGTCGGCAACGCCGTGGGTCGCGGCCCTTCTGGTCGCGTTTGCGGTTGGTCTGACCATGATCAGCGGTGTGCTGGACCGCCGGTCCGATAACGTCCTTCAGACCGCATAACCGATATCGGGGTTGCCACGTCCTGTGCACCGGATGTGGCACCCTTTGCCGGAAAGGCTTGTTTTAATGGTCTTTCTGGCGTTTTCTGATTGTTCGCCCCACAAAACCGGTTTTGATATGTCCTTATCGACTGCGCTGCCTGCTGCCGTTCCTGAACATTTCCCCCGCCAGATTGCGGTTCTGATCCTTGTTGTTGTTGCCTGTTCCTTTGCCGGGAACCATGTGGCGGCAAGGCTGGCGTTTGAAAACGGTACCGGGTTGCTTCTGGCGATCCTGTGCCGGTCGGGTGTGGCATTGGCGATCCTGATTACGCTTGTGATCTGGCAACGCCAGACGATCCGGCTTCCGGTCGGGACGCGCAAATGGCAATTGCTGCTGGGGCTTCTGGTCACGATCCAAAGCCTGTGCCTGTATTCGGCGGTGGCGCGCATTCCGGTCGCACTTGCGCTTCTGACGGCCAACAGTTTCCCGATCATTCTGGCGTTGCTGACCTGGGCATTGGGCGGCGCACGGCCGACCCTGAAATCGGCAGCCCTGATGCTGTTTATCCTGTCGGGGCTTGTTTTAGCACTTGATGTGCCCGGCGTTCTGGCGATGGATGGTGATGTTGGTGCGAACTGGTGGCAGGGGATTGGTTTTGCGCTGGGGGCGGCGACTTCCTTTGCCGTCGCCCTTTGGGTGACCGATCACAAATTATCGGCTTTGCGCGGATCGGTGCGCAGCATGTTCACCATGGTGATCGTGTTTGCATCGATGATCATTGCCGGTTTTGCCGAACTGGTGCCGGGCGGAATGGCATTGCCATCCGCAACACCGGGCTGGTTCGGGCTTGGTGCATTGGTGCTGCTTTATGGTGGTGCCTTTTCCGTCCTGTTCATTTCGGTGCCGCGGCTGAATATGGCGCGCAATGCGCCGGTTATGAATATGGAACCGATTGCCACCCTGCTGTTTGGCTGGGTGGTGCTGGAACAGATGATCAGCCCGGCCCAGATGCTGGGCGGGTTGGTCGTGATTACCGGGATTGTCATCCTGACGGTGCGCAAATCGGCCTGAGTGCCGGAATTATCGGAACCTTCGGGTTTGGCAGCCGTTGCGAAGACAGTCGCGACATTTCCAATGAGGAATTCAGATGTTTGATGTATCTGCAAATGGTGCGGTGATTCCCGCCCTTGGCTTTGGCACGTTTCGCATGCCCGAAGCCGACGTTCTGCGTATCGTTCCGAAGGCCATCAAAACCGGCTTTCGCCATATCGATACCGCCCAGATTTACGACAACGAAGCCGCTGTCGGGCAGGCGATCCTTGATAGCGGCGTCCCGCGCAAGGACATCTTCCTGACCACCAAGGTCTGGGTCAGCAATTACAAGCATGATGCCTTTATCAAGTCGGTCGATGAAAGCCTTGAAAAGCTTAAAACCGATCATGTCGATCTGCTGCTTTTGCATTGGCCAAACAAGGATGTGTCGCTTGCCGATCAGATCGGGGCGCTTAACGAGGTGCACAAGGCAGGCAAGGTGCGCCATATCGGGGTTAGCAATTTCAACATCGCCCTGATGGATGAAGCCGTTGCCCTGTCGGATGCGCCGCTTGTGACCAATCAGGTCGAATATCATCCGTTCATCGATCAGACCAAGGTCATGGATGGGGCGCGCAAGCACGGCATGGCGCTGACCGCCTATTATGCGATGGCCGATGGCAAGGTGCTGGAGAATGAGCAGCTTGGCGAGATCGCCAAGTCGCATGACAGGTCGATCGCACAGGTGGTTCTGCGCTGGCTGTTGCAGCAGAATGACGTGATCGCGCTGTCGAAAACCGCAACCGAGAGCCGGGTCGCGGAAAACTTCGATATCTTTGATTTCGAACTGAGCGGCGAGGAAATGCAGGCCATTCATGGTCTGGCCGATAAAAACGGCCGGATCGTCAGCCCCGACGGGCTGGCACCTGATTGGGACTGATCCCGCTTTCAGCAAACGACAGGGCCGGCGAAACAGATTTGCCCAACTAAGATATTGAGAAGTATATCTTTTCTTTCGTGGTAAATTTTCGTCGGGAACTTTTTCCGGTTTTCTGGAAAATTGTTCTTGATTTGTTCTTTGTCTTGTGGCATAAAGATAAAGTCAACAGGACAAATGGGTCCGGAGACAAAACCCGCAAAGCGTGATTCGCTTTTGCGGGTTTTTTGCGTTTCGGGCGGCAAAACAGGAATGAGACGATGACAGGGCAGCGATCTGACTGGATGACATGGCGGGGGCGGTATCGCCAAAGGGACGTTCATGGCGCATGGAAAAGTCATTATGGGGGTGGTGCGTTTGGGCCGTGAGGCTTCGGGAAATTTGCGAAAAACTGTGATTTGTCATGACGGGAGAGTTGTGCCCTTGGGGCAAGGGCGTCTGTTCGGGGCAGGGATAGCCGGGGCGAGGTGAAGCTGGTTCGGTCCAGCTCAGTCCAGTCCGGGGCCAGCCCGGTCGGTGAAGTCTGGCAATGCTGAAGATCAGCAGGCCCGAATTGCGTCTGCACTGGATCGCGGCTGGCTGAATTGGCTGGCTTGGCCTGGCGATGGTGCCGATGGTGCATTCGGAGATGCCGAAAGGCCGGTCATCGATGGCGGGATTTGTGCCTGCCATGCGACAACGTTCCTGCTTTGGGGCGAGGTGCGTTTGCGGTGTCCATCGAAAGCCGGAGGCGTTTGTTCGGGGCAGCGGGGATTGAGGCGAGGTCGGTCTGGTGCAATCCGGTTCAGTTCCGTTCCGTTCCGTCCTGTCCGTCCAGCCCACCCGGTCGGTGGCGTTTGGTGATGTCGAGGGGCAGCAGGGCTGGTTGGCTGGATTGGCTTGGCGATGGATCAAAATCGTCATTCCGGGCAGAGCAGAGCGCAGACCCGGAATCCATGCCCCATTGAAAGAGACTGGATTCCCGCCTTCGCGGGAATGACGATGAGGTTGGGAATGACCATCGGATTGAGAGGGCTTTGTCAGCAATCTGAGGGCCGGTTTATCCGGCCCTGTTGAAAGCTCACATCTAGACCGCCTGTGAATGCCGCCCGTGGGCGTGATCAAGATAGGTATCAAACGCCGCACACACCGCACGGACCAGCGGGCGGCCGCTTTCGGTAAGGGTGATGTGTGTGCCGTTAACTTCGACAATGCCATCCTGTGTCATGGCGCGGACCCGCTCGATCTCCCATGTGAAGCGGTCGGCGGAAATGCCGTGATCGGCGCAGATGGCGGCGACGTCGACCGTCAGGTTGCACATCAGTTCATTGATGATATCGCGCCGGATGTGGTCCTCGTTACTGACCGCAATACCCTTTTCAATGCCGCATTCGCCCGCCTCGACCGCACGTTGCCAGCGGGCAAGAGCCGGGTCGTTCTGGGCATAGCCCTGCGGCAGGGATGAAATGGCCGAGGGGCCAAAGCCGATCAATGCTTCGGCGCGGTCGGTGGTGTAGCCCTGAAAATTCCGGTGCAAAAGGCCGCTTTTCTGCGCGATGGCCATGGCGTCGTCATCGCGGGCAAAATGGTCAAGGCCGATGGCGCTGTAACCATGCGAGGTCAGTTGGGTCTGGATGGCTTCGTACTGGGCCCAGCGTGCCGCAGTGTCGGGCAGGGCTTCGGTCGGGATCAGGTTCTGGTGTTTTTTCATCCATGGCACATGGGCGTAGCCGAATACCGACAGGCGGTCGGGATTGAGCGTGACCGTCTGATCGACGGTTTCGATGATGCTATCCACGGTCTGGAACGGCAGGCCATACATCAGATCGACATTGATGCCCGAAATTTTGTGCGCCCGCAGGCGGGCAATAACGTCTTCGACCAGCTCAAACGATTGCACGCGGTTGACCGCACGTTGCACAAACGGGTTGAAATCCTGAATGCCGATGCTGGCGCGGGTAAAACCGCAATCGGCCATGGCATCGATAAATTCCGGGGTGGCCGTGCGCGGATCCATTTCAAGGGCGACTTCGGCATCGTCAAGGATGTCGATGCGGTCCGTCAGATCGGCCATGATCGCGCGCAGGTCTTCGGGTTTCAGTGCCGTCGGGCTGCCGCCGCCAAAATGAATGTGCGACACCTTGAAGCGATGGGTGGGGTCAAGCTTTGACAGCAGGCTTGCGATTTCAGCCCGAAGGGCGACAACAAAATTGCCGACCGGGTCATATTGTTTGGTGATTTTGGTGTTGCAGCCGCAGAACCAGCACATTTCCCGGCACCACGGAATATGCAGATAAAGCGATAAGGGTTGTGCGGGATCAAGGTCACCCAGCCAGCTTTCGAAAACCTTGCCATTCACCGATGCGCTGAAATGCGGTGCGGTCGGATAGCTGGTATAGCGCGGCAGACGCAGATCGTATTTTTCGTAAAGGGCGAGTTGCATGACGGACATCCCGAAAATTCGTTCTGTCCGTCTTTTGCATTATTCCAAATTCATCTTCCTTGATATGCGTCAAGGAGCGGCAAAGCGGGAAATTACAGATGCTTGAAAGCTGAAATCAGATCGGCGCGCAGGATCGCCAGCCGTTCATTGCCGGTTTCCTCGTCATAAGGTTCGGCCTTGCCGACACCCCATATCGGGCCGGGCCATGCGGCATCATTTTTGAACCGGGCGACGACGTGGCAATGCAGTTGCGGAACCATGTTGCCCAGCATCGCGACATTGGTTTTATGTGCGTCGAAGCGACGTTTCAGCGTTGCCGAAACAGCGGCGCATTCATCGCCCAGCAATTTGCGTTCATCCGCAGTCAGATCGTCATAATCGACCAGATTGGCGCGTTTGGGGACCAAAATCAGCCAGGGATAGCGAGCGTCATTCATCAGCAGGATATGGGATAGCGGCCCGTCGGTGACGAGATCGGTATCGGCGGCAAGTTGCGGATGAAGGACAAATTCGTCGGTCATGGCGGGCCTCTTTTGGGGCTTGGGGCGGATGAATGCAAAATCTTATAATCGGAACGCATCAGCTTGTCGCGCGTTCCAGCAAAGGAGGGCAAAATTGCCCATCCAATTGTTCTTTTTGAATAACTTGCAATAATTGCCGTTCCTGACTAGCTAGAGCCGGGGTCGGACAAATGCGATACAGGAGCATGACCGGCATGACGGATAGAAAGCGGGTGGTAATCGTTGGTGCGGGTTTCGGGGGCATGAGTGTCGCCAAGAAACTTGCGGGCAAGGATGATGTTGATGTCATCCTGATCGACAAACGCAATCATCATCTGTTTCAGCCACTGCTTTATCAGGTGGCGACGGCCGACCTGTCGCCTGCCGAAATCGCCTGGCCGATCCGCAGTATTTTCAGCCGTTATCCCAATGTTTCCGTCTTCATGGGCGAGGTCACCGGACTTGATTTGCCGGGCAAGCGGATCATCGCGGGGGATCGCGACCTTTCATATGATTATCTGGTGATCGCGACCGGGGCGGTGACATCCTATTTTGGGAATGATCACTGGGCGATGGTCGCACCGGGCCTTAAAAACATTACCGAGGCGACCGATATCCGCAAAAGTCTGCTTCTGGCGTTTGAGCGCGCGGAAAACAGCGAGGATGCGGAAGAACGGCGCCGGTTGCTGAACTTTGTCGTGGTTGGCGGCGGGCCGACCGGGGTCGAGATGGCCGGGGCGATTGCCGAGCTTGCCAAACAGGCATTGTCTCATGATTTCCGCCGGATTGACCCGCGTGATGCACGCATCATCCTTGCCGAGGGTGGCCCCAGATTGCTGGGTGCATTCCCGGAGGATCTATCGGACTATACCCGCAAGTCGCTTGAAAAAATCGGGGTCGAGGTCCGGGTCAATCAGCAGGTTTCCGACATTACCGCGATGGGTGCGCAGATCGGCGATGAGTTTATTCCGAGCGCCAATGTGATCTGGGGGGCTGGTGTCCGGGTTGATCATCTGGCCGGCTGGACCGGGCGGGAATGTGATCGGGGTGGCCGGGTGATGGTCAATACCGACCTTTCGGTGCCGGGCCATGAGGATGTTTTTGTCATCGGTGATGCGGCGCATGTGCCGTGGCGCGATGGCATGACGGTGCCGGGGATTGCACCGGCAGCCAAGCAGCAGGGCAAATATGTTGGCGGGCGTATCCTTGATCATATTGCAAGCCGTGAAACGCCGCCATTTGCCTATCGCCATGCCGGAAATCTGGCGACGATTGGCCGTCATCGGGCGGTGATTGACCTGAATGGATTGAAGCTGCGCGGCTGGCTGGCGTGGTGGTTCTGGGGGCTTGCGCATATCTATTTCCTGATTGGTCTGCGCGCGCCCGCCCTTGTGATGGTGCAGTGGGTGTGGAGTTATCTGTTTCGTAAAAAGGGTGCGCGCCTGATCACCGGGCAGATGGCGGGCGAGGTGTCGGAGCAAGCAAGTCCGGAGCAGAAAAACGACAAGAACACCACCGGGGGAATGAGGGGGCGATCCATTCCCCGGTGATGGTGCCATCAGGCTTTTCAGGCCGTCATGGCGATATCGGACACCTGCGTGTGGCGTGCCTGTAGTTGCATGACGATGTCGGTAACCTTTGCCTCGGCATCGGCGATGGATTTTTTTGTGCGTTCATCGCCGAATTCGTCATATTCGATGGCGGTGCTGTATTGATCGGTGATGCCGATATATTCCAGCGGGGCAAAGACGCCGCCTTCGACATGGTTAAGATGGGCAACACGTCCACCCGGATCATATCCGAAATCACCGCGCGAGGATAAGACCACCACCGATTTGCCACCGGTCAGCATCGGCCAATATGGTTCGCCATCGCGCGACCGGTCAAAGCCGAAGGTGACGCCGACGCGGACGATGTTTTCGATCCATGCCTTCATCTGGGCGGGCATGCCGAAATTATACATCGGCACCCCGGCAACAATCACATCGGCACGCAGCAATTCGGCAAGCAGTTCGTCGCTTTCGGCCAGAACCTGATGCATCCAGTCTTCGCGCTGGGCCGGTTTGGTGAAGGCCGCATGAACCCAGTCACCGGTTACCGGATTGGGCGGATTGGCCCCGACATCGCGATAGATGATTTCGTCATCCGGGCGGGTGGCGCGCCATTGTTCGATGAATTTGGCGGTAAGGCGGCGGGAGTGGGAGCCATGGGCGCGGGTGTCGGATCGGCCGGGACGGGCGCTGCTGTCGATGTGAAGGATGGTTGTCATGGGGCACCTTTGATCGTTAGTGATGATCTTTGTTCATCTGTTTCGATTTGCGTTGCCCAATATTTGACTTGGATACAGGTTTTGATCAAAATCGAATATCTCAGCCAATAGATGAATTGAGCTCATCCATATGCCCTTGCCCCCGCTTGCGACCCTGCGCGCCTTTGAAGCCGCCGCCCGGCACCTTAGTTTCAAGCGGGCGGCGTCCGAACTTGCCGTGACCCCGACCGCGATCAGCCATCAGGTGCGATTGCTTGAAGAAACCCTTGGTGTGCGATTGTTTGACCGCAAACCAAGGCAGGTGACACTGACCGCCGCCGGGCAGGAGCTTTATCCCACATTGCGCGATGGCTTTGCCGGTTTTGCCGTTGCCATTGATCGGGTCAAGGCGCGCAAGCAACAGCGCAGCCTGACGGTATCGGTGCTGGCGTCGTTTGCGGCCAAATGGCTGTTGCCGCGCCTTGGCGGTTTTCAGGCAGCACATCCCGATATTCATCTGCGGCTCCATACCTCCGCCGAGGTGGTTGACCTTAATTCAGGGATGGCCGATGCCGCGGTTCGATATGGAAGGGGGCCTTTTGCCGGGATGGTGGTGCAAACCCTGTTTGCCGACCGCTTCGCGCCGGTGTGCAGCCCGATGCTGAATATCCAGAAGCCCGCAGATCTGCGCGGGCAGACCTTTTTGCATCTGGAATGGCTGCGCCCGGACGAGGCAACACCGACCTGGGCGCGGTGGTGCAAGCGGGCCGGGTTGGATGATGTCGATTTGTCAAGCGGGCTTAGTTTCAGTGACGATACCCATGCCATTCAGGCGGCCATCGCAGGGCAGGGTGTTGTTCTGGCCAGTTCGGAAATGGTGCGCTCGGAAATCGCCGCAGGGCTTCTGGTGCAGCCATTCGGCCCGGTGATGGAAGGGCATCATTATCATCTGATCCATACCGGCAAGAGTACCAATATCAAGGAAATCGAGGCATTCGGTGCGTGGCTTGCGGACGAAATTGCCAAAGATGGTGCCGTGTGATGAAGGTGTCCGGGATGCCGTCCTGCTTTGGCATTGACGCGGCGGCGGTGATGCGAAACCATGACGGCCCGAACCCATGCTCCGATCAGGTGTCCAATGCCCCGTTTCAGCGCCAATCTTTCATTCCTGTTTGCCGATCTGCCATTTGAAAAACGTTTTGCGGCGGCGGCGGCGGCCGGGTTTGGCGGGGTCGAATATGTCGGCGCCTATGACATGCCGATGGCCAGCGTCAAATCGCTGCTGAGTGACAACGGACTTGAACAGGTTTTGTTCAATATGCCGACCGGCGATTGGGAAAAGGGCGAACGCGGGCTTGCCTGCCGACCGGGGCGCGAGGATGCGTTTCGCGATTCCGTGGTCAGGGCGCTTGATTACGCGGCCGCGACCGGATGCCAGATGGTGCATTGCATGGCTGGATTGATGGGCAAGGGCGAAGATGCCGGGGAACTGGCGCGGCTTTATTGCGACAATCTGCTTTATGCCGCCGATCTGGCCGAACAGGCCGGGGTCAAAATCCTGATCGAACCGATCAATCCGATTGATATGCCGGGTTATCTGCTTAATTCCGTCGAACAGGCCGCCGTGATCCTTGATCAGCTTGATCATCCCAATCTGGCGCTGCAATTCGATATTTACCATGCGCAGATTGTCGGCGGGAATATCGCGGCCCGTCTGGACAAGCATCTGGACAAAACCGCCCATATCCAGATTGCCGGTGTGCCGGGACGGCACGAACCCGATAGCGGCGAGCTTAATTACCCGTTCCTGTTTTATATGCTCGACCGGGTCGGGTATGACGGCTGGATCGGTTGCGAATACAAGCCGCATGGCAATACCGATGCCGGTCTTGACTGGATCCGCCCGTGGATGCCGAAATCCTGACCCTGTTTATTCGATCAGGATGGCGCGGAAGTCGTTTACGTTGGTCAGGGTCGGGCCGGTGATCAGGAGATCGTCGATTTTGGCGAATGCGCTATAGGCGTCGTTATTGGCCAGATATTCCCGAAGGTCGATACCGGCTGAAATCGCCTTTTGCCAGCTTGTCGGGTCGATGATGGCGCCGGCGTTATCTTCGCTGCCATCAATGCCGTCGGTATCAATCGCAAGCGCGCTGAACCCTTCGTGATCGCGGAACTGGATCAGGAGGGAGAGCAGAAATTCGCTGTTGCGGCCACCACGGCCCCCCTTGGCGCGGACCGTGACGGTTGTTTCACCGCCCGATAGCAGCACGCAGGGTCTGGCGGCGGGTTGGCCGTGATGGGCGACCTGATGGGCGATCCCGGCATGGACGATGGCGACCTCGCGGGCTTCGCCTTCGATGGCGTCCCCCAGAATGACCGGATTGATGCCAAGGTCGCGGGCGACCTTTGCTGCGGCCTCCAGGCTATCCTGCGGGCGTGACAGCATGATCACTTCATGCCCGTCAAAGCACTTGTTGCCCGGTTTGACGGTTTCATGGATGTCGTTATTCAAAAGTTCGGTCGCGGCAAGCGGGATTTCGATCCGGTAACGGCGGATGATATCGAGCGCGTCCTGCCCGGTTGTCGGATCGGCAACCGTGGGACCGGATGCGATGATCGCCGGATCGTCGCCCGGTACATCGGATACCAGATAGGTCACCATGCGCGCAGGCGCACAGGCGGCGGCCAGCCTGCCGCCCTTGATCACGGACAGGTGTTTGCGCACACAGTTCATTTCGGAAATGGTCGCACCGCTATGGAGCAGGGCCTTGCTGATCGCCTGTTTGTCTTCGAGTGTCAGGCCCGGACCGGGCAGGGCCAGCAGGGCCGATCCGCCACCCGAAATCATGCAGACCACCAGATCATCGGGCCCAGCGGATTTGACGATATCAAGAATGCGCTGGGCGGCCTTTTGCCCGGCGGCGTCGGGGACCGGGTGGGAGGCTTCGACAATTTCGATTTTTTCGCACGGGACGGCATGACCATAGCGGGTGACAACCAGACCGGAAATATCGCCATCCCATGCCTTTTCAAACGCCTGCGCCATATTGGCCGATGCCTTGCCCGCACCGATGACGATGGTTTTGCCCTTGGGCTTTGTCGGCAGGTTGCGCGGAATCTGGACCGCAGGATCGGCGGCCTTAAGGGCGGCATCCATTAACTGCAAAAGCGTGTCGCGCGATGTCGTCATGTCTGGTTTCCCTGAATGGTCGTATTTTTATCGTTCTTGTAATTGTATTTGCGGCTCAGTTCGGTTTGTTCACGGCGGCCAGTTTGAAATATTCGATGACCGCCTGCAAATGTTCGGACATGGCTTTTTCCGAGGCGTCCGGATCGCGGGCGGCGATGGCTTCGACAATCGCATAATGATGTTCCTGCACCATCCGGTCAAAGGACGGGCCGGACAGATTGTTAAAGCGGATTTCGGTCAGGGCGGCCTGCAGGACATCGTGCAGCATTTTCATGACGTGATAATAGATGATTGATCCGCTGGCGCGGCCGATCATCATATGCAGGCGATGGTCATCATCGGCACGGTATTTGGGCGCGCGACGCGGGTCGTGGGCCTGCCGGTAGGCGATGCGCAGAAGTTCGATATCCTCGTCACTGGCGTTGATGGCAGCCCGACGTGCGGCCCAAGTTTCCAGCGTGCAGCGGATTTCCTGAAGGTCGCGCAGATTGTTAAGCGAGTCCCGTACAAGGTCGGTCATCGCGGTATCCATTTCGACGCCGGTCGAAGACAGGACTTCGGTGCCGCCGCCCTGAACCGCGCGAAGGTAACCACGGGTTTTAAGCTTTTGCAGGGCGGCACGGACTGAAACGCGGCTTACTTTCATGTCCTCGGCCAACTGGCGTTCGCCCGGCAGACGATCACCGGGCAGGAACATGCCCGCGGTGATCATGTCGAGAAGCTTGTCGGCAACCTGATCGGCAATCCTTTTGGGCCGGTTGGCATCAACCGTGTCCGAAGACGGTACAGGTTTGACAGGCGGCATGTTCTGAACACTCCAGCAGCGACTGTACTCCAGCCGACAAACGCGTTTGATTTTATTGGTCATACCACTTTACGGGATGTTTGGCGTTGCTGCAAAGTGTCCGTTGAACTGTTGTAAAAGGGACGTGCGGGCGACCTTGTCAGTCCTGCAATAAATTGATAGTTCAACAGGGTCCGATGTGCCGGTTCGTGCCGGTTTTGGACCCGAAAATTTCAAGCTGCCCCAATTTCAGGAGAATTCGCGTGAGCCACCATACCGGGTCGCTGCTGGGTCATGATGATCCCGCACCGTTTGAGGTTTTGAACGAGAACGGCAAGGGGCATTCGCTTTTTGTCTGTGACCATGCTTCGCGCGAAATCCCCAAAAGCCTTGGCACGCTGGGCCTGCCGGAAGAAGAACGCAAGCGCCATATCGGTTGGGATATCGGGGCGCGCAAGGTGACCGAAATTCTGGTCGAGCGGTTTGATTGCCCGGCGGTTCTGGGCGGTTATTCGCGGCTGGTGATTGATTGCAACCGGCAGCTTTGGGACCCGACCGGGATGCCCGAAATCGCCGATCAGACGGTGGTGCCGGGAAACAAAAACGTTTCCCCGACGGAGCATATGAAACGCATCCGCGAGATTTTCCTGCCCTATCACGGGGCCATCGAGGAACGGATTGCCAATTTCCATGCCCATAAAATCGTCCCGGCCCTGATCGCCATTCACAGCTTTACCCCGGTGTTCCAAGGGTTTGAACGCCCGTGGGAGATCGGCGTGCTTTGGGATCAGGATGACCGTATTCCGGTGCCGTTGCTGGCAAAGCTTCGCGAACAGAATCCCGATCTGACGATTGGTGATAACGAACCATATTCCGGGCAGCATATGGCCGATTACACCATCGATCATCACGGCGAAGCCGGTGGGTTGCCCTGTGTGTCGATTGAAATCCGCCAGGATCTGATTGATACTGATGCGGGATGTGAAAAATGGGCCAAAATCCTTGGCGATGCGTTTGTCGACATCCTGGCCGACCCGAACCTTTATAAAATCAGGAGAGACTGATTTGGCGGTGTCCCATTCGCGCGAACCGGGCTTTTCCATCGGGATCGAGGAAGAATTCTGGCTGGTGGACCGCGAAAGTCGCGATCTGGCGACGGACCCGGCAGCGGATTTTTTGAAAGACTGCAAGGCTGAACTGGGTGATCAGGTATCAAGCGAGTTCATGCGATGCCAGGTCGAAACCGGCACCAAGGTTTGCAACAGTGCCGCCGAGGCCCGTGACCAGTTAACGCATATGCGCAGCACGGTTGCCGATATTGCCGCACGTTATGACATGGCATTGCTGGCGGCATCGACCCATCCGTTTGCGCAATGGGACAGCCAGAAACATACCGAGGGCGAGCGTTACAGCACGATTGCGCGTGACCTTCGCACGGTTGTCGACCGGCTTCTGATTTGCGGCATGCATGTGCATGTCGGGATCGAGGATGATGACCTGCGGATCGAACTGATGGCGCAGGCGAGCTATTTTCTGCCGCATCTTCTGGCGCTGACGACCAGTTCGCCGTTCTGGCGCGGGCGCGATACCGGGCTTCAGACCTTCCGGCTTTCGGTGTTTGATAACCTGCCGCGTACCGGCTTGCCCGAAGTGTTTGGATCATGGGCGGAATATCGCCGCCATGTCGATATGCTGATCCAGGCGGGGGTGATCGAAGATGGCACCAAGCTTTGGTGGGATTTGCGCCCCAGTGATCGTTGGCCGACGCTTGAGATGCGGATTGCCGATGTCTGCACCGATCTGGAAGATGCGATCTGTGTTGCATCGATCACGCGATGCCTGATGCGGATGCTGTATCGTTTACGGCGCAATAATCAGCGCTGGCGGATTTATTCGAACATGCTGGTGCGTGAAAACCGCTGGCGGGCGTGCCGGTATGGCAGTGACGCCGGGGATAAGACCGGGCTGATCGATTTTGGCCGGGCGGAGATCGTGCCCTATGCCGATCTGCTTGAAGAAATCATTGAACTGATCCGCCCGGATGCCGAGTATTTCGGCTGTGTCGCCGAAATCGAACATGCGCGCACCATTATCAAACGCGGCACAAGCGCACGCCGCCAGCGCGAGATTTATACCGATGCAGTGGAAAACGGGGCCAGCCCGCGCGATGCGTTGCTTGCGGTGGCCGATCACCTGATTGCGCATACGGTGCCTGGCGAAAAATCGGCAGTTTGAAAGCCGTCTGAAATTTGCCGGGCGAACGGGTCTTGTCATGGCAAAGCGCATTGAGTATCGTCGCGCCGCATTGAAATTCAGCGCACCGGTTTCCGCTGCGCAAACATGATCGGAGAATATCAGGAATGACCGAAGTCGGTGGAATCGCAGCCGATCAGCTTGCGAGCTATGTCGAACGCATCGAACGCCTTGAAGAAGAAAAAGCCAACCTGATGGCTGATATCAAGGAAGTTTACGGTGAAGCCAAGGCGCTTGGTTATGACGTGAAAATCCTGCGCCAGATTATCCGTCTGCGCAAAATGGAAGACCACGAACGCACCGAACAGGAAGAAATCCTTGAGGTTTACAAACGTGCGCTTGGCATGAGCTGATCTGCTTTGTCAGGATTGTCGCGCCAAGATGCAAAGCCCGCTTTCGAGCGGGCTTTTGTTTTTGTATCCTGTGGCGATGAATGACCGCAATCGCCCCCAAATCACAAGCGAAGTCACAGAAGGCGTTTGCCGTCTTTTGTATCATCACCGCATGGCGTGTCTGACCGAGCTCAGACTTGGTAACGGGCGCAGGCTTGATGTGCTTGCCCTTGGCGAAAAAGGTGATCTTTGGGCCATTGAGGTCAAATCATCAATCGAGGATTTTCGCGTTGATCAGAAGTGGGAAAGCTATCTTGATTATTGCGACCGGTTTTTCTTTGCCGTGCCGATGTCGGATTGATCGTTGCCGACCGGTTTGAAGCGGCCATTGTCCGCCCCGCGCCAGAGCCGGATCAGAGACTGTCAGCAGCGCGCAGAAAGAAATTACTGATTTCATTCGGAAGGACGGCAGCAGGCCGGATGACTCCGGAAGCGGATAGTGAAATCTTCGTACTGTAAAGTATGAAAAACTAAATTAGAAAACAGTATAAATCTGTGAATGTATAAGTCTTTGTTATGTAATACTTATACGATACCCCGATAGGAAACGGATACCTTAGGGTAGTATTTCTTGTCTCATTTTTGAACTAATATCCTAACAAACATGTCACTTGGTTGCGCTAGTGGTCGCTGACTACACTCTGCCGCGCGGTCAGGTGATAGAAGAAAATATCCCTGGAAACGATCAAGATCGGTTTATGCCGCGGAAACCTGTATGACGGGGTGCATTTTTGCGCGCCTGTCGGATCGTGGGGGTACGATGGCGGGGATGGGACGTGCTGCGAGAGCGGCTGCAAGCCTTGGGCTTGTATCGGGGGATGGCATCGGGACGCGGGGGCGTCATATCCGATATGCCGATCCGAACTTTATCCGGTGCGGGACTGCGCATCTGCTTGTGGCTATCCAAGCCCGGCATGTCATCAGATTTTCAATAAAAACAAACAATCGGCATTTGCCGCGCACGCATTTCGCATCTGGCGGAATGGGGTCGGCGAATGATCGTTGTGTGGCCAATGAGCTGGTTAAGGGACATCGCAAAAACAAGGGTGACGCCATAGTCACCATCTTCCGGGAAGCTGTTGGGGCAGTTGCCTGATATCCTTGTAGTTACAATTGGTTAGAACGTTACAGAATGAAAACTTTCGTCAATCTGAATATCGGTACCAAGTTGGCGGTTCTGCCGCTGATCGGGGTTATCGCCATTGCCATTGTGGGCGTCATCGGGGGACGCGCGATTGTATCACTTAGCAACGGTTTGGAATTTGCCGTTTCGGAGGCCTATCCGGAGGTCCGCGATATCGGCAATATCGACCGCAATGTCACCAAGGTTCATCAGACGGTTTATCGCCTGCTGTCATGGTCGGCCGCAGGCGTTGACGAAGACCGCATGAGCAGCGTGAATGCGGAATTGCAGTCGCAGATTACGGCGGCGCGCGATGCCTTTACCCAGATGCTGGCGGATCAGAACCTGCCAGGGCCGGAACGCGAAATCGCGGAAGGTGCGGCCAAGCTTTACGAAGATTACCTTGCCAAGATCGATCAGGTTCTGGGGATGCTTGATATCGAGTATACCGGGGCGCTGAGTTTTTCATGGTCGGCACAGTCGGATTACGAAAGCCTGATGGCAACCTTGGCCGAGCTTCGTGAAACGGCGGAAAACCGCATGGATGTTGCCAGTTCGGATGCGATGGCAGCCGGCATGACAGCCCAGAACCAGACAATCATTGCATCGGTTGTCGCCGTCCTTGCGATGGTGCTGATCAGTTTTGCCATCACGCGCGTGATCGGTGTGCCGGTCAAGCGGCTGACCGCGACCATGCGCGAACTGGCCGATGGAAGGGCGGATATCGATGTGCCCTTTACCGGGCGGACCGATGAAATGGGCAGCATGGCAGGCGCGGTTGAAGTGTTCCGCCAGAATGCAGAAAGTTTGCAGGAAGCCGAGCGCAAACGCATAGAGGACGAAGCCAAGGCGGCCGAGGAAAAACGCCGCACCATGCAGGAACTGGCGGCCGAGATCGAAACATCGGTGCAGGGAACGGCAACCGCAGTCAGTGCCGCGATCGAGCAGATCGGGGCATCGGCCAGTGCGATGCTGACCAATGCCGAACGCACCGATCAGCAAAGCGAGAATGCCTATGATGCGTCGGGTAAATCCAGCCGCAATATGGGCGAGATTTCAGAGGCGGCCAACAGCCTTGCGGCGGCCATTTCCCAGATCAGCAATGAAATCCAGGAAAGCAGCCGCCGCGCACAGGCGGCAAGCGAGCAGGCACTGGATGCGGATGCCAAAATCCGCAAGCTTGAAGAAGCCAGTGTCCGGATCGAGGATGTGGCGGCACTGATTGGCAATATTGCCGAACAGACCAACCTTTTAGCACTTAACGCGACGATTGAATCGGCCCGTGCCGGGGACGCCGGAAAGGGCTTTGCGGTTGTGGCCAACGAGGTCAAGAACCTTGCCAGCCAGACGGCACGGTCGACCGAGGAAATCGCATCCGAAATCGCCAATGTCCGTACCGAAACCGTTCTTGCGGTCGAGGCGATCCAGACGATTGTTGCCAGTGTCAATGACGTCAACGGTATCCTTAAAGCCATCGCCGATGCGGTGCTGGAGCAGGGGACGGCCACCGGCCAGATCAGCAACAGCATTTCGGAAGCCGCCGGTTACGCCGAAACCGTATCGGGCGGGATTGGCGATGTGCGTGAAATCGCCCGTGCCACACGCGAGTCAGCGGATTCCGTTGGGCAGGCAACCGGCGAGCTTGGTCGTCAGATGACCGGTCTGAGTTCTTCCGTGGACGGGCTTGTCGCCCGTTTGCGGGCGGTCTGATCCATTTTCCATTTTACTTCCAACAGGTTCATCAAAGGGGATTACCTGATGAAAACACTTATGCGTCTTTTTGTATCTGTCATGACCGCACTTTGCCTGACCACCGGCCTTGCACAGGCCCAGGACAAGGCGGCAACCGCACAGGGGCTGGTTGATAAGGCCATCGCGCTTTATGACGAAGTTGGCCAGGATCAGTCCTTTGCCACCTTCAACGACAAGGACGGCGAATATGTTTTTGACGAGTATTATGTGATTGTCGCCGACGGCGAAAAGGGCACGTTCCTGACCCATGCGATCAATCCGAAGCTGATCAATAATCCGAAAATCTGGGACCTTCAGGATGTGAACAGCAATTTCATCATTCGCGACATGGTGGAAACCGGCAAGACGAACCCGGATGGCGGCTGGTCCAACTATACCTGGACCCACCCGGAAACCAAGAAACTTGCCGAAAAGAAAACCTGGGTAAAGCCCCATGACGGCAAAATCTTTATGGTTGGTTATTACGAGTAATCGGTGCCGAATCGTGGAATTACAGAAGGTCGCCCACGTGGCGGCCTTCTTTATTTATGATCTTGGCAATCATGGAAGTATATTTTTTCCTGTGACGGTCATCACACAAATAGTGAAATAAAAGTTACGAAGCATTTTACTGGTATAGATATTTGGGTTTTCACACTATTCGATGGTCTATATTTGTTCCAAACTTTCATAAGTTTGATGTCGAATGGTAAATTATCTTAAATATTGAATGGGTTATAATGCTTCTCAGCTTCAGAGGCCCGCGCAAGACGGGCTGATATCTCCTGGGTGGAAGCGCTGGCAACTGCGGCGTTATTCCAACGCAGCGTTCGGGTGTTCAGTCGTTTAACGACAAATGAGTGGGAGATAGCTGTGAGAAAAATCAAGCGGGCAATCTTTTTGTCCGGCGGTGGACCTGCCGTCGGATTAAGTATCGGGGTTCTGAAACGACTTCAGCAGGAACCCGATATCACGTTCGATATCTGGTCATCTGCCTGCATCGGTGCATGGCTTTCGGTGGCCTGGCATCAGGCGGACGAGGGACAGGAGCTTGATCAAACGATCGGGTTTTTCCGCAAGATATTCCGCCCGGCAAGCGTTTATGAACGCTTTCCGATTGCATCGGCCTTTGCGCCGGATTTCTTTTCCGATTTCGCCAACCGGCTTTCCTATTTCTTTAACCCAGGCAGCTATCAGGGGCTGATCGTCCCCGAAGCCATCGGTGAGGCCGCCGAGCATGTCCGCCATTTCATGGGCAATCCGAAATACTGGACGCCCCATAACCTTAACGATGTGCTGTTGAACGGTATTCTGGCGGTCAATCCGCTGTCGCGCTTCATGATCGGTGCGATGTACCAGACCAAGACCAAGGGATTGGCGAAAATCTATTCGCCAGACAGCATGTTCCTGGATCGGCTTGATTTCGACCGGTTGTATCAGCCTGATAAACCGGCCCTTTTCCACAATGCCTATAACCTGACACAGCAGCGGCTGGAGCTGTTTACCAACAAGCCGGACCATTACAATCTGCCGCAAATGAATGCGCAGACGCTGTGTGCCTGTTCGGCCCTGCCGTTTATCGAGGAACCGGTTGAAATAAACGGCGATACCTATTGCGAGGGGGCGACGGTTGATACGGTCAATTTCTTTGACTTCCTGCATCATCATCCCGATGTCGAGGAAGTCTGGGTCAGCCGTATCCTGGACCTTAAGCAGGTGCGTCAGCCGGAAAATCTTTATGACGCGCTTAACAACCTGATCATGCTGTTTGCGGCGTCGGCAAGCGAGGATGCGGTCAAGGCCTTCAAACGTGAAGTCGCCGAAAGCGGGCGGAAGATCGATATCATCGAAATTCCGGTTTCACCGCATATCAATTACGACTGGACGTGGGAGAACCTTGATCGCGGGATTGACGATGGCTATCAGGCGACCGATGACATGATCGCCAGTTACCGCAGCCGGCAGCTTCGCGAACATCCGGTGCGTGATCTGCGCCGTCGTGCGGCACGGGTTTTGCCCGATCTGCATTTCCCGCTGGGCGGGCCGCGACCAAGACTGGCGTAACATCAACATAAAAAAGGGGCCGCTGATCATGCGGCCCCTTTGTTTTCTGGCAGATTTTGCCAAGCGGATTACTCCGCGGCTTTCAGGTGTTCCGGCGGGTTGCGGAACTGTTCAAGCAATTCGGCCTCGCGGGTTTTGACCTTGTCGATATTGCCATCCTTGATATGGCCGTAACCACGGATCTGTTCGGGCAGGGCCAGAAGGGCATTGGCAATCCGTGCATTGTCATGGTTAAGGCCAGTGATGACCTCGTTCACCAGTGCCTCGTAATCGGCAATCAATTGACGTTCCATTTTGCGTTCATGGGTACGACCGAACGGATCAATTGCCGTGCCGCGCAGGAATTTGAATTTGGCAAGAATGCCAAAGGCACTCATCATCCACGGGCCAAAGGCCTGCTTTTTCAGGTGGCCGGTTTCCGGGTCCCTGTCGGCAAGGGCCGGTGGAGCCAGATGGAAACGGATTTTGTAATCGCCGGTGAAGTTTTTGGCGAGTTTGGCCCTGAAAGCCGGATCGGTATAAAGACGGGCGACTTCATACTCGTCTTTGTAGGCGAGCAGTTTGAAGTAATATTTCGCCACCGTCCGGGCCAGATCATCACCGCCATCAAGACGTTTTTCAGCCGCCGCAACCCTGTCGACCAGTGCGACAAACCGGTTGGCATAGGATGCGTTCTGATAATCGGTCAGGAAGGCCTTGCGTTTGGCAACCATGTCGGAAAGCGTGGTGGCAATCGGATGTGCCTCCGCCTCGTTCGGGCCGATGACATCAAGCACGCGTTTCGGATCATGGGCAAACAGGCGGCCCCAATAGAAGGACTGCTTGTTCATATCAATCGCGACACCGTTCAGATCAATCGCCTGCATCAGGGCTTCTTCGGTGATCGGGATCAGGCCGCGCTGCCATGCGACGCCCAGCATGAACAGGTTGGTGGCAATCGAATTGCCCATCAGGCGGGTGGCGATATCGCTGCCTTCGACGAAGTTCACCGCATCCGCACCACAGGCGTCCGAGATGACCTTCATATGCTCGTTCGATTTCAGCTGGAAATCGGGGTTGCGGGTAAAGGCACCGGTGACCGTTTCATGGGTGTTGATCACGGCCTGGGTAAAGTTGCGGCGCATCTTGGCAAGGCCTTCAAAGCTTGCCGCGACCAGAAGATCGCAGCCCAGCACCACATTGGCCTCGCCCGCCGGAATGCGTGCGGCATGGAGTTTTTCCTGCGTATCGGCAAAGCGGATATGGCTTACGACCGCACCGCCTTTTTGCGCCAAGCCCGCCATATCAAGACCGACAATGCCCTTGCCCTCGATATGGGCGGCCATGCCAAGCAGCGCACCGATGGTAACGACACCCGTGCCGCCAACGCCCGTGATCAGAACCGACCACGGATCGGTGATATCGGGCAGGGTCGGGCGCGGCAGGCTGGCAAAGATGGCATCGCCCGCATTGCCGCTTTTGGCGGCGGCTTCGGGTTTGCGCAAGGAACCACCTTCGATGGTGACGAAGCTTGGGCAGAAGCCATTCAGGCAGGAGAAATCCTTGTTGCAGGCCGACTGGTCAATGGCGCGTTTGCGGCCAAATTCGGTTTCGACCGGCACGACGGCCAGGCAGTTGGATTTTTCACCGCAATCGCCGCAGCCTTCGCAGACCAGATCGTTGATGAAGACGCGTTTGGGCGGATCGACCATCAGTTTGCGTTTGCGACGGCGGCGTTTTTCGGCCGCACAGGTCTGATCAAAGATCAGGATGGTCACACCTTCGATTTCGCGTAGTTCTTTCTGGGTGTTTTCCAGTTCGTCGCGATGACGGATATCAACACCATCGGCGAAATGCGATGCGACCGGATATTTATCGGGTTCATCGGACAGAACGATGATGCGTTTCACCCCTTCATCGGCCATCTGGCGGGTGATTTGCGGCACGGTCAGCGGGCCGTCAACCGGTTGGCCGCCGGTCATGGCGACCGCATCGTTAAACAGGATTTTATAGGTGATGTTGACACCGGCCGCGACGGCGGCGCGCACCGCAAGCGACCCGGAATGGTAATAGGTGCCATCGCCAAGGTTCTGGAAAACGTGCTTTTCATTGGTGAACGGGGCCTGCCCGATCCAGGTGACACCTTCGCCGCCCATATGGGTAAAGGTTTCGGTCGAACGGTCCATCCAGTTGACCATGTAATGGCACCCGATCCCGGCCATCGCACGGCTGCCTTCGGGCACCTTGGTCGAGCTGTTATGCGGGCAACCCGGGCAGAACCACGGAATGCGAGCGACATCCGGGCGCGGTTCGGCGATTTCGCGTTCTTTCTGTTCCAGCCAGTCGATGCGTTCGTGGATTTTCGGGCTGTCATAGAAACGCTTGATGCGTTCTGCCAGCACAACCGCAATGCGCGCCGGGGTCAGTTCATCCATCGAGGGCAGAATCCATTCGCCCTTTTCATCGAATTTGCCGATTACGGTCGGGCGGACATCTTCGCGCCAGTTATAAAGCTGTTCCTTGACCTGGTTCTCCATCACCGCGCGTTTTTCCTCGACGACGATGATTTCCTCAAGCCCCATGGCAAATTCGCGCACATCGTCACGGTTGAGCGGCCAGCTCATGCCGACCTTCAGCACACGAATACCGATCTTGGCGGCATCGGCCTCGGATATGCCAAGGTCATCGAATGCCTGCATGACATCGAGATAGGCCTTGCCGGTGGTGATGATGCCAAGCCGTGCATTCGGGCTGTCGATGACGGTTTTGTTCAGCTTGTTGGCGCGCGCATAGGCAAGGGCGGCATAGAGTTTGTATTTCATCAGGCGGTGTTCCTGATCCTTTGGCGTGTCGGGCCAACGGATATGGAGCCCGCCTTCGGGCATGTCGAAATTATCGGGGATGACCGGCGTGATGCGATCGGGCGCGACATCGACCGCAGCCGAACTTTCAACCGTTTCTGCGATGGTTTTCATCGCAACCCAGCAGCCGGAATAGCGGCTCATGGCCCAGCCATGGATCCCGAAATCAAGGATATCCTGCACCCCCGACGGGTTCAGAACCGGGATTTGCGCATCGATAAAGGCATATTCGGTCTGATGGGGCAGGGTGGATGATTTGCAGGAATGGTCATCACCGGCCAGAACCAGAACGCCGCCATGTTTGGAGGTACCGGCATAGTTGGCGTGTTTGAAAACGTCGCCCGACCGGTCAACGCCCGGTCCCTTGCCGTACCACATGCCAAAGACGCCATCATATTTGGCGTCCTTGTACATATTGACCTGCTGGCTGCCCCAGACGACGGTGGCGGCAAGGTCTTCGTTCACACCGGCCTGAAATTCGATCTGCTGTCGGGTCAGGAATTTTTTGGCGCGCCAAAGCTGCTGATCAAGGCCGCCGAGTGGTGATCCGCGATAACCGGAAATACATCCGGCGGTATTCAGGCCTGCGCGCGCATCAAGCTGGCGCTGCATCAGGGGCAATCGAACCAACGCCTGGATACCGGTCAAATAGACCCGGCCTTCTTCAAGCGTATATTTGTCATCAAGGCTAATTGCCGCCAATTGTGCCATGACCAGTCTCCCTCGGGATCTCTCTCTGATTGCGGGGTCGTGTGGGCCAGTTGCGCTGCTTTTATTGATATAAGTTTACGCGCAGCGTTTTGGTATGGCCCGTAAAATTCTCTTTGCTGTCATTGGCGTTCCGGCTTTGGCGTTTGGTCGGGACGGATCGCTGTCTGACAGGATAATGGTAATGAATGCTGACCTTTTTTCAAATCAACTCGCATTGCAATGTGCAAAACGCTTGATTGCATAGGTTGACGTTGGGTCAACTTAATATTTACTTATTCCGGTACCGATTTACGCGCAATTTTATTGCGAACATGCTGCGACGCGAAATTTCGGCTGTGGCCGAGTCCGGGCTCGGCAATGGGGAAACGGGGTGTTAGTCTCGTGTCGGGTTTGGGTGCTTTAGGGGTTTGACCCTGAAAGCAGGAGCATGAAATGGATCAACGTGTATCGCTGATTACACTTGGCGTTGCGGACCTTGACCGGTCGCGGCGGTTTTACGAAGACGGGCTTGGCTGGAAAGTTACCCAGATGGTCGAGGGGCAGGTGGTTTTCTATCAACTGTCCAACGGGCTTGCGCTTGGCCTTTTTGGCCGGGACGACCTGATCAAGGACGGGCAGTTTGATGATGATACCGGTGCCCGTTTTGCCGGTCTGACGATTGCCTATAACACGCGCGACGAGGCCGAGGTCGATGCGGTGATGGCAGAGGCAGAAAAAGCCGGTGCCGTCATTCAGAAACCAGCGGAAAAGGTGTTCTGGGGCGGGTATTCGGGATATTTCCGTGATCCGGACGGGCATGCCTGGGAAGTGGCGTATAACCCGTTCTGGGAACTGGATGCCAATGGCAACCTGACGATCCCGAAGCCGGAATGATTTTTGACTGCGCCACTAAAAAAGGCCCTGCTGATAATCAGCAGGGCCTTTTGCTTTAGTTGGCTTTATCTTTGCGCAGATGGGTCAGGAAATGGATCAGCCCACCGGCCAGCAATCCCCAGAACGCCCCGGCAACCCCGAAAAAGGATAGACCGGCGGCGGTGACAAGGAAGGTTACGGCGGCGGCTTCGCGCGCGTCGTCATCCTTGAATGCGGCAACCACCGATCCGGAAAATGCCCCGATCAGGGCAAGGCCCGCGACCGCTTCGATCAGGATCGAGGGAGCCAGACTGACAAAGGCGGTGACAAGCCCGGCCAGCAAGCCGAACAGGATGTAAAACACCCCGCCAAAGGCCGCCGCCCAATACCGTTTTTTCGGATCGGGATGGGCGTCTTCGCCCGCACACAGGGCGGCTATGATCGCGGCAAGGTTGACGGCATGCCCGCCAAAGGGGGCGGCAAGTAACGAGAAAAAGCCGGTGGTGGCAAAAAGCGGACCGGGCGGGGTATCGTAGTTATTGGCGCGCAAAACTGCCGTGCCGGGAATGTTTTGCGATGCCATGGTGACGATAAACAGCGGCAGGGCAATGCCCACCAGACCGGCCAATGTGAATTCCGGCATGACGAATTCGACCGGCGGCACGATAGCACCGCCAAGGCTGCCAAGCGTATTTTCGGGGAATTCGACACCGACCACCATCACAATGATAAAGGCCAGCAAGGCCGCAGGCACGGCAAACAGGCGATTGATCCGCCCGACCACCAGCCAGGCAATCACAATCGGCAGGCCAAGAAGCGGATTGAACGCAACCGCCTTGATCGGTGCCAGACACAGACCCAGCAACACACCGGCCAGCATGGCATTGGCAAGCGGGGCGGGAATGGCGGCAACCGCACGGCCCAACGGCTTCCAGATGCCGCAGATGATGATCAGGATCGCGCAAACAATGAATGCCCCGACCGCCACGGCAAAACCGCCGTCAATCGCGCCGGATGTTGCCAGCAAGGCCGCACCGGGGGTGGACCATGCGATGCTGATCGGCATGCGGGTGCGCAGCGACAGATAGATCGAGCACAGCCCCATGGCGACCGATAGCGCCATCAGGCCCGATGCGGCTTGATCGGGCGTTGCACCAACGGCACCAAGCCCCTGAAGGACGACGGCAAAGGAACTGGCCGATCCGACAAAGGCGGCAAGAATACCCATGAACAGGTTTTGGGGCGAGATATCGCGCAGCATGGTGGCTCCGTCAAACAGGTAAAACGGATGGATGGGAAATGCGGTGGCAGCGCAGTGAATTTAGTGGCATGGCACGATACAGACCAGAAAAAAAGAAAGCCCCGCAGGCATTTGCCGGGGGCTTCTTTGGTAGAAGGTTATTCAGGGCAGGTGACAATAGCGGTAGGGATGGAGGTCAAAGCATGTCGCGTTTGGTGTGCGGATTTGCCACCTCGTGGGTGCCGATCAGTTTGGCCTGATGGCGGGCAAGGATATCTTTGGCGCGGTTTTCCTTTGTTTCGTCGGGGGTCTGTACCCAAAGCAGCAACCCGCCATGATCCAGTTCGTCCTGCAATTCGCCGGAATATCGTTTGCCGATCATGGCCGCGACCACACCGCCCGCCGCAGCACCAACGCCGCCTGCACCGACAATGGCCGCGATGGTCAGGGCAATCGGGCCGCCCGCGGCGATCATGACACCGGCCGCGCCAAAGGCGGCGGCATACATGGGGGCACCGACCAGGACGCCCTCGGCATTGCCAATCGGGGTGGGCGCGGTATAGGCGAGCGGGGGCATGTCGGGATCGTTATCGATATCCTCGACCTTGCTGTAAATATGACCCAGTTTGTCCTCGATGGTGCGTTCGGTCGCAAGCAGGCTTAGGTCGGAATGTTTGAAACCGGCTTCTTCCAGATCCTCTGCGGTTTTTTGCAGGGCGGGAAGGTCATCAAAAACGCCAACGGTTTCGTTTCGGGTCCTGAGGATGGACATTTGTGGCCTCCTTTTTATTGAAAGGCTCCCTAAAGCCACCAACGTGCCGGTGTGGTTCTTGGTTCCGAATTTTTCCCGATCCAGAGAAATGCGCCAGAAATGACAACGGCACCCATCAAGGGTGCCGTTGGTGATCTTTATGGTGCCGGTCTTACCGTTCGGTAATCTTGAATTCGATACGACGGTTGCGGCGATAGGCGATTTCGTCATCACGGTTATCAAGCGGCTGATATTCGCCAAAGCCCGCAGCAACCAGCCGGTTTGGCGGAACGCCGCGTTCGATCAGGAATTTGACCACCGAAATGGCACGTGCCGCTGACAGTTCCCAGTTCGATGCGAATTTCAGGTTACGGATCGGAACTTTATCCGTGTGACCATCAACGCGCATGACCCAATCGATATCGTCGGGGATTTCGGCCGAAATGGTTTTCAAAGTATCGCCAAGCTTTGCCAGCTGTTCCTGACCTTCTTCGCCAAGATCGGCGGAACCGGATGTGAACAGGACTTCGGACTGGAAGACAAAGCGGTCGCCAACCACGCGGATATCCTGACGGTCGCCCAGAACTTCGCGCAGGCGGCCAAAGAATTCCGAACGATAACGCTGCAATTCGGCAACCTTGGTGGCAAGGGCGGCATTCAGGCGCTGTCCAAGATTGACAATCTGGGCCTGTTTGTCTTCGTTTTCGCGTTCGGAGACTTCGAGGGCTGCCTGAATTTTCTGAAGCTGCTGGCGCAGGGCCAGCATTTGCTGATTGAGGGCCGCGACCTGTGCCTGTGCCTCGGTGCTGAGCTTTTTCTCGTCTTCAAGTTCGGCTGCGCGCGAGGCCAGCAGGGCGGAAAGTTCGGCGATGCGGCTTTCCTGATCGGCCATCTGTTCGTCGGCTTTTTCGCGTGCAGTGCTAAGCTCGGCCTCTTTTTCCTCGAGATTGGCGAGGGCGGCCAGAAGTTTCTTTTCCATCTCGTCAGCGGACAATTCGGCGGCTGAAAGCTGGCTTGCGAGGGCGGCGGCACGGTCACGCAATTCGTCGCGCTGGTCACTGGTGTTGGAAAGCTCGGTCGTGAGCTGTGTCAGTTCGAGTTCCATGCGCTGATTGTTGGTGCGTTCGAGCGACAGCAGATTTGTCAGCTCGTTCACCTGTGCGGTGAGGTCGTTCAATGCCTGGTCACGCCCGGAAAGGGCAGCACCCAGATAGACCTGCGCGACGACGAAAATCATCAGCAGGAAAATGATCACCATCAACAGGGTGGCCAAGGCATCAACAAAGCCAGGCCAGGTGTTGACGTCGCGATTTCGGCGGCGTGACAACCCGGTCATGCGATCAGCCCTCCTCGGCGATCGCGGCGATGGTACGGGCCAGAAGCTTGATCTCGCTTCTGATTTCCTGGGTCGATTGCTGACGGCCCATTGTCAGTTCCTCGCCAACGCGGGCAAGGGTGTTATCGAGCGAGCGGATGTGGGCGCGTGTATTGTCATCAATACCGAAGCTTCCGACTTTCATCGAATCGGAAAGCTGATCAAGCACGGGTTTCAGATGCATCTGGTTTTCCGCCAGCTTGACCATAAGCTGCTGTTCGGCCTTCATCTGATCGGTCAGGGTCGAAAGTTTGTCGGCCAGATCGATCAGGGTGTTATGCGATTTGATCTGCGAGCTTTCGGAGCGCTGGATCGAGTTTTGCAACCCTTCCATATTATCCGCCATCTGTTCGATCAGGGCAGAAAGATAGGCCGGAACCGACTGTTCCCCGTCTGAAACCGGACCGCCGGACGACAGACGGGTAAAGCCCGAAAGCCATTCTTCAAGTTCGTTAAAGAAGCGGTTCTGTGCCTGACCAGCCTGCATGTCGATCAGACCAAGGGCCAGTGAGCCTGCAAGACCGAAGAGCGAGGACGAAAACGCCGTTCCCATGCCGCCAAGCGGCTCGGCAAGGCCCTGTTTCAGTTCGTTGAACCACAGATCGATATTCTGGCCCGAACCAACATTGACATCACCGATGACATTGGCAACCGAGTTGACGGTCTGAAGCAGGCCCCAGAAGGTGCCGAGCAGACCAAGGAATACCAGAAGACCAACGACATAGCGCGACAGTTCGCGGCTTTCATCCAGACGGGAACGGATCGAGTCCAGGATGGTGCGCGTCGCCATGGTCGAGAGTTGCGGGCGGTCGCGGCGCTGTTCGGCCATCATGCGGGCCATCGGCAGCAGCAGTTTCGGCGGGACCTGAGAGGTCAGGCCCGGGCGGTTGCGACGGAAATCTTCGATCCAGGTGACTTCGGCCGACAGGCTTGCGACCATACGGAACGTATAGATCACGCCGACGACAAACACGCCAAGGATCAAACCGTTCAGAACCGCGTTGGCCATGAACGCATCGGACAAAGTCGGAAACAGCAATGCACCGACGGCAGCGATAACGGCGATGAAAATCCCCATCCGCGTCAGATAGCTTCCCGGTTTGGTAACAGCAGGAAGGGTTGCCATGCCGTTGGCCGAATTATTGCTCATGACGGATCAATCCTAGCGTTGAACGGTTTTGATATCGACACGATCCGCCGGGCCGGAAGGAACATTGGCACCCAGCGCACGGACATCAATGCGCGTGGACCGCACACCTTTGTCGATCAGATAGGAACGGACCTGCAGGGCGCGCGAAAGCGACAGGCGGCGTGCCTTGCTGGCATTGTTGGAATCGCCTTCGGCATAGGCCTGAAGCTGAATACGCATGTTTTCATCATTGCCCATGCTTTTGACGATGCTGTCAAGCTGGCTGCGTGCGGCGTTGTTCAGCTCGAAACTGCCCGAACCGAATGCCAGGCTGTATTCGCCAGAACCGGATGGTGCAGATGCAACCGGGTCCTTGGCGGCTGGTGGTACTGCGGCGGCTTCGGCTGCCGGTTCTGGTGCCGGGGTCGGCGCGACAGGCGTTTCGTTGCTGGAACGCTGTTCAAGCATTTCCTGCGGTGATGTTGTGGTATCGGGTGCGGGGCTTGGTGCCTCTGGCACGTTTGACTTGTCCGGTATAACCGGTTCCGGTGCCGGAGGAGGCGGTGCCTGTCTGGTTTCCTCGGCCGGAAGCGGCGGGGCTTTTGGTGGTTCGACTTCAGCCGGTTTTGTTTCGACTTTCGGTGCTTCGGGAGCCGGTTCGGCCTTTGGTGCCGCAGGGGATTCGGATGCCTGGGCCATTTCGGCGGCAGGAGCCGCGGCCTTTGCCTGTGCCGGTTGCGGTGTTGGTGTCGGTTTGCTTAGCGGAACCGGTGCGCTGCCACTGCCTGCTTTTGCGGCTGCCACCGGGGCAGCCGGTTTGGCGCGCGGGGCTGCAGCCGGTTCAGGCCGGTTAAGCGTGATCACCTGATTTGCGCCATCATCATAGGACGGGCTGGTGGTGACACCGGGGACGCCGTAAAATTGCGACCGGGTCGGGATATCGTTGCTGCCGGCACCATCGATGACGACGGTTTCAAATCTGTCACCATATGTCGTGCCGCTGACATCCTGCGCAAAGCGGTCTGCGGCAAGGAATTCCGAATGCGGGCGGGTTTCGGGATAGATCAGATCACTGCCAGCGATCGAAATATGTTCGCGCGAAACCGAGGGTGAAAGATAATTCGGTACGGTCGGTTGCCCGCCGATGCCGTCGGCAACGTCCCAGTTTACCTGTACGCTGTCGTCAACGGATACGGGGGTGTATTGCTGTGCGGATGCACCGCCACTGACAACCGCATTACCGCCCAGTGCTGCCATGAATGCCAGCACCGAAATCTTGGAATACCCCTTCATCAAATCGCAGGCCCCTTGTTACCCTGTGTTTGAACACGTTGTTTTATAACGCACAGTTTTGTGTCGATCTTTTGGCACATTGTTCTTTGTTCATTGTGCCACCCCGATCCAGCCACCCCGATATATGGTTGGCCAGACGGCAAGTACCATAGCTTAGAGCTTGATGATGAACAACCGCTTTGACCTTTGGCAAGGGGCGGGATGCAAAAAGGGCATCCGTGCCAAAGCAGGGATGCCCTTTCAAAAAACGGTAATAAAAGCTGATACTTACTCGGTAACGGCTTTTTTGAGCGTCTTGGCCAGCACGGGCTGGATATAGTCGTTGGCGGCAACGACGCTGCCGGTGCCAAGCATGTTGGTGCCACCTTTGGCATCGCGGACATAGCCGCCTGCTTCGGTGATCATCAGAAGGCCCGCAGCGATATCCCACGCATTAAGATGGGATTCCCAGTAACCGTCAAAGCGACCGGCGGCGACATAGGCCAGATCAAGCGATGCGGCACCCATACGGCGCACACCGGCACAACGATCCATGACCGAATGAAGCTGTTTTTCGAACGCGGCGTGATCGCCATGTCCGATATGCGGGACACCGCATGCCAGAACGCATTCATTCAGGCGACGACGGCCCGAAACACGCAGGCGACGGTTATCAAGATAGGCGCCAACGCCTTTTTCGGCCCAGAAGAATTCATCCTTGGCGACATCGTAAATGATGCCGGCAATGATTTCGTCACCCTTTTGCAGGGCCACGGAAATCGCAAAATGCGGAATGCCGTGCAGGAAGTTGGTGGTGCCATCAAGCGGATCGATGATCCAGCGGTGCTCCGGATCGGAGCCCTTGATTTCGCCGCCTTCTTCCAGAAGGAAACCATAGCCCGGACGCGCACGTTCAAGTTCTTCGCGCAGGCGTTTTTCGGCACGATGATCGGCCGCAGAAACGAAATCCGCCGGGCCTTTCATCGACACCTGAAGGTTTTCGACTTCACCGAAGTCGCGTTTAAGTCCATAGGCCGCCTTTTCGACGGCCTTGAACATGACATTGATATTTGCTGAACGACGGGCGGCGCCACGCACGGCTCATCTCCCGGTGTTTGAAAGTAAAAAAGGAAGGCCCAAGGACGAATGTCCTTAGTCTTTTGCACGCTCGAGATAGGTGCATTCGGTCGTGTTCACGACAACGCGCGTACCCGATTCAATATGCGGCGGCACCAGAATGCGAACGCCATTATCAAGAACGGCCGGCTTGAAGGAAGAAGACTGGGTCTGCCCTTTGACAACCGCGTCGGCTTCGACGATCTGGCAGACAACATGTTCGGGCAGGGTAACGGCAAGCGGTTCGCCTTCGAAGGATTCGATGGTAACAACCATGCCATCCTGAAGGAATACAGCCGGTTCACCGACGAGTTCCGCATTGACTGTGATCTGTTCGAAAGTTTCGCTGTCCATGAAGGTGATCATGTCACCATCGGCAAACAGATAGGTATATTCATTCTGTTCCAGACGAATACGTTCGACGGTTTCCGAGGCACGGAAACGTTCGTTCAGCTTGGTGCCGGTACGAATGTCTTTGAGTTCAACCTGGTTAAACGCACCGCCTTTACCCGGCTTCACAGCCTGGCATTTTACCGCACGCCACAGGGCACCTTTATGTTCGATAAGGTTACCCGGACGGATTTCGTTGCCGTTGATTTTCATGGCACCAACCGTTCTTTCAGATCACAGATTCACGATGTAAGCGGGACACCCGTCCCATTAAAGTCGGGCTTAACTACCAGTTTGGCGAATTTGCTGCAAGCAGATTGATCAGGGTTTGCGTGCATGGCAAACCGTCATTCGCGCATGGCTGGCGCCAAATCCCTGCGGTTAAAAGGGGATAAACCGGGCTGGATTTCAGTCCGAGGCAGCGGCAATCGCGGCCTTGATCGCCTTTGCCCCAGCTTGGGGACCGTCCGGATGGCTCCAGACTCCGCCTGTAACGGCGATGAAATCGGCACCGGCTTCGACGATCGGGCCAAGGTTATCAGCCGTGATACCACCAATCGCGACACAGGGGACGGTTGTAAAGGTCGTCCAGATTTCGATGATTTCCGGGGTGACGCTGGTTTTGGCTTCTTTGGTCTGGGTCGGATAGAACGCGCCAAATGCCACGTAATCAGCCCCTTTTTCACCAAGTTCCATGGCGCGATGGCGGCTGTCATAGCAGGACACGCCGACGATGTGTTCCTCGCCCATGATGGCGCGCGCCTCGGCGTAGCTGGCGTCTTCTTCGCCGACATGAACACCGTCAACACCCGATTTTTTGGCGATATCGGGGCGGTCATTGAGGATCAGGGGAATGTCGCGGTCTGAGCACAGCGGCAGGATTGCATCAATCGCCTTGCGGATTTCATCATCGGAAACGTCTTTGAGACGAAGCTGCAGACAATCAATCGCACCGGTATCAAGCACGGATTTCAGAAGGTCCGGAAACACGGCCAGATCGATTTTTGGCGGTGTCAGAAGATAAAGGCCGGTTTGGTCGTCTGCGTTCACAATGGTCATTCCTGATCAAAAACTGCGTATCATGTAACGTTTCGCGGCACTTTTGGCAATCACCCAGCCAAAAACGCCGAAAGCCGACGGTCCAATTCCACATCGGGCAGGTAATCGTCACCGGTTTCGTAAATCCGGTCCGGGTCGGGCAGGGCGGTGATGACCTGGCACCCCGACTTTGATCCGAGATTTTCAAGCCGGGCTTTCAGATCATCGGGCAGATCGTCATCAAGCAATACCGCATCCAGCCCGATTTCCATCGCGGCCAGGGCCGATGCACGACGCCCGCGACAATCAAGAATGCCGTGGATGAGGGCATCGGGAAATTCGGTTCGTAATCTGGTGATCAGGGTAGCAAACCACTGCGCGCCAAGCGACGCGCCGGCATTTTCCGGCGACAGCAGATTGATCCGCGCATGCCCTGCCACAAGACCAGCGACGCGACAGGCCGATTGGCCGCCTGCCATGCCATGAATGCGAATGAAAAGGTTTGTGGTGTCTTTCATCGGGGCAAAATATCACCGGGTCGGGATTTGCCAAACAGAAAGGGCGACCCGAGGGTCGCCCTGATCCGGAAATATAACTTCAAGTTCCGATTAAAGGAACTTCGCCATGGCAACGGCGGTATCGGACATACGGTTCGAGAAGCCCCACTCGTTGTCGTACCAGGACAGGATACGGACGAAGTTGCCGCCGATAACCTGGGTCTGGGTGACGTCAAAGGTCGAGCTGTTCGGATTGTGGTTGAAGTCAATTGAGACCAGCGGAGCTTCGCAAACGCCAAGAACGCCTTTGAGCGGGCCGTTTGCGGCGTCCTTGATCGCGGCATTGATTTCATCAGCCGTGGTGTCGCGACCGGCAACGAAGGTCAGGTCAACCATCGAAACGTTCGGGGTCGGGACACGGATGGCGGTGCCATCAAGCTTGCCTTTGAGTTCCGGAAGAACCAGACCGACGGCCTTGGCCGCACCGGTCGAGGTCGGGATCATCGAAAGCGAAGCGGCACGGGCGCGGCGCAGATCCTTGTGCAGGCTGTCGACCGTGTTCTGGTCACCGGTGAAGGCGTGAACGGTGGTCATGAAGCCCTTGGTGATGCCAACGGTCTTGTTCAGAACGTCTGCAACCGGTGCCAGGCAGTTGGTGGTGCAGGATGCGTTCGAAACGATGATGTCGGATGCGCTGAGCGTATCGCTGTTAACACCGTAAACGACGGTTTTGATGTCGCCCTTTGCCGGGGCGGAAATCAGAACGCGCTTGGCACCTGCGGTCAGGTGTTTGCCGGCACCCGCTTCGTCAAGGAAGATGCCGGTGCATTCGAATGCGATATCGACATTCAGAGCGCCCCACGGCAGGTTCGCCGGATCGCGTTCCGAGCAGACCTTGATCGCCTTGCCGTCGATGACAAGGTCGTTGCCTTCGGCTTTGACGTCATTGGCAAGAACGCCATGAACGGAATCGTATTTCAGAAGATGTGCGTTGGTGGCGACGTCACCCAGGTCGTTGATGGCCACGACTTCAACATCGGTACGGCCGCTTTCAACGATGGCACGCAGAACCAGACGGCCAATACGACCAAAACCATTAATCGCTACGCGAATAGCCATTCATCCCTCCAAAATTATGATGATTGGTACCTGGGGAGTATCAATCACGGCTTAGGGTTCAACCCCATAGAAAAAAGGCCGGATCGGCATATTACCGATCCGGCCCCTTGAATTAAACGAGTTCTTTGGCGGCCTTGACCAGCGCCTCGGCAGTGATGCCGAAATGCTCGTAAAGGACTTCGGCCGGTGCCGAGGCACCAAAGCCGTGCATGCCAATGACTTTGCCGTTGTCGCCAACGTATTTTTCCCAGCCGAAAACCGACAGGGCTTCGATGGCGATGCGCGGTTTGTCGCCAAGGACTTCCTTGCGATATTCCGGCGACTGCGCGTCGAACAGTTCCCAGCTTGGCAGGGAGACGACGGCAGCATTGATGCCGTCGGCCTTGAGTTTCGCCTGTGCGTTCACGGCAATTTCGACTTCGGAACCGGTCGCGATCAGGGTGACCTGACGATCACCGTCGCAATCGGAAATCACGTAACCGCCGCGCGCGACAAGGTTGTCTTCGCGGTATTCGGTGCGCAGGGTCGGCAGGTTCTGACGGGTCAGCGCCATGACGGTCGGGCCGGTTTCGTTGGTGATCGCCATTGCCCATGCTTCGGCGGTTTCAACCGCATCGGCCGGGCGGATGACGGTAACGTTCGGCATTGCGCGCAGGGACGCGACATGTTCGACCGGCTGGTGGGTCGGGCCGTCTTCGCCAAGACCGATGGAATCATGGGTCATGACATAGACAACGCGCTGGTTCATCAGGGCCGACAGACGGATTGCCGGGCGGCAATAGTCGGTGAAGACCAGGAAGGTGCCGCCATAAGGCAGAACGCCGCCATGCAGTGCCAGACCATTCATGGCCGCAGCCATACCGTGTTCACGGATACCGTAATAAATGTAGCCGCCGTGATAGCCGCCATCAGCGGTGATCGGGGCCTGAACGCCGGTTTTGGTGTTGTTCGAGCCGGTCAGGTCGGCCGAGCCGCCGATCATTTCCGGGATTGCCTTGGTCAGGACTTCAAGAACGTTCTGGGACGATTTGCGGGTCGCGACTTTCGGCAGTTCAGCGGTGATCTGCTTTTTGTAGTCGTTAAACGCATCAATCCAGTTTTCCGGCAGTTTGCCTTCGACGCGACGTTCGAATTCGTCCTTGAGGGAGGCTTCGAGATTTTCGAAACGCGCACCCCATGCATCGAAATCGGCCTTGCCGCGTGCACCGGCATTGCGCCATGCGTCGAGAATGTCGGCTGGAATGTCAAACGGCTGGGCGGTCCAGCCGAGTTTTTCACGCGCACCGGCAAGTTCGGTCGCGCCAAGCGGGGATCCATGCGTTGCCGAGGTGCCACCCTTGGTCGGGGCGCCAAAACCGATTTCGGTTTTGCAGGCGATCATCGACGGTGTGTTGGTGGTTTTTGCCTTGGCAATGGCGGCTTCGATGGCGACCGAATCGTGGCCGTCAATCTGCTGCACGTCCCAGCCAGCGGCTTCGAAACGTTTTTTGTGATCTTCGGACGTCGACAGCGAGGTCGGGCCATCGATTGAAATGCCGTTATCGTCAAACAGGACGATCAGTTTCGACAGTTTCAGGTGACCGGCCATCGAAATGGCTTCCTGCGAGATGCCTTCCATCAGGCAGCCGTCGCCGGCAATCACGTAAGTGAAGTGATCGACAACGTCATTGCCAAAGCGCGCATTCATGATGCGTTCGCCAAGCGCGAAACCGACCGAGGTCGCAATGCCCTGACCCAGCGGGCCGGTGGTGGTTTCGATGCCGGCACCATGGCCGTATTCCGGGTGGCCCGCGGTGCGGAAACCCATCTGACGGAAATTCTTGATCTGATCCAGATCGAAATCTTCGTAACCCGTAAGGTGCAGAAGTGAATAAAGCAGCATCGAACCGTGACCTGCGGACAGGATGAAACGGTCGCGGTCGGGCCAGTTCGGGTGCTTGGGATCAAATTTCAGGAATTTGGTATAAAGAACAGTCGCGACGTCTGCCATGCCCATCGGCATGCCGGGATGTCCGGAGTTGGCTTTTTCGACGGCGTCGGCCGAAAGAAAGCGAATGGCATTGGCCATGCGGTTGTGTTCTGATTGCGTCGTCATTGGATGCGGTTCCTGGGGGTTTCGCGGTCGGGCGATGAAAACACTTTTAATACATGTATTCCATGTTAACGGAATTCGCGCGGAACATGCCCGCACAGGGGGCATCCGTCAACCGCTTCTGTGGAAAAACTGCGCCTGTTGTCCTGATTGCGGTTAACGAAAATGACAAACATGTCATGTGGCGATGGTGCTTGTTGACGCGTCCCGATCTTGACCCCTATGTTGCCAGTCGGTCCTGTGTTCCTTGTATCCTGTTGGTTCAGTGGACGGACCACATATCGTGCAGCATGTCATGGCGGGCTTTTCCATACGATTTTCGGGCATTGATCCCCAAGGCTGATATTTGAAGCCACGGGTTTGTTCGGGAATAAATCAGCCTTTTTCATGACAAAGTCGGTTGGCAGGGTGGCCGATCTTGTGATCAGGAACAGGTTTTGCCTGTGCTGACCGGGTAGTTTAACAAAGCTGGATATTGAATATGTCGCGTTTGCTAGAAGCGAGTAACCGACTAAAAGCGGCCATCGACAGTCTTGATGCTGCTGCGGAGTCGCGTATGGCCAAAGACATCGGAAACCAGTCCGATGCTGCCGGTGAAGTCGAAACCCTGAAAAGCCAGCTGGCTGCCTTGCGTCAGGATTATGACAAGCTCGCAACAGCAACCCAGACCGTTTCGGCCCGCCTTGATGGTGCGGTGGGGCAGTTGCGTCTGGTCCTTGATGATGATCGCGAACAAAAGCAGGCATAAAATTCATGGCACAGGTTTCAGTACGAATTAACGGACGCAGCTATGATGTTGCCTGCGACGATGGTCAGGAAGAACGCCTGATGAACCTTGCGCAATATGTCGATGAGCGGGTTCGCGAGATTGCCGGAGCGGTTGGTCAGATTGGCGAGCAGCGCCTTCTGGTGATGACCAGTCTTCTGATTGCCGACGAGCTTGGCGACGTGCATGAAAAATTGCGCAGTCGCCAGACAATGGCGGCACCGGAGCCCGGCAGTGTCAGTGCCGCCGAAGGTGACGCGATTGCGGAAAACATGGAAAGCATGGCTGTTCGCATCGAAGCTATTGCGCAAAAGCTTTCGCAGGACTAAGTTCCGGACGCTGACTGTTTTCGATGCGCCGTTCGCGGTGATCGGGCGCAGCAGCAATTCGGGGGCTGCCCTGTTCGTCAGGTTCGCTAATTCCCGGGGCCGATGCTCATTTCTCTAGGGAGCTGTCCCTGTCGAGGCCGTGGTCTCGTTATACGGCGCCCACCTGCACACGCAGGTCACGAGGAATTACCACATGGCCAACGGCAGCGGTGGCTCCCACTTAATTCATATCCCCATCTCATTTATGTTGTGCATCAAACGGTGCGTCTGACAGGGGCATCGGTTACAGTCATGTCCGAATTTCGGGCGTGCGACGAAACAGGAAATACAATGCGTTTACTCCATCTCGGCGACGTTCTTGGCCAATCCGGCCGTACCGCAGCACTTGAAGCGTTACCGATGCTGCGGGACCGTCTTTCGGTCGATATCGCAGTGGTGAATGTCGAAAACGCGGCCCACGGTTTTGGCGTTACCGCCAAAATCTGCAAGGAATTCTATGATGCCGGTGCGGATGTCCTGACGACGGGGAACCATGTATGGGATCAGCGCGAAATCATTGCCTATATCGACGAGGATGAAAAACTTCTGCGTCCGTGGAACTTCCCCGACGGGACGCCGGGGAAGGGCGATTATGTTTTCAAAACCCGTTCGGGCAAAAAAGTTTGCGTTGTTAACATGATGGGGCGGCTGTTCATGGACCCGCTGTCCTGCCCGTTCCAGGGGGCGAACAAACTGTTTGCCAAGCATAAGCTCGGCAAGAATGTTGATGCCATCATCATCGATTTCCATGCCGAAACCACGTCGGAAAAGATGGCGTTTGGCCATCATTGCGATGGACGGGCGTCGCTTGTTCTGGGAACGCATACCCATGTGCCCACCGCGGATGCCCAGATTTTGCCGGGCGGAACGGCCTATCAGACCGATGTCGGCATGTGCGGCGATTTTGATTCCGTGATCGGGATGAAAAAGGAAAATTCGGTCCGCAAATTCATCACCAAAATGCCGACCGGCCGGTTCGAACCGGCAGACGGCCCGGCAACGGTGTGCGGCATTTATGTTGAAACCGATGATGCCACCGGCCTTGCCAAACGGATCGAACCGGTTCGCATTGGCGGACGGCTTAAGGGTAGTTGGCCCAGCGCGTAACAGCCGAACATTTTCAATGCTTTAAAAAACCCTGTCGGTATCGGCGGGGTTTTATTTTCGGAAATAGTTAGCAAAATGCCTAACTATTTCTTGTGCGCGACGTTCGGATTTGTTACTTAGGCATATGACTAACAATAATGAACAACTCGACCTGATGTTTCACGCCCTGTCGGATGCCACGCGTCGTGGCATGGTTGACAGGCTGTGCAAGGGGCCGGCGACGGTCAGCGAACTTGCCGAACCGCTTGATATGGCGTTGCCGACCGTGATGGGGCATTTGCGGGTGCTGGAAAACTGCGGGCTTGTCCGCAGCATGAAACGGGGCCGGGTTCGCACCTGTGAACTTGAACCCGAACAGCTGACACAGGTTGAAATCTGGATCAATGAGCGGCGATCCCTTTGGGCGCGCCGGTTTGACCGATTGGGAGAATTCCTGGCGAAATCCGAACCGCCAAACGAATAGCCCGTCATGCAAGAACCGCAAAAATGGACCGGGCCAGCATAACAGCAGGAGCAGCACAATGACGTCCGCCGCCAATAAATCAGATGACAAGATCGCACGTTCAGTTACGCATGCCATGTTCACAATCGAACGGGTTTATGACGCAAGCCCGGCCCGCGTTTTCAGGGCGTTTTCCGATGCGGACGCCCATCATCGCTGGTTTGTTGCCGAAGAGGGATGGGACGTCATCGAATATAATCACGATTTCCGGGTCGGCGGGCGCGAAGGCGGCCGTTTCAGCCAGGACGGCAAGGTGTTTTATCATAACGACACGCTTTATCAGGATATCGTGCCCGATAACCGGATCGTGTTTGCCTACACTATGGATCAGGACGACAAACGCATTTCCGCCTCGGTCGCGACGGTGGAACTGAAACCCGAAGGGGACGGCAAGACGCGCCTGAAATTCACCGAGCAGGGGGCGTTTCTGGACGGTTTCGACAAGGCGGAATTTCGCGAAGAGGGCTGGCAGGGGTTGCTGGAAAGACTGGCGGCGGAAATCACGGAACATGCCTGATTTCAGGTGCCGGAACGCGAAAGAGGCCCGAAATATCGGGCCTCTTTTTTTTCGGGATACGGGTTTTGGGGTCAGGCGGCGCGACTGCGCGCCTGCTCCCGCAGGTCTTCGAGAATGCCGTTGATGCGCGCACGCAGGGCTTCGACCTTGTGCGAGGCATCCTGTGCGGTGGTTAGAACTTCGCCCGACAGTTGACCGGTTTTGCCGGTTTCGCTTGCAACATCATTGATCGAGGCGGAAACGGTGCGGGTGCGATCTGCTGCACTGCGGACGTTTCGCGTGATCTCGTCGGTTGCGGCACCCTGTTCCTCGACCGCGGCCGAGATGGTGGTGGCAATTTCGTTGATGTTTTCGATGATGCGACCGATATCCTCGATGGCGGTGACAGATTCGCCAGTTGCCTTCTGGATGCCGGAAATCTGACCGGCGATTTCCTCGGTCGCCTTTTCGGTCTGGTTGGCGAGGTTCTTGACCTCTGCCGCGACAACCGCAAAGCCCTTGCCCGCATCGCCGGCACGTGCCGCCTCGATGGTGGCGTTAAGGGCCAGAAGGTTGGTCTGTTCGGCGATGTCGGTGATCAGCGCGATGACTTCGCCAATGCGGTTTGCCGATTGCGACAGGCTGACCACCAACTGGTTGGTTTCCTGTGCGCGGTCGGCGGCATTGCTGGAAATGCGGGTCGATTCCGCCATCTGACGGTTGATTTCCGCATTCGAGGCCGAAAGCTGTTCAGTGGCCGCGGCAACGGTTTCAACATTGCCGGTGGCTTCCTGAGCCGAGGATGCGACATCTTCGGTCTGGCCGGAAACCAGTTCGGCGCTTTGGCTCATTTGACCAGACACACCCTGAAGCTGTTCGGCGAGGGCAGCGATTTCGCCGACCGCACTTTCGACTTCGTTTTGCAGGGTATCGGCAAGGCCAAGCAACTCGTCACGGAGTGCCTCGTTACGTTCGCGGTTCAGACGTTCTTCTTCGGCCTGAAGTTCACGGACTTTCAGGGCGTTGTCCTTGAACACCTCGACCGCGCGGCCCATGGCGGTGATTTCGTCGTTACCCTTGACCGGGACGTCGATATCGAGATTGCCATCGGCCAGTGTGACCATGGTTTTCTGCAGACCGGCCAGGCGGCGCAGAAGATTGCCACGGACATAGACGACATAAATGATCAGCGAGATCAGGATGGCCGCACCGGCGACGCCATACATGATCTGCGAGCTTTGTGCATTCAGGGTCTGGGTCGATGCGGCGGCGGTGTCGACATCCGATTGCAGGCTTTCAACCAGTGCCTTGACGCTGCTTTCCATGTCGGCGGCGTATTGCGCACTTTGATCGACAATCTGCTGCTGTGTTGCGGCGGCCTCAAGGTCCTTGATCCGCAAGGCCGGGAGGCTGGCGTCGCCGATTGACAGTTCAAGCATGTCACCGACGATGTTGGTGTAGAACTTTTTGAGTTTTTCGTTCTCGAGCCCTTCGATCAGTTTCTGCAGCGACGCGAAGCTGCCACGGACCTGCACGCTGATGACCGAAAGCCGGGTCGTATCGTTAAGCGAGCTTGATGTCAGGATCGTATTGACGATGTCGCTTCCCATACGGCTGAGTTCCAGCACCGGACCACGCGATGCAACGGCATCGTTCAGGTCATAAAGAAGTTTGGTGGTGCGGACCTGATCTTCGTAGGGCAGGGGATCGCCGGATTTGCGCAGGTCTTCGACGGAGGCATTGATCCCGGAAATGGTTGTCTGGGTAAAGGACAGGAGCGGGGTGATCATGCTGCTGTATCGCCCGCTTAGCTGCTGAAACTTGTTGAGTTTCTCGGCGATCTCGTCTGCGATGGCAAACCGGTTCAACGTTATTGAATGCAGATTTTCCAGGGCATCGCGCAGATTGGCACTGTTGGTATCGATGCCATCGAGAATTTCGGGTTGCAGATTTGTTTCGCGCAATTGCCCGACATTGTCATCAAGCCCGGCCAGCAGCGTATCAAGTTCTGCTTTGACGATCTGTTCTTCGTCGGGGGTTTTCGATGCGATGATCCGCGGCGCGATGGCCACGATCTTTGCGCTGTCGGTTGCCAGTTGCTGTGCCGCAAACATCGGCGGCAGTTTTGAATGTGTGATGTTGGCAAGTTCGGTGCCGAATTTGCCAAACGATATGACGGCGACGGTGGCCGCCACGACGGCCATCAGGCCGACAAGGGCAAATGATGCCGCCAGTTTCCCCTGAACGCCGAAGCCTTTTGCGGTCTTTTTGACCGGCTTCTGGCGATCATCAGATTTGATAGTCTTTCCCATTACTCACCTAACCCCGATTACGCATAACCAGCGCACCGGCTTCTGTCATGCCGGTAACGCATCTGTTTGATTTTCCTGGATGGAACCTTCCTGTGGGTTCCGCATTCGGGGATATCCGCGATATCGGTTAGGAACGATAAGGATGCGGATAATTGAAGGCGGAAGTTTTTGTTTTTCTTATGTTGGGAAATTCTATAGCACACGCATCTGTGTAGAATAACCGAAATGTTTTACTTATTTTACAGTCCTGTCCATCTGGATAATTCTTTTTGTACAAAAGCTTGTGGTTATGGTGCCAAACAAAAAGGCCCGCCATGAGGCGGGCCTTTGCACAAGAAGAAGTCTGATGGATCAGGAGGCGCGATCACGCGCCTGCTGACGCAGGTCTTCGAGGATGCCGTTGATCCGCGAACGCAGATTTTCGACCTTTTCGGATGCGGTCTGTGCGGTTGACAGAACCTGACCGGAAAGCTCGCCGGTTTTTCCGGTTTCGCTTGCAACATCATTGATCGAGGCGGAAACTGTGCGTGTGCGATCGGCTGCACTGCGGACGTTTCTCGTGATCTCGTCGGTTGCGGCACCCTGTTCCTCGACCGCGGCCGAGATGGTGGTGGCAATCTCGTTGATGTTTTCGATGATGCGACCGATATCCTCGATGGCGGTGACAGATTCGCCAGTTGCCTTCTGGATGCCGGAAATCTGACCGGCAATTTCCTCGGTCGCCTTTTCGGTCTGGTTGGCGAGGTTTTTGACCTCGGCCGCGACAACCGCAAAGCCCTTGCCCGCATCGCCGGCACGTGCCGCCTCGATGGTGGCGTTAAGGGCCAGAAGGTTGGTCTGTTCGGCAATGTCGGTGATCAGTGCGATCACCTCGCCAATGCGGTTTGCCGATTGCGACAGGCTGACCACCAACTGGTTGGTTTCCTGTGCCCGATCCGCAGCATCGTTCGAGATACGGGTCGATTCCGCCATCTGACGGTTGATTTCCGCATTCGAGGCCGAAAGCTGTTCAGTGGCCGCGGCAACGGTTTCAACATTGCCGGTGGCTTCCTGAGCCGAGGATGCGACATCTTCGGTCTGGCCGGAAACCAGTTCGGCGCTTTGGCTCATTTGACCAGACACACCCTGAAGCTGTTCGGCGAGGGCAGCGATTTCGCCGACCGCACTTTCGACTTCGTTTTGCAGGGTATCGGCAAGGCCAAGCAACTCGTCACGGAGTGCCTCGTTACGTTCACGGTTCAGGCGTTCTTCTTCGGCCTGAAGTTCACGGACTTTCAGGGCGTTGTCCTTGAACACCTCGACCGCGCGGCCCATGGCGGTGATTTCGTCGTTACCCTTGACCGGGACGTCGATATCGAGATTACCATCGGCCAGTGTCACCATGGTTTTCTGCAGACCGGCCAGGCGGCGCAGAAGGTTGCCACGGACATAGACGACATAAATGATCAGCGAGATCAGGATGGCGGCGGCGGCAACGACAGCCAGTGCCGTCAGGCTCTGTTTCTCGACCACTTTGGCCTGTGCGGCGGCTTCCTGAACCTCGGTATTGAGGGCGGCGACCAGTTCGGAAACGCTGCTGCGCATTGCGTTAGCGTATTCGCCGCTACGGATCACCAGGCTTTGGCTTTCCTCTGCCGCGGCCAATTCACGTTTGCGAAGTTCGGGCAGGCTGTCATCACCCACCGAAAGCTTAGACATCTTGTCGATCAGTTCGACATAGAAGTTTTTAAGCCGTTCGTTGCCAATCGATTCCAGTGCGGCAAGGGCATCGGCATAGGTGCCGCGGATGCGCACCGGAATGATCGACAGGCGGACGGCCTGCGTTTCGGTGGTGGACGCGATGATCATGTTGGCAGCGGACGAACCAAGGCGTTCGATTTCCAGCACCGGTGAACGTGCGCTGATCGCGTCGTTCATTTTTGTGAAGTTCTCGATCACTTCTTCGGTGCTTGCCGTGTATTTGGCGGACGGATCGTCTTTGAGCGACTGTGCGTAGGCATTGCCCTGTGCGATGTCGTTCTGGGTATAGGACAGAACCGGTTTCAGCGTATCGCCATAACGTTTGGCAAGATCCTGGAATTCGCTCAGTTTTTCGGCCTTTTCGGCGGAAATGGCAAAACGTTCCTGGGTTACGGTGTGTAACTTGCCAAGGGTGTCCTGCAACTGAATGCGGTTGTCATTGATCGTTGCAATGACTTCGGGCATGAAGCCGGTGGCTTCGATTTCATTGATCTTGTTGACCAGTTCCAGCAGGCGGAAATCAAGTTCTTCCTTGATGGCCAGTTCTTCATCGGTGGAATTGGATGCAACGATGCGTGGTGCGATCGCCACGATTTCCGCGCTTTCGGTCGCCAGTTGCTGTGCAGCGGCGATTGGCGGAAGTTTTTCTTCTGTGATGGTTGTCAGAGCTTCGCCGAACTTGTTGAAAGAAACGGCACCCACAACGGCAGACACGACTGCCATTAAACCGACCAAGGCAAACGATATCAAAAGCTTGCTTTGGACCCCGAACTTAGTTCCCATTCTGTCCTACCTTCTTGTGCTGTTTTCCCCGGGCGGCTTCTTCGTCCGACCGGGTTTCTTGGATCAGGCAACGGGCATTTTGTTGTTTTCGTCGCCCGGTTCGTAACCCCCGAGAGTTATACTTTAGAGTTATTTTTTCTTATTAAGGGACATTATTGAAATATTATTCACAGAACTGCAAGATGTAAGCAGTTCTGCGACAAAAAATCACGATTAAATCCATAAGTTGTATAAATCGCAGGTGATGCGACCGGGTTTCCGGTGCGTGCCGGTTGATGGATGCGAACAGATGACGGATAGCTGGACCTTGTGTCGCAAACAGGATATAGGAGCGGTCGAAATTTCTGCCTGCCAGTTGTCCGGTCCGGTTTGGTCCGCACGACTGGCGCGCAATCATCGCGAGACCGGTCTGCCCGGGAAGATCCCGCAGTTACCGGCCGGTGCCCGATTTGCACTGATCGACAACACGAAAAGAATACAGGTTTCAGGTTATGGCCGGCCATTCCCAATTTAAAAACATCATGCACCGCAAAGGCGCGCAGGATAAAAAGCGCGCCAAAATCTTCACCAAACTCGCCCGTGAAATCACGGTTTCGGCGAAGATCAGTGACGATATCAACAGCAACCCGCGTTTGCGTGCGGCCATTGCCGCCGCGCGTGTTCAGAACATGCCCAAGGACAACATCGATCGCGCCATCAAAAAGGCGACCGGTGCCGGAGAGGGCGACAATTATGAAGAAGTCCGTTACGAGGGTTACGGTACGGCCGGTGTTGCCGTTATCGTCGAGGCGCTGACGGACAACCGCAACCGTACCGCATCCGAAGTGCGTGCCGCATTTGCCAAAAGCGGTGGCAACCTTGGCGAAACCGGTTCGGTTGGCTTCATGTTCAACCGCCTTGGCGAAATCGTTTACCCGGTGGACAAGGCCGGTGCGGACGAAATGTTTGAAGCCGCCCTTGAGGCCGGTGCCGCAAATGCGGAAACCGATGATGAGAATCACATCATCGAAACCGAGATCGAAGATCTTAACGCCGTTCGTGAGGCCCTGACCGAGAAGTTCGGCGATCCGGAAAGCGCGAAGCTTGTTTTCCGTGCGGTTACCGAGGCCGATATCAACGTTGAACAGGCACAGAGCATCATGAAGCTTGTTGATGTGCTTGAAGATAACGACGATGTGCAGAATGTCTGGACCAATGTGAACTGGACCGACGAGATCGTTGCCGCGCTTGATAACTGATTACGCTTGCTTACGCCCGTCATTCCCTTTTGAATGACGGGCGTATTTTATTTTGCTCATAATAATAAGGTGGGGCGACGTGGTCAGGGTTCTTGGTATCGATCCCGGTCTTCAACGCACGGGCTGGGGGGTGATCGACCTTACAGACAACCGGATGCGTCATGTTGCCAACGGTGTCGTGACCTCGACACAGACGCTGTCGCTGGCGGAGCGTCTTGACCAGCTTCATAGCGGGCTTATGGACGTGATTGCGACCTGGACGCCCGACGAGGCCGCGGTCGAGGAAACCTTCGTTAACAAGAACCCTGTTTCGACCCTTAAACTGGGGCAGGCGCGCGGTGTTGCACTGCTCGCCCCGGCACGCTGTGGCATTCCGGTAACGGAATATACACCCAATGCCGTCAAAAAGACGGTGGTGGGTGCCGGTCATGCGGCCAAGCAACAGGTTGAAATGATGGTGTCCACGTTGCTGCCGGGATGTCAGATCCATGGCGCAGATGCGGCCGATGCCTTGGCCGTGGCGATTTGTCATGCACAACATGCCGGAACCCGTGCGCTTGCGGGGATAACAGCCGGACCGGGGAGAAAATACAGGTGATCGCAAAACTTCGCGGAATTGTCGATTTCATTGGCGAGGACAGTGTCATCATCGATGTGAACGGGGTCGGATACCTTGTTTTTGCATCACGCAGAACATTGACCATGCTGCCGCAAAAAGGTGGCGAGGCGGGTTTGATGATCGAAACCCATGTTCGCGAAGATCACATTCATCTGTATGGATTTGCCGATAACGCGGAAAAGCAGTGGTTCGCGCTTTTGACAACCGTTCAGGGGGTAGGGGCCAAGGTGGCGCTGGCCCTTTTGTCCGTTTTAAGCCCGACCGATCTTTTGCGGGCACTTGCCGCACAGGATACCACCGCCCTTTGCCGTGCGCCGGGGATTGGTCCGAAGGTGGCGACCCGTATCGTTGGCGAGCTTAAAGACAAGGCCGCGCGTCTTAATCTTGGTCCGGTAGCGGCACCAGCCGCACCGGCAGCATCACCTGCCGCAACTTCGTCAAAAAAATCTGCCAAATCTGCCAAACCGGTCAGTGATGTGAGCATCGACACAGCCGAAGCCGCACCGGCTGTGGATGATGGTGCAGTTCTGGCCGATGCGGTTTCCGCACTGGTTAATCTGGGCTATGGCCGGTCCGAGGCATTTGGCGCGGTTGGCAAGGCGGCCCAGCAGGCCGGTGAGGACAAGACACTTGATACCCTGATCCGTCTGGGACTGAAGGAGCTTAGCGCGTGAGCGAGGAAGAAGACCGTTTACTCAGCGGGGAACGCCGCGAAGAGGATTATCAGGACGGTTCGCTGCGCCCGCGTCGGCTGGACGATTTTACCGGCCAGAAGGAAGTGCGCGAAAATCTTGATGTTTTCATTCAGGCCGCGCGCGGCCGCGAAGAAGCCATGGATCATGTGCTGTTTTTCGGGCCACCGGGCCTGGGGAAAACCACGCTTTCGCAGATTGTTGCCAGCGAACTTGGTGTTGGTTTTCGGGCGACATCCGGCCCGGTCATTGCCAAGGCTGGTGATCTTGCGGCCCTTCTGACCAACCTTCAGCCGCGCGATGTTCTGTTTATTGATGAAATCCATCGCCTGAACCCGGCGGTTGAGGAAATCCTTTATCCGGCGATGGAAGATTTCCAGCTTGATCTTATCATCGGCGAGGGACCGGCGGCACGTTCGGTGCGGATTGACCTGCCGCCCTTTACGCTTGTCGGGGCGACGACACGGTCGGGGCTTTTGACCACGCCGCTTCGTGATCGTTTCGGCATTCCGTTGCGGTTGCGATTCTACGAGCCCGAAGAGCTGGTCGAGATCGTCGCACGCGGGGCGCGGTTGCTTAATTTCGATATGACGCGCGAGGGGGCGATGGAAATCGCCCGCCGGTCACGGGGAACACCGCGTATTGCCGGGCGTTTGTTGCGGCGTGTGCGTGATTTTGCGGTGGTTGCCGGTAAATCGCCCGTCGATAAATTCATCGCCGATGCGGCCCTGACGCGGCTTGAGGTCGATAATCTTGGCCTTGATAGTCAGGACAGGCGTTACCTGAACTGTATCGCCGGGAATTACGGCGGCGGGCCGGTGGGCGTTGATACGCTGGCCGCAGCCCTGTCGGAAGAACGCGACACGATCGAGGATGTGATCGAGCCGTATCTGTTGCAGCAGGGGCTGATACAGCGCACCCCGCGCGGCCGTATGCTGGGCATCAAGGGGTACAAGCATCTGGGCCTTGTGCCGCCACGTGAAGGCAATGGTGTGCCGCTGGCGGATCTGTTTGACCAGCGCGCGGCCAATGCCGCAGACGGGACAGACGAATGACGGATACGCACGATACCGGCCTGCTCGGTTATATCGAAGGCAAGCGGCATATCTTCCCGTTAATGGTGTTTTACGAGGATACCGATGCGGGCGGGGTTGTGTATCACGCCAACTATCTCGCCTTTGCCGAGCGGGCGCGTTCAGCGATGCTTAACCTGTTGGGGTTTAGCAATAGAAGTGTTGCAGAGCGCCACAAAGTTGCCATAGCCGTTCGACACTGTACGCTCGATTTTCGCCGGGCGGCCCGGTTGGAAGACAGGCTGATTGTGGAAAGTCGCCTGATCAAACTGGGGGGCGCGTCGCTGGGATTCGAGCAGAAGATCATGCGGGACGACGAGCTACTCGTGGTTATCGAGATATATCTCGCCTGCATGTCACTGCAAGAGTTACGGGCGCAAAGGCTGCCCGAAGAATTGAGAATGGCTTACGCAACCTATCTGGATGTGAACGAGGACTGAAGAGAATATGGAAAATCAGGTGGTCGACGCGGTAACGCTGGGGCAGTCGGTCATGGCTCATGACATGTCCATGTGGGGCCTGTTCATGCAGGCCGGGATTGTCGTCAAAACGGTGATGATCGGGCTGATGCTGGCATCGATCTGGGTATGGGCAATTGTTTTTGAAAAACTGATGCGGTTGCGCAAACTGCGCGCCCAGGCAAATACATTCGAAGAAGCATTCTGGTCGGGCGGGTCGCTTGAAGACCTGTATGACCGTATCGCCGATCAGCCGCGCGATCCAATGTCGGCCATTTTTGTGTCGGCCATGCGCGAATGGCGTCGTTCGAACGCGCGCGGGGTCAAGGGCGAAACAATGCGCGCCCGCCTGCAGCAGCGTCTTGAACGGTCGATGGAAACCACGCTGGGTCGGGAAATGGACCGGGTTGAACGTTATATGACGTTCCTGGCGTCTGTTGGTTCGACTGCACCGTTTGTCGGCCTTTTTGGTACCGTCTGGGGCATCATGGTGTCCTTCCAGTCGATTGCAGCATCGAAAAACACATCGCTTGCGGTTGTCGCACCGGGTATTGCCGAGGCGTTGCTGGCAACGGCGATGGGCCTTGTCGCCGCTATTCCGGCGGTGGTGGCCTATAATAAGATTTCCAGCGACCTGAGCCGTTACGGTAATCGCCTTGAGGCGTTTGTCGACGAATTCACGTCGATCCTGTCGCGCCAGCTTGACGACGCGAGAGACTGATATGGGCGCACAACTCGCATCCGGATCGGGCGGAGGACGCCGCCGCGGTCGTCGCAACCGCCGCAAGGCCATGAGCGACATCAACGTCACCCCGATGGTTGACGTGATGCTTGTCCTGCTTGTGATCTTCATGGTTGCCGCACCCCTGATGACGGTCGGGGTCGAAGTCGACCTGCCGGAAACATCGGCAGCCCCGATGACCGGTCAGGACGAACCGCTGGTCGTGTCGGTCACCGGTGATGGCACCCTTTATATTATGGATAGTGAAGTCCCGCAGGACACGCTGGCCGAGAAGCTTTCGGCCATTACCGAGAACAAACGCGATACCCGCATTTTCGTGCGCGGTGACCGGGCAATCGATTATGGCCGTGTGATGGAAGTCATGGGCCTGATCAGTGAAGCCGGGTTTAGCAAAGTTGCGCTGATCGCGGAGCTGCCCGAAAAGGGCAAGTAAACCGACATGTTACGCAGTGTTCTGATTTCCCTGGCAGCCCATCTGGCGATCTTTTTGATTGCCTGGTTAGGCCTGCCGGAACTGTTCGAGGAAACGCCGCTGGAACTGCAGTCGATTTCGGTCGAGGTGGTCACGGTCGATGAATTCTCGGCGGCTCCGACCAAGGCGCTGCCAAAGCCGAAAGCCGAAGAAAAGCCGAAACCGAAACCGGCCCCGAAGCCAGAGCCAAAGCCCGTTCCGAAGCCGGAGCCAAAACCGGAACCCAAGCCGGAGCCAAAGCCCGCGCCGAAACCGGAACCAAAACCGGAGCCGAAGCCAGAGCCAAAACCGGAACCGAAGGTCGAACCCAAACCACAGCCCAAGCCGGAACCAAAACCCGTTCCGAAGCCTGAAGTGAAGAAGGAACCGACCCCGACCCCGGAAAAGCCGAAACCAAAGCCGGTTGAAGCCAAAAAGCCGGAGCCAAAACCGGAACCGAAGCCCGAGCCGAAGAAACAGCCCGATCCGGAACCGAAGCGGACGCTTGCCGATATTCTGAAGGATGTGCGTAAAACCGAACCGAGCGCACAGCCGACACCACAGGATACACCGGAAGATACGCCCGAGGACAATGCCAGCGAGGTTGTCGCGACGCGTCTGGACGCACGTTTGACTATGAGCGAGCTTGACGCCGTCAAAAGACAGATCGAACGCTGCTGGAGCCCACCGGCCGGAGCCAAGGAAGCCGGGAACTTCGCGGTTGAAATTCATGTCAGCGCGAACCCGGACGGTACCGTCCGACAGGCACGAATTAGCAACTCTGGCGAGATTGGTGGCGATCCATCGCGCCGTACGATTGCAGAAAGTGCCCTTCGAGCTGTGCTAAATCCGCAATGCAGTCCTCTAAAACTGCCGCTGGATAAATACGAAATGTGGCGCACATTCACGTTCAATTTTGACATGCGTGAAATGCTGGGCCTGTAATGAATAAAATCATAAGTCCCTCAAAACGCGTGGAAAATAGCGAGGCAGGATGACCATCAAGACCAACGCATTCAAACGATATTGGGTTACACGCAGTCTGGCCGGACTGTGTGCCCTTGCCGTTGTCGCTGGCCTGGCCGTTGTACCCTCGGCACCGGCGCATGCCGAACTCCGTATCGACATCACCCGCGGTGAAGTCAAGCCGATGCCGATCGCCATTACCCGTTTCCCGGGTGAAGGTGTTTCGGAAACCGAAGTCGGCCAGAACATCACATCGGTGATCAGCAATGATCTGGCGCGATCGGGCCTGTTTGCGCCGATTGACGAAAAAGCCTTTATTCAGAGCGCCAGTTCGCTGGCGGTTAATCCGAACTTTGCCGAGTGGCGCGCAATCAACGCGCAGGCACTCGTCAATGGCCGGGTCGTAACCGAACCGAACGGGCTTCTGCGTGTCGAATTCCGCCTTTGGGATGTTCTGGCTGAAAACCAGATGGCAGGGGTGGCCTATCGCACCCAGCCGAACAACTGGCGGCGCATCGCACACAAGATTGCCGACGAGATTTATAAACGCATCACCGGGGAATCGGGCTATTTCGATACCCGTATCGTTTATGTCTCCGAATCGGGCCCGGGCGATAAACGCGTCAAGCGGCTTGCCATCATGGATCAGGACGGTGCGAACCACCGTTTCCTGTCAGACGGCAAGTTTCTTGTCCTGAACCCGCGTTTCTCTCCGACGGCCCAGGAAGTGGTTTATATGTCGTACTTCAACGACAAACCACGTGTCTATGTTCTGGATATCGATACCGGCGAGCTTGAATTGCTTGGCGATTTCCCGGGCATGACCTTTGCCCCGCGCTTTGCCCCAGATGGCAATTCCGTGGTGATGTCCCAGGCTTTGGACGGCAATAGTGAAGTCTACGAGCTGGATCTGCGTACGCGTGAAAAACGCCAGTTGACGCGGCATCCTGCAGTTGATACATCGCCGTCATATTCTCCTGATGGTTCGCGAATCACGTTCAACTCTGACCGTAGCGGATCACAGCAACTTTACGTGATGAATGCGGATGGTAGCGGCGTCCAGCGCATCAGTTTCGGTGGTGGTCTTTATGCCACACCGGTCTGGTCGCCACGCGGAGACCTGATCGCCTTCACCAAATCACAAGGAGGTCGGTTCTATATCGGTGTCATGCGTCCGGATGGCAGTGGAGAGCGGCTTTTGGCCGAGGGCTTCCTTGTCGAAGGCCCGACATGGGCACCGAACGGAAGAGTGTTGATGTATCACCGCCAGCACCCGTCCAGGGACGGGACCAAGGATCGATACCGTCTGTATTCGATCGATTTGACCGGTTATAACGAACGAGAGATCGTTACACCGGCGGATGGATCAGATCCAGCATGGTCGCCCTTGATTCCCTGATATCTCAAGAGTATAGTCATCGCGAAGCACTGAATGCGATTCGCATTAATCGCGGGCATTTTCGGTGTCGCGAGACATGGAAAACACCACAATCGGGCGAATGTGTCCGGTGTTAAGGGGAAAACTTAAATGAAACTTCGGATTCTGAGTGTTTTTGCTGCTGCCGCACTTCTGGCTGCCTGTGAAACCGCACCTGACAGCTCTGCAACCTCTGCTGGCGAAGGTGTCTCGACCACCAATCAGCCGTCTTCCACTTCGAGCGCGCTTTCGGAAAGCAGCCCGGAATGGTTCGCGGTTAATGTTGGCGATCGCGTATTCTTTGGCTTCGACAAATATGACCTGTCGGGCGAAGCACGCCGTACGCTGGAACTTCAGTCTGCTTGGCTGAAAAAATACCCGCAGTACAAAGTCGTTGTCGAAGGCCATGCCGACGAACGCGGCACGCGTGAATACAACCTTGCACTGGGTGAGCGTCGCGCGAACTCCGTGAAAGATTACCTCGTTGCTCTGGGCATTGATCCGTCGCGTGTCGAAACCATTTCCTATGGTAAAGAACGTCCGGTCGCTCTGGGCCACGACGAAGAAAGCTGGGCGAAAAACCGCCGCTCTGTTTCGGTTATCCGTTAAGAGCGTGCAGGTGAAAGCCTGAATTTCAAGGCGCCTGTTCCGTAAGGAACAGGCGCCTTATTTTTGCCGCCTGAAAATGTTGCAACATTAGATATTCCTTGATGACACCGGGAATATGATGTTCGAAATTACGACGAAGGACCCGAAAATGATCCGAGTTGGCCCGAAAACCGGTTACCGAAATGACGCCCTGCCGCCCCGTATGTCGGCCGTTGCGATTTCACCAACCGTTGGGGGGGAACAGGGGGCGTTGCGACGCAGCCCGATCGGCTATCTGTCGGTGTTTGCCGTCACGGCCCTGATGGGAATGACTGTTCTTGGCAGTGCGCCTGTGCATGCGCAGGACGCCAATATGACCCGTCAGGTCGAACAGCTTCGCAATGATCTTGATCTGTTGCAGCGTTATGTCTATCGCGAGGGTGTTCCTTCGGGGGGCGTGCCTGACAGTGGTGGTGCAAGTGGCGGAAGCCCGGCCGCGGCCCGTCAGCAGGTCCAGATCAACGATATCGAGCGCGCCGTCACACAGTTGACAGGGCAAATCGAGGAATTCGATTTCCGTATCCGCAAGATCGAAGATCGTCTTGAACGGCTGGTGTCCGATGTCGATTATCGCCTGAGCCAGCTTGAAGGCGGTGCAGCGACCGGTACCCAGACGGGCGCCGTTGCGCCATCTGCGGCGGCGGCAGGGGCGGCTGCGAATAATGCAACCGGTTCGGCGGCACAACCCAATACCGCAGGCGCGGGGCAACGGGTTGATGATCGTGGCACCCAATTGTTTGGCGTGATTGAAAACGAAGGCTCGCCACCCTCTGTACCATCTGGGCCGGCAAATACGTCTTCGGCGGCACCGGCCCGCACGGCGAGTGCCGCGGCCGGTGGTGCAGCACTTCCGGCCGGTACACCGGAAGAGCAATATCGTTACGCTTTTGATCTTTTGCGCCGGCAGGATTTTGCCGCGGCTGAAACGGCACTTGCCGCGTTTGTCAAAAGCCATCCGGACAATCCATTGGCCGGTAATGCGCAATACTGGCTTGGCGAGACATTCTATGTTCGCGAACAGTATGATCAGGCGGCTGTTGCCTTTACCGAGGGCTTCCAGACATATCCCGATAGCAGCAAGGCGGCGGATAACCTGCTGAAACTTGGCATGTCGTTGGGCAATCTTGGCAAGAACGAGGATGCCTGCACGACTTTTGGCCATCTGATTGCGAATTTCCCGAACGCGTCGGCGGTGGTGCTTGACCGTGCCCGTCAGGAACGCAAAACACGCGGCTGTTCGTAGAAGCAGACTGATGACAGATCGATCAAACGATATGATCAAATCTGATCCGGCGTCCGATGGAACCCCATTGGACGCCGTTGTCTTTTCGCGCCTGATGAATGCGTTTGCGCCGTTTGAAGACAGTCCCAAAATTGCCGTGGCTGTTTCCGGTGGTGCGGACAGCATGGCGCTGGCGTTGCTGGCGAATGAATGGTGCCGGTCAAACGGTGGCGAATTGATCGCCATGACGGTCGATCACGGTTTGCGAGCCGATGCTGCGCAAGAAGCCATCTGGGTCGGAGAGCAGCTTGAAAAGCACGATATTGCGCACCGCATCCTGCGCTGGGACGGGGAAAAGCCGCAAAGCGGCATTCAGGAAGCGGCGCGCAAGGCCCGGTATGAATTGCTTGATCGCGAATTGGGTGCGTTGGGCATCCTGCATCTGCTGGTCGCCCATCACCGGGATGATCAGCGAGAGACGCTTGTGATGCGGCAGAACCGTGAAAGCGGCGTCATTGGACGGGCAGGGATGAGCGCACGTCGTTTTCTGTGCAATGCGCGCCTGTTGCGACCGTTATTGCCCATCGCCAAGGCCGACCTGATCGCAACGGTGCAGGCATACCGGCAGGATTGGGTCGAAGACCCGTCAAACCGCAATACCGGTTTCGAAAGGGTTCGCATCCGGCACGGTTCGATCCTGGCGGATGATGCAGGCGGGGCTGATCCGGATCGCGGCACGGAAGAACGTCAGGCGGCTGAATATCTTATCGGTGATCTTCTGGCCGCGACGGTTCAGGTCGCGAATTGCGGTATTGCCCAAGTTGCATTTTCAAAATGGCGGGATGCCGGAACCGGTGAAATCACGGCTTGCTATGGGCTTGGGCATATTGTCCGGGTGATTGGCGGTGAAAATTACATGCCTGCTTTCGATGCGCTGGCGGCCGCCTTGTTGCAATTGGGGGGGCAGGAAGACGCGCGCGTCAGTCTGGGCGGATGTGTGTTGCACCGCCGCGGCGATATTTTACTGGTTTATCGCGAAGTCGGGCGGATGGATATCGCAGCGGTTCGTATCAATCCGGTATTGGTGACGGGGCCAGCCGGTCAGCGCTGGGACAATCGTTTCGAGCTGTTTTTTGACGGCATCAGGCAGGTTGCAACCGCTGATTATGCTGATTTTGGCCGGTTTATGATTGCGCCGCTGTCTGCTTGTGATGCGTTTCACACACGGGCATTTCGGGCCGCCATTGGCAAAATCGCGCCGTTTGTTGATCGTTTACCGCGTGCCGCCCTTGCATCCATACCCGCCCTTTATGATAAAGAAGTCCTGCATTCCGTTGGCGGGCTTGAGGTTTCGGGCATTTCCGACGTATTATCCGCCGCCGGTTGCCGGACGGCCCCGATGGGAGCAGAAAACGCAATCGGAATGCGATGGCGGTTTGCACCCCCGACACCTTTGTGGGAAAGTGGGTTTAAATCGTCGCCGAAACCCGACGTCCTACTTGCGTAAAGGTACCTTATCATTATCTGATGATCAGGCCGTGCGCAGGGCGATTGCGCGTCATGGCGAACACAAATTGCGATCAGTAGCTTGGAATGAATATGGGAAAAAATCTCGCACTGTGGGTTATCATTGCCATCCTTTTGGTGGCTTTGTTTAACCTGTTTCAGTCGCCATCAGGACGGAGCGGCCAGTCAACGCTGGCGTTTTCGGACTTCCTGGCCGAAGTTGACAGCGGCCAGATTTCAGAAGTTACGATCCAGGGCAACACTCTTACAGCGCAAACCCGCGATAACCGGACCGTTAGTGTTTATACCCCTGATTATCCGAGCCTTGTCGAACGTCTGAACGACAAGGGCGTTCGTATTATCGCCCAGCCGGAAGAAAGCCTGTCGCCGCTTATGAGCGCGCTGATCAGCTGGTTCCCGATGCTGCTGATTATTGGTGTGTGGATTTTCTTCATGCGTCAGATGCAGGGCGGCGGTGGCAAAGCCATGGGCTTTGGCAAATCAAAGGCCAAGATGCTGACCGAGAAATCCGGTCGGGTGACCTTTGAAGACGTTGCCGGGATCGAGGAAGCCAAGGGCGAGCTTGAAGAAGTCGTCGACTTCCTGCGCGATCCGCAGAAATTCCAGCGTCTTGGCGGTAAAATCCCGAAAGGCATGCTTCTTGTCGGACCTCCGGGTACGGGTAAGACGCTTCTGGCGCGTGCGATTGCCGGTGAAGCCAATGTGCCGTTCTTTACGATTTCGGGTTCCGATTTCGTTGAAATGTTCGTTGGTGTCGGTGCATCGCGTGTGCGTGACATGTTCGAACAGGGCAAAAAGAACGCGCCTTGCATCATCTTCATCGATGAAATCGACGCCGTTGGCCGCCATCGTGGTGCCGGTCTTGGCGGCGGGAACGATGAACGCGAACAGACACTCAACCAGCTTCTGGTCGAGATGGATGGTTTCGAAGCCAACGAGGGTGTGATCCTCGTGGCGGCAACCAACCGTCCGGACGTTCTGGACCCGGCATTGCTGCGCCCCGGTCGTTTTGACCGTCAGGTCGTTGTACCGAACCCGGACCTTGAAGGCCGTGAACATATTCTTGGTGTTCATGCCCGCAAGGTTCCGCTGGGACCGGATGTTGACCTGCGCACTGTTGCGCGTGGTACGCCGGGCTTCTCGGGCGCGGATCTGGCAAACCTTGTCAACGAGGCAGCCCTTCTGGCGGCCCGTCTTGGCAAGCGTGTTGTCACCATGGCCGATTTCGAGAATGCCAAGGACAAGGTGATGATGGGGGCGGAACGCCGTTCCATGATCATGACCGACGACGAGAAGAAGCTGACGGCCTATCACGAAGGTGGTCATGCGCTTGTCGCGCTGCATACCCCGGCATCCGATCCGATCCACAAGGCAACCATCATTCCGCGCGGTCGTGCGCTGGGTATGGTGATGCGCCTGCCGGAACGTGATCAGGTTTCCAAATCCTATGAACAGCTGATTTCCGACCTTGCGGTTGCCATGGGTGGCCGCGTTGCCGAGGAAATCATCTTTGGCAAGGACAAGGTCACCACGGGTGCGTCTTCGGACATCAATATGGTGACGCAATATGCGCGCAAGATGGTGACCGAGTGGGGCTTCTCGGACAAGCTTGGTAACGTCAAATATGTGGACAATCAGGAAGAAGTGTTCCTGGGCCACAGTGTTGCCCAGCACAAGAATGTTTCCGAGAAAACAGCCCAGCTTATTGACGAGGAAGTGCGTCGTTATTCCGACGAGGCATATGTCTTTGCCAAGCGTGTTCTGACCGAGCATCTTGACGATCTGCATGTTCTTGCCAAGGGGCTGTTGGAATACGAAACCCTGTCGGGCAAGGAAATCGAAGCGCTTCTGCGTGGTGAGGAAATCAACCGTTCGGGCCATTCCAATGGCAGCGGCAAGGATACGGGCAGCGGACGCCGTTCGACCGTGCCGACCACCGGCGGCGCACGCAAGGAAAACCCGGGTGAAGGTGGCGGGGATCTGTCCCCGGAGCCGCAGCCGGGCAGCTAACTGAAAGAGACTGATGGACAAGATCGAAGGATCGGTCCTGCGAAGCCCCGCCGATGTGCGGGGCTTTGCTGATTTTGACGGACCGTTATATTACGCACCTACCGGTTTCATCGACCATGCCGATGATCCCAATACGTTACCCTTGGCCGGATCCCGCCGTGGATTTTCCGCGCTTGAAATCATCCGTCGTCGCGACGGCGGCGGAGCGGAAAGCATGATCCTGCCGTTGCTGGCGCTTGAAGGCTGGGTCCAGAATTCGGGACGGGTTGATGAAATCAATGACGTTCTGAACCGTCTGACCACAAAGCGTGCCGATTTTTCTGGGCTTGATATGGCGTCCTGCCATGTGATGGGCATTGTCAATGTGACACCGGACAGCTTTTCCGATGGTGGCGATTACAACACCACCGATCAGGCGATTGCGCGTGCGCGCGTGCTGGCCGAGCAGGGGGCGTCGATCCTTGATGTCGGTGGGGAATCGACACGCCCGGGGGCGGAAACCGTTTCCGAAGCGGACGAGATCGCGCGCGTTGTTCCGGTGATCCGTGCCCTGGCCGAAGACGGTCATTGCGTTTCCATCGATACCCGGCATGCGGGTGTGATGGAAGCCGCCATTGAGGCCGGTGCGGCCATCATCAATGATGTTACCGGGCTTGAGGGGGATGAGCGGTCAATGGAAGTTGCCGCCGCATCGGGCAAGCCGGTGATCCTGATGCATATGCAGCGCGAACCGGGCACGATGCAGGAAAACCCGCAATATGATTGTGCGGTTCTGGATGTGTATGACTATCTGCTGGACCGGATTGAAAGTTGCGAACGGGCGGGTATTTCGCGCGATCGTATCTGTGTTGATCCGGGTATCGGTTTTGGCAAGTCATTGTCGCATAATCTGGAACTGTTATCGCGTCTGGCGATTTTTCATGGTCTGGGCTGCCCGATCCTGTTGGGGACATCGCGCAAATCGTTTATCGGCAAGATTGATCCGGCAGCATCCCCCAAGGAGCGTCTTGGCGGGTCGATTGCATCGGCAATCAATGGCTGGCGGCACGGGGTTCAGATGATCCGGGTGCATGATGTCCACGAGACGGTTCAATCGATTTCCGTCACGACGGCAACGTCCCTGGTATAGGCTTCTTCGACCGTCAATCTATGGATGTATAGATTGACGGTTGTTACCAACGATTTATAAAAGGCCTGCAGTTTTTGTGTACTTTCGGGTGCCGAGGCTGCGGGCCTTTTTACTGGTGTGGGGAATCTGGCAATTTCTGACAGATTGTGCTTGGGGCTTGCGGATTTTCCCCAATCGCCACATACCATTATAGATAAAACTAAATGCGACCAGGAAGGTCGCGCGAATGGTTGGTTCTGAGTAAACATTGAAAGCGAAGTTGAATGAACGGATACAGCGCGCGCGTGCGCGTTGAGCAGTCCGGAGCGGCTGCAGGTCAGGAAACAATGGCGACTTGTGTTTTCGTGGTTGAGGACAATGCCGATCTTAATCGGGATTTGTGTGAGTACCTCGAGATGTGCGGCTTTGATGTTATCGGTTGCGACACCGGCGCAGCGTTTCATCGCGCGCTGAAAACCAAGTCACCGGCGGCGGTCATTCTTGATATCATGCTGCCGGATGCGGATGGCTATGAGTTGGCCAAATATGCGCGCGGCAATCTTGATTGCGGGATCATGATGCTGACCTCGCTTGCGGGCATGGATCATCATCTTACGGGCTATAAATCCGGTGCGGATGTTTACCTGACGAAAGACAGCCCGCTTTCGGTGATCGAGGCGGCCCTGCGCCCGCTGCTGCGCCGGGTTGGCAGGAGCGAGAACGAGGCGGAAGCCGAACTTGAGGCACTAGCCCGTGACGATCACTGGACGCTCGACATGCTGAACTGGACGCTCAGCAATTCCGATGGCAATTCTTCGACCCTGACGGCGACCGAGCGCACGATTGTGCGGTTGCTGGTTGAAGCCAACGGGGCCTGGTTGACGCGCCCGGAAATTGTCATGGCATTGGGCAAGGCCGATACGGCTGAAAACTGTCGCAATCTTGATACGGCGATCCGGCGTGTCCGCCAGAAGGTGCTTCGCGAAGTTGGCGAGGAATTGCCGATCCGGACCGCTTATGGCCGTGGCTATGCCTTTACATCCTCTGCCGTTATTGTGGGCGTGCCCGAAAGCGCCTGATCCTAATTGCCGAATGATCCGGTGATCTCGTCACAGGGCAGCAACAGACAAAGTTCGACACCGTCTGTACCCTTGTCGCGCATTTTTATCGATCCACCATGTGCATCGACAATGCGCTGCGAGATGTGCAGGCCGAGGGCGCTTTGCAGGGATGCTGCCTCAACCTCGCGGCGGAACAGAGCATCGCTGATGCGGCGGATTTCATCACTGTTCAAATCCTGCCCGTGATAGGGGATAACGATTTCCACAAGCCAGTCACTGTTGGGGCGTGCTGCCACATGAATGGGGGCGCCATGGGCATATCGGCGTGCCGTTTCGATCAGGTTGGTGATGGCAAGGCCAACAAGCGTGACATCGACATAGGTTTCCAGCCGTTCGGTTCCTAAGCATTCAAGCGTGATTTCGGCATCGGCGCGTGACGTGTTCGATACGAAGTCGGCCAGCAGGTGGTTGACCGGCACCAGTTCACGGGCCAGGGCAAAGTCGCCGTCGTCGATACCATCCTTGTTGAGGAAAATATCCACCAGACGGGATAGTTTTCGCGCCTGATCCTGAATGCGTTGCAGGCGGTCCGTCACATCGCTTCGTGCTTCGCGCAGACGCAGCGAAAGCATTTCGGACGATCTTTGAATGACGGCAAGCGGTGTGCGGAATTCATGGGAAAGCATGGAAATCAGTTTGCGCTGTTCACCGACAAGCGATGTTGTTGCCGCTGCGATTTTGACCATGTCCATGCGTTCTTTTTCGATTCTGGACAGGCGAAAGCCCATGATCACGCTCATGGCGCACATATGGAAAAGCAATGTGAACTGATGCAGTCCGAGCCGCAGCGGCGTGGCTTCGATCAGGCCTGCATGTGTCAGTTGCAGCAAGACGGCAGCCCCTGTCGGAAGGGCAAGGACAACGAAATAAAGCCATAACAGCCATTCGGTCGGGGTGCGTATGATCCGGTAGGCGAGGACAATGCAGAATGTCGTCAGGAGTACGGCATGCAGGGGCACAATATAGGTACCGTAAAGCGCGTAAAAATTATTGGTTGCGGTCAGTGCGCAGGCAATTGAAAGCACGCAATAAATTTTGATGATCCTTGCCACGACAGTGTTCTGGCGGTTGAGGTCGAGAATATAGAACCACAGGAAAATGGTGGCCGCAGCAGCCATGGCATTGCTTCCACCAACGATCAGATCATTGGCATAGGGCCATTCGGGTTGAAGGATCGACAGTGCAAGGCCACTTGCCGATGATGCAAGGGTCCCGATTGACAGGACACAGGATCCATATGCTGCGATGGCCCGGTCACGTGCCAGTGTTCCCAGAATGATGTAAACCACCCCCAGCATCAGAATAACGCCGAAATAGATGCTTAGTCCAGAATCCCGCAAGGTCAGGCTGGAAACCAGCTGATTGGTGGGCCACAGCTTGGCCATAAGGAACTGGGTGCTGTTTGATTTGGTTCGGATAACAAGCACATAATCGCCGGCTTCCAGCGGGGGAAAGCGGTCGACCTGTTCACTGCCTTTTATTGGCCGCTGGCTTGCCGGGATATGGTCCCCCATCCGGCTTTGCCAGAAATGTCGCGATGTTCCCTGTTTGATCAGATAAACATCAATGAAGTTCATATAGCTTGGGCGAATTTCAAGATGCAGCGGTTCGTTCAATCCTTCGGGAACCGAAAGCGCCAACCGGTACCAGACGGTGTCACCGGTATAACCAAAACTTGGAATGCCGGGGCTGGGGGCAAAGTTTTCGTCCGGCATTTGCAGGATGTCTTCGAGTGTCAGATCATTTGTCCTGTCTTCAAGTGACAGAACATGATTATGCAGATTAACCGGGCTGGAAATTCCCGGCAGAAGTGTCAGTTTGCCAAATTCCGCAGCCCTGGCCGATGACAGGATCGCCATCCCGAACAGTAATGTTGTGACAGCCAGCATGACGTGTTGCCAAACAGAATATCCAGACAGGGTTTTCCGGCGACTCATGACGGATTTCCTTCGCGGGAAACAGGCATGGCTGGCGGATCAAGATTATCGGTTCGTGCGGCTTCGATATTGTTGTTGGTCAGTTCCCGGTCATAAGGCAAACGGATCAGAATGGTCGTGCCGCCGGTTTCACCGACGCTGATTGTCATTCGGCCACGATGGGCATTGATGATCCGGTTGGTAATGTGCAGACCCAAGCCGACACCATGGGTGCTGCCCGATGTATTGCCGCGATAGAACGCTTCTGAAGCCAGTGCCAGATCATCCTGGGATATTCCCGGCCCGTTGTCGGTCACGCGGATATAGACATTGCCATCGCTTCGATGGGTGAAGCCGATACGAACACTGGCATTCGGGGCATATTTCCGGGCGTTTTCAATCAGATTGCTCAGTGCCCGTTCGATCAGGGTGCGGTCGATCCGGATAACGGTGAAATCGGTTTCACCCAGATCGACATCATGATCCGGGTTTTCGCGTTGACGCCGTTTGACCAGATCCTTCAGGAACGGGGCCATAATGGTTGGTTTGGGCGAAATACTGAAATTGGTGCTGTCCAGGGTTTCCTTGGTCAGGAACACATTAACCAGTTCCGATAGTTGCGAGGCATTGCTGCGGATGGTCGCGATACGGCTTGTGACAGCTTCGGGGGCGTTCTGAACATGCAGTGCGACCATTTCCGCCGCGCGCTGGATAATCGCAAGCGGCGTCCGGAATTCGTGGGACAGCATGGTAATGAATTCACGCTGCTCGTCCGCGAGCTGGTTGGCGCGCGTATTGCTGCGGTAGGCCGAAACGCGCTGATTGGCGAGCTCATGCGTTCGTCCGGCCATCGCGATCCCCAGCAACAGCAAATGTGCAAGGGATGCCACCTGATAACAGTTGCTGGTAAAGACATTGGCCGGGACGATGCCCATCAGCATCAAAAGATGCACGATTGCCGCGACCGCAGGCAAACCAAGAGCCACAAAATACACGCGCAGCATTCGGGCATTTGATCTGGTCCAGCCAAAATAGAACAGATATCCCAGCAGGATCAGCAGGACACCGATATGTGGCAGGAACATGCCGCGGGCAAAATAGATATAGGTGTCACTGACCGATGTAAGGGCACATAGACCGGCAAACGTGGCATAAATCGCCATGGCCCTGAAAACATTGCGTTTTAACCGGTCCAGCCCAATGATGTAGGCCCACATCATAACACTGGTTGCAATCGAAAATGCCGTACCCGATCCGGTGATCGCGTCACTTGCCCGCTGCCACGTTCCAGCCAGAAGAAGATGGGCATATCCCGAAATACCTGCCGTCGCGGTGAACAGGGCAAGAATGTAAAGGCCGTACCAGATAATCGCCCGGTCGCGGATCAGCAAACCGAGTGTGAAATAGACCATAAAGCCGATAAAAAGGATGCCGAGATAAAGGCCATACAGGAACGTATCCTGCACGTTTTCGGCAATCAGAACCGTATCGGATTTGATATGTGCATTCAAAAGCTGGGCGCTGTTGCTGGAAACGCCAATCACCAGCCAGTAACTGCCCGCAGGCAGGTTTGGCCAAGTGCTCAGATGCTGTCGCCCGCGGGCTTCTGATGCATTCGGGGTAATATGGTCACCGACGATGTTGTTCCAGACCGGCAATCGGGTCTGGCGATCAAGAATGGTCAGCGCGATCCGGTTCAGATAGGGCGGCGAAATTTCCAGATAGCGTTTGAATTGAAGGGGTTCAGCACCGGCTTGTGTGACATGGATCTCAATGCGGTACCAGACGGCATCAAGCGTGTAACCCGCACCTACAGAACCAACAACCGAGGTGAAATCGTTTGCGGGAAGGCTTGCGACCTCGGATGCAGTGCGGGCCTGCCGGTCTGCTTTCAGCCGTTCAATCAACGGGGTAAGGTCGATATTGTCCTGGTCTTCGGAATAGGATCCGATGACAAGTTCATGATTGCCAGGATGGGCAAGGGCAGGGCGGATCATGGAAATCATCAAGAAGATGACCTGTAATATGATCAAAGCCATATAGCCGTTGCGGTAACCGACTTTCCGCAAAATGCCCCCGATTTCGGAATATTCAAACGCTTTGCATTCTAGATACCGGGTTTTAAAAGCAAGGTCATGGCTTTTATAAGCGAAGCATCAAGGATGCGATTAACGGATCGGTTGTTTATTCCCGGTACAATCGGTCACTTGCCGGTAGCATTGCGCGGACACTTTGATATAACCGGCAGTCAGGAAAAATAACCCGCGCATCAATGCGTCGGGATGGAAGCAGAGAAGACGAGCATGAGCCGTAAATATTTCGGGACCGACGGTATCCGCGGAACCGCCAACACCGCCCCCATGACAGCCGAAGTTGCGCTTAAGGTCGGGATGGCCGCAGGCCATTATTTCACGCGGGGCGATCATCGTCATCGTGTGGTGATTGGCAAGGATACCCGTCTCTCGGGCTACATGCTTGAGCCAGCCCTTGTTGCCGGTTTTACGTCCATGGGGATGGATGTGATGCTGGTCGGGCCGATGCCGACCCCGGCCGTTGCCATGCTGACCAAGTCGATGCGTGCCGATATCGGTGTGATGATTTCGGCCTCGCACAATCCCTATCAGGATAACGGGATCAAGCTTTTTGGCCCGGATGGTTTCAAACTGTCTGACGAGGTCGAACTTGAGATCGAAGCCATGATGGATAGCGATATGTCCGCGTTGCTTGTACCTGCGAACAAACTTGGCCGGGCGCAACGCATTGATGATGCGCCGGGACGCTATATCGAGGCGGTCAAATCATCGCTGCCGTCTTCCGTGACGCTTGAAGGGCTCAAGATCGTTCTGGATTGCGCCAATGGTGCCGCCTATTCCGTCGCCCCCAAGGTGTTGCGGGAATTGGGCGCGGATGTCATTGAAATCGGCACCAAGCCGAATGGCCTCAACATCAATGCCGAATGTGGATCGACTCACACCCAGACCATGTGTGACCGGGTGTTGGCCGAAAAGGCCGATGTCGGGATTGCCTTGGATGGCGATGCCGACCGCGTTCAGATGTGCGACGAAAAAGGCCAGTTGATTGATGGCGATCAGTTGATGGGCCTTGTCACCACGCACTGGAAACGCACCGGGCAGTTGCGCGGCAATGCGCTGGTTGCGACTGTGATGTCAAACCTTGGCCTTGAACGTTACCTTGAAAGCAATGGTCTGCGCCTGATCCGTACCAAGGTCGGGGATCGTTACGTTGTGGAACAGATGCGCGCCCTTGATTGCAATGTCGGCGGGGAGCAGTCCGGCCATATCGTTCTGTCGGATTTTGCGTCCACCGGAGATGGTCTGCTGGCATCCCTTCAGGTTCTGGCGGTTCTGGCTGATCGTGAAGGTCCGGTTTCGGAAATGAGCCGCGTGTTTGATCCGTTGCCGCAGATCCTTAAAAACGTGCGGTATGCTGCGGGTTCCGATCCGCTGTCACACAGCAGTGTGGTTGATGCGATTTCCAGTGCCGAACGTGCCTTTAACGGCGATGGTCGTGTTCTAATCCGCAAATCGGGAACCGAACCACTGATCCGTGTGATGGCCGAAGGCGATGACGCGATCAAGGTCGAACAGATCGTTGATGGCATTGTTGCCGAAATCATGGCTGTTGCGGGTTAAGGCAGCAGAACTATCTTAGGGTCCTGACCCTGGACCGAATATCAGAAGTGCTTGGAGGTCGATCATGAAAGGTCGCGTGTTGATCATTGCCGGTTCTGACTGTTCCGGCGGGGCCGGAATTCAGGCCGACATCAAATCCGTGACCGTTCTGGGCGGATATGCCGCAACCGCGATCACGGCGCTGACGGTGCAAAATACCACCGGTGTTTTCGATGTTCTGGGGATTGATCCGAAACTGATCGTTCATCAGGCTGAAGTCACAATTGATGATATCGGGGCGGATGCAATCAAGACCGGTATGCTCCATAGCGTCCCGGTTATCGAAGCGGTTGCAAAATTCATCCGGGCCAAAGCCGCCGATATTCCAGTGGTTGTCGATCCGGTGATGATATCGCAAAGCGGATCGCGTCTTTTGAACGAAGACGCGGTTGATGCCCTGATCAAAAACATGGTGCCGCTGGCGACCGTCCTGACCCCGAATATTCCCGAGGCGGAAGTGCTTTCGGAGATGAAGATCACGGATGAGGGCGACATGATCGAAGCCGCCCGCAAGATCGGTGAACTGGGGGCGAAGGCGGTTCTGGTCAAGGGCGGTCATGCCGACGGGGATCGCATTGTCGATATCCTTTGGCGCCATGATGGCGATATCGAAGGGTTCGAGGCGGATCGCATTCCGTCGGAAAACAATCATGGGACGGGATGCTCGCTTGCCAGTGCGATTGCCACCGGGCTTTCGCAGGGCATGGGGTTGAGTGATTCTGTCGCACGGGCGCGGGCGTTCGTGCGCGAAGCGATCCGCACAGCCCCTGATTTTGGCAAGGGCAATGGCCCGCTTAACCATGCCCACCCCGTTACCGGCGAGTAAGGAGACGGGGTTTCATGCAGGGAGAAAATGCCATGCCGGGAACCTCCTTTTTCCATCAGGCGCGCAACAATGCGTGGTCCAATCATCGCTTGCTGACGGTCTGTTCGCGGTTGAGTGACGCGGAGCTGAATGCGGAGCGCACATCGTTCTTTCCGACAATCCTTTGGACGCTTAATCACATCCTGATTGTCGACTGGTTTTACATTGATGCCCTTGTGGCCGGTGGGCGCGGGCGTGATTGCTTTGCCGATGAAAACCCGTTTTCCGATATTGCGGCACTTTCCGATGCCCAGCGTGAGAGTGACCAGACATTGCTGAACTTTTGCGAAAATCTGTCCGATGCCGATGCGGCACGGCTGGTGGCGTTGGATCGTGGTAACGGGAAGACCGCGCATGAAACGGAGGGGGCGGTTTTATCGCATCTTTTCGTGCATCAGACCCATCATCGCGGGCAGGTACATGCCATGCTGAGCGGTACATCGCAAAAACCGCCGCAGCTTGACGAATATCATCTTGATTGTGATGCCGAATTTCGCGGCACCGATTTTCACGACCTTGGCTGGGACGGCGTATGACATTCAGACTGACGGATCGAACCAAACGGCGTCTTTTTCTGGTCGCGGTGACGGCACTGGTTGTTGCCACGATTGCCGATGGATCACGCCGTTTCGTGGCCGACCTGATCTGGACGGATGATGCGGCACCCTGGGAAAAGGTGACGGCGGTTTATTATCCCGACGCGCAGAAACAAACCGATATCCGTATTTCGGATGCGAGGTTTGATGACGTTGCCGAATGCCGGGCCCATATCGGCGAACTTTCATCGGAAAATGGCGACCCGGACCTTAAAAAGGGACGATATGAATGTGCCATCGGGTTTTACCGCGATGGCACGGGCGAGGGTAGCTATCGCCTGATCGTCCGGTAGGTCTAGAGCACGTACCACAGCAGGCCGGGCAGGGCGATGGCGGCAAGGAAGCTGGAGCTGATGACAACACCGGCAACTTCTTCGGGTTCGCGGTTGTAAAGCTGCGCAAACAGATAGCAGAACACCGCAACCGGCATCGAACATTGCAGGATCACGACCCCGCGTTCAATCCCGGTAAGTCCCATGACTTCCGAAAGCCCGACGCCAACCGCAAAGCCCATCGCAAGGCGCAGCATGCTAAGCGCGGTGCTGCGTGCAAGGCTGACCGGGCGAAGGCGGGCCAGTGACACACCCAATGTAAACAGCATTAACGGAATGGTGAGCTGCCCGATCAGGTTGGTCGTATTGTAAAGCCATGCGGGGACTTCGGTATTGGTCGCAAGGAATCCCGTCGCAATCAGGGTTGCCGGGATAATCGGCATCTTGATGATCGATTTAAGCGAGAAACTGCCTGAAACGAACGCCACCCCGATGGTCAGTTGCAAAACCACATAAACCGCAAAAAACGCAACCGACAGTGCCAGACCATCCTGCCCGTAAGCCAGCATGCAAAGCGGCAGACCGACATTGCCGACATTCGGCCAGGCCAGCGATTGCAGATAGGTCCGCGGGGCCAGTTTGAAAACTTTCAGGATTGGCCAGCCGATCAGGACGAAAATGATGTTCGCGGCAAGGGCGGCAGTCCCCATTGATACCAGCGCATCCGCACCAAGGTCGACCGTGGCAAGGGCTGCAAAGGTCAGGCAGGGGGTCGCAAAATAGGTGACGATGGATGTCACCAGGCCCGTATCGAAATGTCTGCCGGATCGTGCCCAGATATAACCAAGACCCGTGGTTATGAAAACCGGTGCAAGAATGGCAAAGATATCGGCAAACATGAAATTCAGTATCCCCAGATGGCTTGGCCCAAATGGCCCCGGGTGAAATTGTCATGACCGATAGTCGCGGGGCAAGCGAATAATGGTAATACCAGTTGGTTTTCCGCATCGCGATAAGTCGACGCAAACCTGCGTCGTGAAAACTTGTCATTCCGGATGCGGATGGTGCATGTTAGCGCGATATTGGCGCAGCTAGACAAGATACAGTGTTCGACATGAGCCACAGGAAATACGATTTCGTTCGCCGCCATTTCATCGATCCGGCTCCGCGCTGGCGCGATCAGCGCAATCCTGTGCCGGCGGTTTTTCTCGATCGTGATGGGGTGGTGAATGAAGAGGTTCACTACCTGTCAAAGATTGATGATCTTGCCCTGATCCCCGGAACCGCCAGCGCGATCAAGCAGCTTAACGATGCCGGTATTCCGGTTGTGATCGTGACCAATCAGTCGGCGGTGGCGCGTGGCTATCTGTCCGAAGAGGGGCTTCGTGATCTGCACGAGGCGATGATTGCGATGCTGGCGCGCGCGGGGGCATCGGTGCAGGGGATTTATTATTCTCCCTATCATCCGGATGGGATTGAGGAGTATCGCCGAGACAGCGAATGTCGAAAACCGGGCCCGGCCATGATCCTTGCCGCAGCCGAGGATTTTGCGATTTCGCTGCCTGACAGTGTTCTGATCGGGGATCGCATCAATGATATCCGTGCCGGACGTGCGGCCGGAATCCACGCGGTGATCGTGCGGACCGGGCACGGCGCAAAGGAAACCACCTGGCTCGAGGCGGCAGAGGCCGACTTTATCGCTGATGATTTGCAGGCGGCTGTCTCGGAATTATTCGCGCGCGGTGTTCTGGCGCGTTAGGCGCATCATAACGCGCACCAGGTTTTCCACATATCCCGGCAGGCTTCTTCAAGCTCGCGGGCGGCGGCGTGGCCGCTCATGGCTTTGCTGTTTTTCATCCGGTCGCGCATGCCGGTCCGAATGGTGGTAAGGGCGTTGATATCCTGTGTCAGAAGGAGGGCCTTTTCGACGTAACCCTTCTGCGTTTCCGCCGCCAGTGCATCAAGCCCGACATCGGACAGCAGGCAAAGTCCCGTGCGGGATGCCGGTGTTTCCCCGGCCATCGTGACAAACGGAATACCGTGCCAGAGCATATCAAAATAGCGCGCGATATCGATCATCGGGAACGGGGCCAAGCCGATATCGATCCGGGCGTAAAGATCGGGTTTGTCTTCGGGACTGACCGCACCAATCAGATTGACACGATCCGTGTGAAGCCCGGCCTGACGCAGCCGATCCAGCATCGTCTTTCTGGCAAAGGCGTCGCCTAGAACATCATCCTGAATGACAAGGCGGCTGCCCTTGATCTTGTTTAAAACACGCGCAAAGCAGTTGAGGCTGGCGTCGCTGATGTTTGATAATTGGTCAAAGCAGCCAAAGGTCACGACCTCGTCAATTGCCGCCGGAAGGAGGCTTAGGGGCGCGGCATCATCGGCACTGGCATAGGCGAAAGGTCCTGATCCCAGATGCTGCACATTTTCGCAAAACAGCTTGTTTTCGGCAGGTTTGGCCGGGATCGCACGATGATGGACAAGGATATAATCCATCTGGCTGATGCCGGTTGTCATCGGAGCGATACTGGCCTGAACCGGGGCAGCGCGATGGGCAAATACCGTGATCGGCTGATTTGCGACCGGGCCGGTCAGGTCAAACAGGATGTCGATCCTGTCCTTGCGGATGCGCTCAGCGATCTGAAGCGGGCTTTGGCCGTAAACCTCGCGCCAGCCATCGGCCATGACCTGCCATGAACGGGTGGTTTGGTCCGGGCGCGGGGTGGCCGAATACAGAAACAGCTCGACCTCGTTGCGGTTAAGGTGCCGGGCGACACCTGATAGAAGGGCGAAGGAAGCATGTTCGCAAAAATGCGGTGACAGCCATCCGATGCGAAGCCGTTTATCGACCTGTTTGCTGTTGATGAATTTCGGCTCGGGCAAGGCTGGCATGTGGCTGCGTGCCCATTGGCGGGCCTGTTTAAGATATTCGACCCCGCCGATATCAGGCAGCTTGGCAACGGCAGCCAGAAGGGCGGTGTGGGCAGCGGCATTTGCCGGGTGTTTTTCCACAAGAACGGTCAGTTCGGCAATCGCGCTTGCGATATCGCCGCACCGCAATTCGATATCGGCAATTTCAAGATCGATTTCGATCCTGCCCTTGGCAAGGCGCTTGGCGGTTTTAAGGATCGCGATCGCCTTGGCATAATCGCCCTGTGCCGAGAGCGCGCGGCCCAAACCGTGCAGGGCCGGGACATGACGGGGATCAATGCTGAGCGCGCGTTGATACAGGTTTTGCGCCATGCCGGGATAGCCAAGCCGCAGCGAAACAGCGCCGACACGGCAAATCATATTCGGGGTGATGCCGGCGGCCTCGGCGGCGCGGTCAAGCGATGTCAGGGCGGCTTCTTCCTGCCCCAGTGCGTGCAATGCCTCGCCAAATAACAATAGGCCTTCGTAATGATCTGGTTTAAGGCCCAGCAACCGCCCCAGAAGGTCCACCGTCTGCCCGATATGGCCGCGTGGCATTTCAAGGCGGGCGAGATGATAAAGGGCAGTGGGGAAATCGCCGTGATAGCTGATGGCCTGGCGGAATTCGTCTATGGCCTTTTCGATCTGTCCGGTGCGTTCCAGTGCAATCGCGAAATTGCACCGAACGGCAGGATTGGCACCAAGCCGGGGCAGGCAGCTATCAAACAGTTCAAGGGCCTCGCGGTGGCGGTCAATGCCGGTCAGAAGAGTCGCCAGCAGATGTTCGACTTCGGGATTTCCGGGCGAAAGCGACAGGGCACGACGGTAAATCTTCTCGGCCTCATCAGGACGGTTGCCTTCATGCGCGCTTAGTCCACGCCTGAGCAGGGTCTTGAGATCGGCCGACATCGATATGCTTTACCTCGTAAGATGGACAGTCCTGATCGCTGTCATATGGGGCAGCATGCAGAAAAAGGAACGTTCTGTCATTGCTTTAAAGCATTTCATCGTTTCAGGAAAAAGAATGATGGCGCCGTAAAAAGCATAAAAAAAAACCCCGAGCCTGCAAGCAGGCCGGGGTGAGAATGGGAGTGGGAGAATCGCCTGGCGGCGATAATCACCTATTAAGATATGGATTGTAGTCAAGGCCGTCGCCTATCTAATGGGATAGCATTTTGGGTCTTTCGGGTAGGTTGGCTAGGGGAAGGTGGTGGAATTCCCGAAACTTAACCCGGTGATTGAAAGTGCTGCCTTGGAAAGGGCTGCTATCTTTCAGGTAGCATTCGTTCCATATGGCGCAAAAACACGAAATTTTCGGGCAAAAAACTGTCATTGGGCGCGAAGACTGTGCTAGAAGCCCTAAATATGTGACAATGATAAATACCCCGCGAAGATAGAGAGGTTCGACCATGCCGGAATATCGGTCCCGTACAACCACCCATGGCCGCAATATGGCCGGTGCGCGCGGCCTTTGGCGCGCCACGGGCATGAAGGATGAAGACTTTGACAAGCCGATCATTGCGGTCGTCAACAGCTTTACCCAGTTCGTCCCCGGCCACGTTCACCTGAAAGACCTTGGTCAGATGGTGGCACGCGAAATCGAAGCCGCCGGTGGTGTCGCCAAGGAATTCAATACCATTGCCGTTGATGACGGTATTGCGATGGGCCATGACGGCATGCTTTACAGCCTGCCGTCACGTGAAATCATCGCTGATTCCGTCGAATATATGGTCAATGCCCATTGCGCGGATGCGATGGTCTGCATTTCCAACTGTGACAAGATCACGCCGGGCATGCTGATGGCTGCCATGCGCCTTAACGTTCCCGCGGTGTTCGTTTCCGGTGGCCCGATGGAGGCCGGGAAGGTCACCATCAATGGTCAGGAACGTCATCTTGACCTTGTTGATGCGATGGTCGAAGCCGCCGATCCGAAAATCTCGGACGAACAGGTTGCTGTTGTCGAACGGTCGGCATGTCCGACCTGTGGTTCGTGTTCCGGGATGTTTACCGCGAACTCGATGAACTGTCTGGCCGAGGCTCTTGGTCTTGCGCTTCCGGGTAACGGTTCGGTGCTGGCAACGCATGCCGCGCGTCAGGAACTGTTCCTTGAGGCCGCGCGCACATCCGTCAAGCTGGCGCGCCGTTATTACGAGGAAGAAGACGTTACCGCGACCCCGCGTGGCATCGCAACGTTTGAAGCCTTTGAAAACGCCATGGCGCTTGATATCGCGATGGGCGGTTCGACCAATACGGTTCTTCATCTTCTGGCTATCGCCAAGGAAGCGGAAGTCGATTTTACCATGGCGGATATGGATCGCCTGTCGCGCAAGATCCCGTATCTGTCCAAAGTGGCGCCAAACCACCCGAAATTCCACATGGAAGATGTTCATCGTGCGGGCGGTATCATGCGTATTCTGGGCGAACTGGATCGTGCCGGTTTGCTCCATACCGATGTTTCGACCGTACACGCCAAAACCATGGCCGATGCCTTGGAAAAGTGGGACATCAAACGCACCAAGAACGAAGCCGTCCAAAAGTTCTATCGCGCCATGCCGGGCGGTATTCCGACCCAGACCGCGTTCAGTCAGGAGCGTTACTGGGATGATCTCGATCTTGATGAAAAAGAAGGCTGCATTCGCGACGTTGCGCATGCTTACAGTCAGGATGGCGGTCTTGCGGTTCTGTTTGGCAATTTTGCGACCAATGGTTGCATCGTCAAGACCGGTGGTGTGGATGAAAGCATCCTGAAATTCACCGGTCCGGCCGTGATTTGCGAAAGTCAGGACGAGGCGGTTGCCAAGGTTCTGGGTGGCGAGGTCAAGGAAGGCGATGTTGTCGTCATCCGTTATGAAGGGCCCAAAGGGGGCCCGGGCATGCAGGAAATGCTGTATCCGACCAGCTATCTGAAATCGATGGGGCTGGGCAAGGCCTGCGCGCTTGTCACCGATGGCCGTTTCTCGGGCGGGACGTCGGGTCTTTCGATTGGCCATGTATCGCCCGAAGCGGCGGCAGGTGGTGAAATTGCCCTGATCGAGCCGGGTGATATGATCGAAATCGATATTCCGAACCGTTCGATCAAAATTGCGGTCGATGACGCGGTTCTGGCGGCACGCCGTCAGGAAATGGAAGCCAAGGGCAAGGATGCCTGGAAACCGGCCAAGCCGCGCAAGCGCAAGGTCACAACGGCGCTTCGTGCCTATGCCGCGCTTGCAACCAGTGCCGATCAGGGTGCGGTTCGCGATGTGACGCAGGTCGAATTTTAAGTCGTTCAGACCATAACATCAAAAAAGCCGCCCGGTTCGCCGGGCGGCTTTTGTTTTGGCGTGAGGATGATCAGGGTTTGCGCAGCGTGCTGAACCCATGCGCAAGGCTGTGGCCAAGATTGGGCAGGGCATTGGCAATCGCCTGCACGGCAAAACCGATAAACAGAATTCCGGTGGCGCGCACGATCCAGATTTCATGGCGCTGATAGGCCCGGCGCAAAATGCCAAGCCCGACAATCCAGATCAGGATCAGATCGGCAATCAGAAACCCGACGGCAGAGGCCAGCAAAAGCCCTGTCATGCTGTCCCAGCCAAGCGATGCGGCATCCTGTGCCAGAAGGGCTGTGAACATCGCGACCGCGACCGGATATCCCTTGGGATTGGTGATCCCGAAGATAAAGCCGCGTCGCCACGGACGGCGCACGGTAATATTGACCGCACCGTCGACCTTGCGCTTTGCGGTAACCGCACGGATGCCAAGCCAGAACAGATAGACCCCGCAAATCATCGCCAGAATATCAAACACCATCGGATCAAGGACGCGTGACCCGATGATCGCCACCAGCGCCAGACTGGCCCACATGATATCCCCGGCAAAATGCCCGAACAGGAAACCGGCACTTGCCCGGCGGCCCTGTGCGGCGCCGATGCCCAGCATTGCCAAAAAGGCCGGGCCGGGTGTCAGGGTATAGATGGCGGCTGCGACCATCGCCCCGATCAGCATCGACATTTCCATGGTTGTTTCATCCCGTATATCTTTTCGGTAATGCTAGCACAGCCTGAGACAACAAACCCCGCCAAACTGACTGGCGGGGTTTGCTCGGGCAGGGTGACTAGCCCCGCCGGGAGGTTGGATTAAGCTGGTTTACGCAAGCACCCGGTCAAGGGGCAGGTAATCGTAGCCAAGATCACGCGCGACGGCCTCATAGGTGATGCGACCTTCGTGAACGTTGAGCCCTGCGGCCAGATGGGGATCTTCCTGGCAGGCTTTTTTCCAGCCCTTGTCGGCCAGTGCCAGGGTAAAGGGCAGGGTTGCGTTATTGAGCGCAAAGGTCGATGTGCGGGCCACTGCGCCGGGCATGTTGGCAACGCAGTAATGCACTACGTCATCGACGATATAGGTCGGATCGGCATGGGTGGTGGCTTTGGATGTTTCAAAGCAACCGCCCTGATCAATCGCGACATCGACAATCACCGAACCCGGTTTCATTTTTGAAAGCTGGTCCTTGTGGATCAGTTTCGGTGCCGCAGCACCCGGGATCAGGACCGCGCCGACAACCATGTCGGCATCATAGACCAGTGCCTCGGTATCATCGATGGTGGCATATTGCGTTTTGATGCGTGGGCCAAACAGATCGTCAATCTGTGTCAGGCGTTTGACATTCTTGTCGAGAATGATGACGTCCGCGCCCATGCCCGCAGCAATGCGGGCGGCATTGGTGCCGACAACACCGCCGCCGATTACAACGACCTTGGCCGGGGCAACGCCGGGCACACCGCCGAGTAACATGCCGCGTCCGCCATTGGCCTTTTGCAGGGCCGCAGCCCCAACCTGCGGGGCCATGCGGCCGGCAACTTCGGACATCGGGGCCAGCAATGGCAGGCCACCATTTTTATCGGTCACGGTTTCATAGGCAATGGCCGTCACCCCGGATTTGATCAGACCGGCGGTCTGTTCCGGATCGGGTGCCAGATGAAGGTAGGTAAACAGAAGCTGCCCCTCGCGGAGCTGCTCGTATTCGACTTTCTGCGGTTCCTTGACCTTGACGATCATTTCGGATCTGGCAAAGATTTCAGCCGCAGTGGCGACGATTTTTGCGCCTGCCGCAACGTAATCATCGTTGCTGCAACCGATACCGGCACCAGCATTGGTTTCGATGATGACGTCATGCCCGTGTGCCGTGGCTTCACGCACGGAACTTGGGGTCAGGCCGACACGATATTCATGGTTTTTGATTTCTTTCGGAATGCCAATAAGCATTGTTTCTCTCCCGGACAAACGTGGCAGCGATAACGGGTTTTCCCGTTTTTAGTTGTCTATGCAGGATACCCGAAAATTACGGCAATTTCCCTTCAATCATCGGTGAGTTTAATGGTATTAATGCTATATAATTTTAAAAAATCCGCTTCAGGCAGGGAGAATATTCGAAATGCAGATGGACGAACGTGATCGGATGATCCTGCGGCTGCTTCAGCGCGACGGTCGTATCAGCAACGCCGAACTGGCCGAAAAGGTCAATTTATCGGCCTCGGCCTGTTTGCGCCGTGTCAGGCTTCTGGAAGAAGCCGGTCTGATTGATCGTTACACGATGCTGCTTAATCCGGCGCGCATCGGCAAACCGGGCAACGCATTCGTCAATATTTCGATTGCACGCCAGACCCGCGAAGCCTTGGAAACCTTTGAAAAGGAAATCCAGTCAGTGCCCGAGGTGGTCGAATGCTATCTGCTGGCTGGGCAAAGCGATTATCTGGTGCATGTGGTCTACAGTAACACAGCCGACTATGAACGCATACATAGCGAGGTTCTGACCCAGCTTCCGGGTGTGGAACGTGTTCAGACCATCATCACGCTACGCGAAGTCAAACGCACGACCGAACTACCGGTCTGATACTCCGTTCCAGTTCGCGGTTGCAGCGAATCAAATCTGTACGGATTTTTCGATTTTGTGCGCCAAAACGTTCCTTGATTGAGATATGGTGACCAATGTTCATCTATCGCGCGTTCAAAAAACACAGGCGAACTGTTTGTTACATAAAAGTTTCTTTGATTTTTTCTATCAAAAGTCGCCGCGCGATTTGACTTTTGAATGAATTAAAAGGCATTAATATAAGTTCAGGGAGAATGTTGGGGGAATAATTCTCTATGGAAAACGAATGTCTTGTTCGTGCGCGTAGCCACGAGCAAAAGCTTAAACGTAGAAACGATATACTTGTCGCGGCCGAGGCGCTTTACCTTGAGGGGGACGGACAACTGCCATCGGCAGCCGAAGTCGCCAAGAAGGCAAACCTCGCCAAAGGCACGCTATATCTTTATTTTTCAAGCAAGGAAGCTCTTTTTCTGGAAGTCCTGCGCGGATTCCTGAAGGGGTGGTTTGAAAACAATCTTGAAGTGATTGAACAGGAAGCGTTGCGGCGTCCCGAAGAACGGGATTCGGCACGCGTTGCACTGCAATTCGTGCAATATCTGGTCAAGCGGAAGCAGTTCCTGCATCTGGCATCCCTGTCACAAGGGGTTCTGGAACAGGGGACGGATGATGAAGCCGTGCTTAGCCATCGAAGATTTGTTTCTTCAATGGTCAAACGTACAGCCGATGCCCTGTCCGAGCTTTATGCCATCACGCCCGAAGATGCCAACAAGCTGATGCGTACGTCGTATGCACTGGTGATTGGCATGTGGCAAATGTCACAGATTCCGGATCGTGTTGCCGAACTGATGCGCCAGAACGCGTTGGATAACCTGATTATCGATTTCAGTGTGGCAGCCGAAGAAGCCGTTGTGTCTTATTGGCGTGTCCTTGCGCCGGGCATGAAATGCCGTGAATTCCTGCGGCAGATGGCGGAACAGAATCAGGCCTGATTTGGGTTTGTATTCGGATTTTCCATCCGGATCATAAAAAAAAGCAGCACCTGAAAAGGTGCTGCTTTTTGTTTTGGGCGACATGGAATCAGTTGTCGATTGTCGATTGGTTCATGGATCGGGTACGTGCGCGTTCGGATCGCAGGATCAGCAGGCTCGAAATCACGATCATCACCGATACGGCAAGGATGATGAGCGTTGCGAGCGCGTTGATTTCCGGCGAAACGCCAAGTCGTACGGACGAGAAAACCTTCATCGGCAGGGTGGTGGAACCAGGACCAGCGACGAAGCTTGCAATCACCAGATCATCAAGAGACAGGGTGAAAGACAGCAGCCAGCCAGCGAGAAGTGCCGGCAGAATCATTGGCAGCGTAATGACAAAGAAAATCTTTGCCGGTTTTGCGCCAAGGTCCATGGCGGCTTCTTCGACCGAGGTATCCATACCCGCCAAGCGCGATTGCACGACAACCGCGACATAGGCCGCACAGAAGGTCGTATGCGCGATCACGATCGTCGTAACGCCACGCCCGGCTGGCCAGCCGATAAGCTGTTCAAGGGTGACAAACAGCAGCAGCAATGACAGGCCGGTGATGACTTCGGGCATGACAAGCGGGGCAGCAACCATACCCGAAAACAGGGTGCGACCCTTGAACCGGCCAAAGCGGGACATGACAAGCCCGGCAGGGGTCCCGACGGCCAATGCCAGCGTTGCCGACATCACCCCGATCCGAAGGCTGTTCCAGGCCGCATCAATCATGCCGTCATTGGAAAACAGCGACACATACCATTTGAACGAGAAGCCGGTCCAGACGGTCACAAGCTTGCCCTCGTTAAACGAGTAAATGATCACAAGCAGGATCGGCACATAGAGGAATGCAAAGCCGAACACCAGGGCACTTAGGAGGAAAGTCGAACGTTTGCCGGTCATTGTCCGTTCTCCTCCTGCTTGGTCTGGATATGCTGGAACCACATGATCGGCACCACCAGGAACAGCAGCATGGCAATCGCGACCGAGGATGCAATCGGCCAGTCACGGTTGGCAAAGAATTCGTTCCACAATGTTCGGCCAATCATCAGGGTATTTGGCCCGCCGAGGAGTTCCGGAATAACGAATTCGCCAACGGATGGAATGAATACCAGAAGTGATCCCGCCAGAATGCCAGGCATGGAGAGTGGCAATGTTACCTTCATGAAGGCCTGCCATGGCTTGCAGCCAAGATCCAGGGCAGCCTCGATCAGGCTGACATCCATTTTTTCCAGCGTGGAATAAAGCGGCAGGATCATGAAGGGCAGGTAGGTATAGACAATGCCGATATAGACCGCGAATTCGGTCTGGCGCATGATCAGTGGCTCGGAAATGATGCCAAGGTTCAGCAGCAGGGCATTGATCAGGCCTTCGCGGTCCAGAATGCCGATCCAGGCATAAACCCGGATCAGGAAACTGGTCCAGAAGGGCAGGATCACCATCATCAGAAGGACACTGCGAAGCGATCCTTGTGCGCGCGCAATGCCATAGGCCATCGGATAGCCGATCAGAAGCGTGATGACGGTTGAAATCGCCGCAATCCGGATCGAATTCAGATAGGCCGAGATATAAAGGCTGTCGCTGAGCAGAAACAGGTAATTGCCGAAATTGATCGTGATATTGACGCCTTCGTCAATCCACGTGAACAGCGCGCTATAGGGCGGCTGGGCATATTCGGCGGTGGCGAAGCTGATCTTGAGCACGATCAGGAACGGGATCAGGAAAAACAGCATCAGCCAGAGATAGGGCAGGCCGATCACAATGACCCGGCCGTGCTTGAGCATCAGGCGATCATAACGTTGTTTCAGGGTTGGCTTGTCACTGCTCATTGGTTCAGAACCGAAGCAGCCCCGGCCTCCCACGTCACCCAAACGCGATCTTCCCACGTGTAACGCGGTTCGACATGGCGGCTGGAATTGGGTTCGGTGACCTTGATGCGGAAGCCGCTGTCAAGGCGCACATGGTAAGTCGAAAGCCCGCCGAGATAGCCGATTTCCTCGACCTTGCCCGACAGGCAATTGTATTTCGTATCGGTTGGCTGTTCGGTCAGCAGGCGCAAGCGTTCCGGGCGGAGCGCGATCCAAAGTGTTGCACCTTCGTGGCCCTGAACTGCGTGGTCGATATAAATCTCGCCACCGGCATCGTCGGACTGGATGACTGCGTATTTTTCATCGTCATCAACAAGCGTTCCCTCGATTAGGTTAACCTGACCCAGGAAGTTCGCCGTAAAGCGGCTGTTGGGATATTCGTAAAGCTCGAACGGGGTGCCAAGCTGACGGATCACGCCTTCATTCATCACGGCAATGCGTGATGCCATGGTCATGGCTTCTTCCTGATCATGGGTGACCATGACAAAGGTGGTGCCGACCTTTTCCTGAATGTTGACCAGTTCGAACTGCGTCTGTTCACGCAGCTTTTTATCAAGCGCACCCAGCGGTTCGTCGAGTAGAAGCACCTTGGGTTTTTTGACAAGGGATCGTGCCAGGGCAACACGCTGGCGCTGGCCGCCGGAAAGCTGATGGGGTTTGCGTTTGGCAAACTTGGTCATCTGCACAAGGGCCAGCATATCGGAAACCAGTGTGCGGATTTCCGATTTCGGCAATCCGTCCTGATGCAGGCCAAAGGCCACATTCTGTTCAACCGTCATGTGCGGGAACAGGGCATAGGACTGGAACATCATGTTGGTCGGGCGTTCATAGGCCGGGACGCCAGCCATATCGACACCATCGATGAAGATTTTACCTGCTGTCGGTTCCTCGAACCCGGCCAGCATGCGCAAAAGCGTTGTTTTGCCGCAACCCGATCCGCCCAGAAGGGCAAACAATTCATGCCGGTAAATATCAAGCGACACATCATCGACGGCATAAAAGTCGCCGAATTTCTTGGTCACATTCTCGAAACGGATAAACGGGACCGCGTCGGGATTGTTCCAAGGCTGAGTCTTGTGCACATCCTCGTGTGCTTTCTGCAAAGCCCCCTGCGACACCAAGCTTCTCCCCTTGTTTGTTGTCGAGATATACCCAAAACATCGGGCGACATGCCCGGCTGGTCTTTTCAGTCCTATTGCGTTCGACGTGCCGTCCGATGTTTTGGTTTTTCCTGATTAACAGGATGAAGCAATTCCACAATCTGTAAAGAGTGGTGTGCGATATTTTGAACGTTTTGTGACCAATGTTGCGATAAATGGCGGAAAAGTCAGCAGGGGTGTTCAGAAAATGGGCATTGTTCGCGGTTTCATTTTCTGCTGTCCTGCCCGGGTGCCTTGCGCGGTTTCACGCACACCATCGCGAGTCACAATGCCGCCGCCCTATATACCACCATGCAGAAGGGGCGCTGCATGACTGCAGCGCCCCTTTGACAGGTTTCGATATCAACCGGATCGATTATTGACCGGTTTTAAGCTTGGTCCACAGGCGGGTACGGGTACGCAGTTCTTTCGGACCCGGCTCGATCTTGGAACGCAGGCGTTCCTTGACTTCCTGTGACGGGTAAACACCCGGATCGGATTTCAGATCTTCGTCGATGAATTCCATGGCCGCTTCGTTCGGGCTGGCATATTCGACATAGTTGGCAAGATCCGCACCGACATCGGCACGCAGGATGTAATCAATGAATTTGTGGGCCAATTCCGGGTTCGGTGCATCGGCAGGGATCATCATCACGTCAAACCAGATCAGCGTGCCTTCCTTCGGAATCACGTATTTGATCTCGTTGCCGTTGCCGGCTTCTTCTGCGCGAAGGGCAGCCTGGCCAACGTCACCCGACCAGCCGATAGATACACAGACGTTACCATTGGCAAGGTCGTTGATGTATTGCGAGCTGTGGAAATAGGTGATGTAGGGACGGACTTTTTCGAGTTCGGCCATCGCGGCTTCGATGTCTTCGTTCGACTGCTTGGAATCCGGTTTGTCGAGATAGAAGTTGACCAGCGGCACGATCTCGCCCGGATCATCAAGCATGGTCAGGCCGCATTTCGACAGCTTTTCGGCATATTGCGGGTCAAATACCAGCGCCCAGCTATCGAGCGGTGCATCGTCGCCCAGAGCTTCCTGAACCTTGGCAACGTTATAGCCAATGCCGTTGGTACCCCACAGGTAAGGAACAGCATAGTCGTTGTTCGGGTCGTATTTGGCGGTCTGGTTCAGGATTACCTTGTCCAGATTGCCAAAGTTTTCCAGTTTCGATTTATCGACTTTCTGGAAGATGCCCGCCTGGATCAGGCGCTGCGCATCGGCCAGCGTCGGCACGACCAGATCATAGCCCGAATTTCCTGCCAGAAGCTTTGCTTCGACAACCTGGTTGCTGTCGTAAACGTCGTAATTGACCTTTACGCCATATTCCTTTTCGAAATTGGCTACGGTCTCTTCGCCGATATAGTCAGACCAGTTATAAACGTTAAGGACTTCCTGTGCCGATGCGCTTGCGACAAAGCCCGAAAGGGCTGCGGCAAGGACAACAAGGCTTGAAGATTTAAGAAGTGATTTCATTTCGCTGAGCCTCCCATGTGGCAGCGTTTGAAAATTTGAAGGTCCTGTTATTGCTTTCTCCAAGACCTTCATATCCTTCGAATGCCTCAGGTTTTTGTCAAACACAAGATGGATTTTTGGGCATTTTTCGCATCAAGTGAAAAATTAGGCATTCATCATGCAACATTCTTGCGCCGGGGATGATGCCCCGGCGCAAGAATTCAATCAAACGTTCAGCAGAAGGTGTTCACGCTCCCACGCGCTGATCACCGTCTGGTAGGCATCCCATTCGGCTTCCTTGACGGCCAGAACGGCGGCCGAAAATTCTTCGCCCAACAGGTCTTTTAGCGGTTTGCACCGATGGAACTTTGCCAGCGCCTCGTGGATGTGGCGGGGCAGGGAATGTGCCCGGTCATAACCCGAACCCTCGATCTGGGCGGTCGGGTCGATTTCCTCGATAATACCGAGCAAGCCACAGGCAAGCGATGCCGCAATCGCTAGATAAGGGTTGGCATCGGCACCCGGAATCCGGTTTTCGATGCGGCGTGCATTGGCCGGGCCGTTAGGCTGGCGCAGGCCGACCGTACGGTTATCAAGTGACCAGTGCATGTTGATCGGCGCATCCGACCAGGGCTGCAAACGGCGGTAGCTGTTCATGTTCGGGGCCAGAAGGGGCATTGCCGCCGGAAGGTAACGTTGCAGGCCGCCGACATAGTTCAGGAACATCTGTGAATTATCGCCATTGTCATCGGCAAACAGGTTTTTGCCTGTTTTGATGTCGATGACGCTCTGATGGATGTGCATGGCACTGCCCGGATGGTTGCCCATTGGTTTGGCCATGAATGTGCCATAGACCCCGTGCTTGAGCGCGGTTTCACGCAGCGTGCGTTTGAAGAGAAATGCCTGATCGGCCAGTTCAAGCGGCGCACCGTGATTGAAGTTCATTTCAAGCTGGGCGGGGCCCGACTCGTGGCTCATGGTATCGGCGTCGATATCCATGGCTTCGCAATAGTCATAAAGGTCTTCGATCAGCGGATCGAATTCGTTGATCGCATCAATGCCAAAGGCGTTCGATGCCCGTTCCGGGCGGCCCGAACGGCCAATTGGCGGCTCAAGCGGGTTGTCCGGGTCGGTGTTTTTTGCCACCAGATAAAATTCAAGTTCCGGGGCAATGATCGGCTTCATGCCACGTTCTTCAAAGGCGGCCAGGACGCGTTTGAGAACGTGGCGCGGCGAGATCGACACCTCGTCGCCATAAAAATGGTAACAGTCGCAAATAATCTGTGCTGTCGGTTCTTCGTACCACGGCACGACGCGAATGGTTTCCGGATCGGGTACCATGACAACGTCTTTTTCCGCCGGGTCCAGAAACGCGTCGGTTTCTTCCGGGTAACCCCCGGTGACCGTCATGGAAAAAATTGCCTCGGGGATGGCAAGGCTTTTGGCTTCAAGCCCGCGCAAAAACTTTTGCGTTGGCAGAACCTTGCCCCGCGCCACCCCGGACATATCTGGGACAATACATTCGACTTCTTCAATTTTGCGGTCAGAAAGCCACTTTTTGAGATCGGTACTCATGTGTAGTCGGACGCTTTCGCGCCAGTCCTTCAAAATTGCATTTTCTTGCTTTTTCCGGGCGTTTCCCGGTGAAATTCACAAGAAAGGAGGTTTGTCTTCGATGAATTCAGAATGTTTTTTTGTTATTTGTTTCGATATTCGAATTTTGTGCGAACATTTCGGTGGATAGTCGAAGATATCAATTCATATATCTGGATGGCTCCCACCAAGTTGCGTTATAGTCGCCCCAGATTATAAGGGCAGCGGTTGGACGCTGGTCAAGGAGGTAAAATGAAAATCGAACATCCGTATCTTATGTTTCTTGGTGATGCACCGGACGAACTGGCTGCAAAAACCGCGATTGGCATCAAGCAGTGGCGCCCGGAATGGTGTGTCGCACAGCTAAGCCTTCCGGGCTGTCAGGCTGATCTTGGGCTGCCGGAAATGTCGATTGCCGAAGCCAAGGCCGCAGGCGTCAAAACCATCGTTCTGGGCGTTGCCAACCGTGGCGGCGTTATCGGACCGGCATGGATGGAAACCCTTCTGGCAGCGATTGATGCCGGTATGGATATCGCCAATGGCCTGCATACGCGCCTGTCGACGATTCCCGAACTGGTCGAAGCCGCCAATGCCAAAGGCGTAAAACTTTTCGATGTGCGTCACTTCGATGGCAAATTGCCGATTGGCAATGGTGAAAAGCGCCCGGGCAAACGCGTTCTGGCGGTTGGCACCGATTGCTCGGTCGGGAAAATGTACACCGCACTGGCCCTTGATGCCGAAATGAAAAAGCGCGGCATGAAGTCGACCTTCCGGGCGACCGGCCAGACCGGTATCTTCATCGCGGGCGAGGGTATTTCGGTTGATGCCGTGATTTCAGACTTCATTTCCGGTGCGGTTGAAACCATTGCCCCGGCCAACGAGCCTGATCACTGGGACGTTGTCGAAGGGCAGGGCAGCCTGTTCCATGCATCGTTTGCCGGTGTCTCCATGGGCCTGATCCATGGTTCGCAGCCCGATGCGATCATCGTCTGCCACGAACCGACCCGTACCCACATGCGCGGTCTGCCGGGTTACAAGCTTCCGGACCTGAAAACCACGATGGAAGTCAACCTGATGCATGCGCGCCTGACCAACCCCGATTGCGTGGTGGCCGGTTTCGCGATCAATACCAAGTCGCTTGACGATGCGGCTGCCAAAAAGCTTCTGGCCGAAGTCGAAGCCGAGTTTGGCCTGCCATGTGTTGACCCGGTTCGGACCGGTGTTGCACCAATCGTCGACAAACTGCAGGAGATCTGATGTGCCGCGCATAAGTGTCACATCCGAAGTCTGGCCGCTGCGCGGGGCGTTCAAAATCTCGCGCGGGGCCAAGACCGAGGCCCATGTCGTCAAGGTCATGCTGACCGATGGTGAATTCACCGGATATGGGGAATGCGTTCCCTATGCCCGTTATGGTGAAACCGTCGAAAAAGTGATTGCCGATATCGAGGCCCAGGCCGATGCCCTTTCGCGTGGTATGACGCGCAAGGAACTGCAGGACGCGATGAAGGCCGGTGCGGCGCGCAACGCAGTTGATTGTGCCTATTGGGACCTTGAGGCAAAGCGGTTTGGCCGCCGTGCCTGGGAACTTGCCGAGCGCAAGGCGCCCGAAGGCCTGATTACGGCAGAAACGCTCAGCCTTGATACGCCTGATGCAATGCGTGAAGCCGCGCGCAAGGCGGCATCGGCACCGTTGCTCAAGCTAAAGCTTAACGGTGAAAACGTTCTCGAATCCGTTCGTGCGGTTCGGGAAGGCGCGCCGACATCGCGTTTGATCGTTGATGCCAACGAGGCATGGTCGATTGAACTGCTTGAAGATATCGGGGCCGAACTCGACGCGCTTGGTGTGGAAATGATCGAACAGCCGCTGCCTGCCGGACAGGATGATGGCCTGCTAGATATTGATTGTCCGGTGTTGCTTTGTGCCGATGAATCGATCCATACCGTCGCCGATATCCCGCGCCTTGCGCAGCTTTACGACATGATCAATATCAAGCTCGATAAAACCGGTGGTCTTACCGGGGCACTCGAACTTGCCGATGCTGCCGCCAAGGTCGGCATGCAGATCATGGTTGGCTGCATGGTCGGGACGTCGCTTGCGATGGCGCCGGCCATGATCGTTGCTGCCGATGCGCGCATTGTCGATCTTGACGGGCCTCTCTGGATGGCAAAGGACCGCGAAAATGGTCTGGCGTTTGACAAGGGTGTTATGGGGCTTCCTGATCGGGCGCTTTGGGGCTGATCCTGTTCCAGAAGGATTTCGATCTGCCTTGATTATTGCCGCCATACTGGGTTTCCGGTGTGGCGGTTTCTTTTTATCGCATGACGGCCTTGCCCTTTGTTGCGAGTCGCGAATGTTTCTTAGTTCGCCTTAGGGTTTTGCGGGTGAAGTATATCGGAAAAACAACCTGAGGACGTGAATCTACGTTCGACTTTGTGTTGAAACAGGTACTTATTTGCATTTTTTCACTCGCGGTTAGTTAAAAATTAATTCAAATTTATGCAGCCACCTCTTCTGGATAGTTGAATTGGCGGTTAAATCAGGGAACGATCATGAAAATTTCGGGGCTGCTGTGGCTCCTTCGCAAAGATGAGTTGGAGCTGATCCGCGTGCTATCTGGTCCCCGAAGAGATAGTCGGCGCTTCGCAGGGCCACTGCGTTGCCGCTATCGAGATTTCCTTTACACGCCCCGGCATGCAGAATTGCTGCATCTGCGGCGCAAGGAATCGGTCCAGCTGACGGCACGCTTCGCGGCTTTTTTCACCCTCGTTCTGCTGGCGCTTGTCCCGATCTGGGACGGGGCTTTTGGTAATGGCTTTTGGCAATCGCAAACCATGATCATGCGCTTCCTTGTCATGGGGATTGCGATTGCGGTGCTGATCAATCGTGCGGTCAGTTCCCGATGGCGACGACGTGCGCCTTATCTGCCGATGCTGTTTCTTGTGATTGCTGCCACCCTGCTTTGCGGTTTTTCCGGGCTTGATCCGGATGCCTCGCCCAAGATGCTGACCGCGCACAGTTTCCTTCTGCTTGGCATCGTTGTCCTGGTCGCCATCATGCCTTTGACGCTGGTTGAGGCGGGGATAATGGTCTCGCCCATACTCGTCCTGCTGGTTTTTGGGGCGCAGGGGCCGGTTGCCAGCGGCTATGTTCCGGTTGAAATGATCCTGTCGGTCCTGCTGCCACTTGCGGTAATGGCGGCATCGGTGCAGCTTTACCGCACGATCGTTGCTGCCCAGGAAATCGCGATTGATCCGCTGACAGGTGTTTATACCCGTGCCTTTGGCATGGAAATGCTGCGACTGAATTTTGAAACCGCCTATCGGAAACGCAGCCCGCTTACCGTCGCCTTTGTCGATCTTGATGATTTTAAAAAGATCAATGACCAGTTTGGTCATGATTACGGTGATCGTATTCTTGAGGAAGCCGGGCGCAATCTGGCGCAACGGTTCCGTCGTGCCGATCTGGTGATCCGCTGGGGCGGGGAGGAATTCCTTGTTATTCTGCCGGATCTGACGCTGGATCGTGCGAACGATGTCATGCATCGCGTCATGTCACCCGGTCTGGCTGCTCTTGCCAATGGGATGACGCAGCAGGCCAGCTACGGCCTTGCCGAACGGATCGAAGACGCCATTTCTCAGCCGCATAACCTGATCGATCTGGCGGATCAGCGGATGTATGACGCCAAAAAACGTCATGACCGCGAACAGATCGTTGCTGATGGCCTGTCGGGCCGCAAGGTGGCAAAACCGGTATCGGTCAAATCATCGGTCCGGGCGGATGGCAAGATCGTCAATCAGACCCTGAACTAGGCCTGTTTCCGAAATCAATCATCCTGCCTTTTTGCCGGTCACACGTTCTGTGGCCGTTTTTATGCCGTATCGAAGCGAATCCCGTTTTTGTCGGGTCGGTTCGGCCAATATGTTTTCCAATGTATTTTCCCGCGTCAACGCTCCTGAAACCGTAAAGTTGAGAGTTTCTGCGGGTTTTGAGCATATTCTCACGACGGGAATCGAAGGGGGAATTTTCGAATTTATCGATGGAATCGCAGGTTTTCTGTCATTCCCTTGCATTCTGATTCGCTGTGAGTCGCCAAATTTTCACAAATGAACCGGCGTCGGGAATGGAGGCAATGCTGAAAAAGTGACCTCAGATGGGCGGGATTCAGTTCGAAAAAGTGTCAGTTTGGTGAAATTTTGATCAAAAAAAGTGCATTTATTTTTTTGATAAAAAAATAGTCAAAAACGTGTTGCGTCCGCGCGATCTAATGGGTAATGTCTATTTGTGCGCTGCGGTAGGACGCAGTGCATTCCGGCGAGCGACTTGTCGCTCGTTTCTTGGACGTTTCCTCCCTAGACTTGGGCCGCTGTCACAGGCGGCCTTCTTTTTTGCCTGAATTCCAAGGATTTGCAGGGATTTCAGGGGGCAGGAATTTTTACCCAAAATATCATCATGCCGCCTACGCGGAATTGTGCAGTGCAAATCGCGCCTTGGTTAAAGGCCGGTGCTGATCTTTTTCGGGATGGGGATTTCCTGCCTGATTGGTACTCAGCAATCCAAAAGAAAAGGCACTGTCTGTCCGACCAGTGCCTTTGGTGGTTTGTCGTGCGATAGGGTGGGCTGTAACGGGTTACTTTTCCCGTCCCGGATCGTGTTCCGGGAAGTTGCCGTCACCGTCGCCAAGGCCACGCTGCATGATCACGCTATCGACCCACCGGCCAAGTTTGAATCCTGCCGATTGCAATGTGCCGGCCACCCGAAAGCCAAGGCGTGCGTGCAGCCCGATGGAGGCCACGTTGGCGCTGTCGCCGATTACGGCGACCATCTGGCGATAGCCAAGGGCGGTACAGCGTCTGATCAGCTCGGACAGAAGCGCGCGACCGGCACCTTTGCCGACGACATCGGGCGCGATATAGATCGTGTCTTCGACCGTAAAACGATAGGCCGGACGTGGGCGATAGGCGCCGGCATAGGCAAAGCCTTCGACCCTGCCGTCGATTTCGGCGACCAGATAGGGCAGGCCGCGTTCGCGGACATGCTGCCAGCGCGATGTCAGTTCGGCGATTTCCGGTGCGCGTTCCTCGAACGAGGCCAGGCCATGCAGGACATGGTGGCCGTAAATCTCGGTGATGCGGCCAAAATCTTCTGGCTCGGCATCCCGGATCACAAGATCCTCGAGGGAGGCGTCGCCATTTGGCATCGGTTTGCCCGATGGTGAGGAAGAAACGGGGCTGGTGGTCATCAGAAGGGATTCCCGTCAAGATCGTGGAAGCACGATATCAGATGCGTCATCTGTTCGCGCAGGGTGTCAAATCCGCGATGGGGCGTGATCGTGTTCTCGTCCATGTAGAGCGAGCGTGAAAGCTCGATCTGCAGGCTGTGCACATGGTTTTCCGGTTGCCCGTAATGGCGCGTGCAGAACCCGCCTGCATATGGATCATTGTGCGACGGGGTAAAGCCCAGATCGCGGACACGATCTTCGACAAAGCGCGTCAAAGACGGATGGCAGGAATTTCCATAGCAATCGCCCAGAACCAGATCAACGCGGTTTTTGCTGCTGTCGACAGAATCCCCGGGCATCGAATGGCAATCAATCAGGATGCAATAACCAAACTGGTCACGCGTTGCGTCGATCAGTTTGCGAAGCGCACTGTGATAGGGATGGTAATAGGTATCGATCCGGTGCATCGCCTCGGCGACCGGCAGGCGCGCCTTGTAAATCTCGATCCCGCCACTGACGACGCGCGGGATTGATCCCAACCCCGAAAGGGCCCGCATCGAATGAATATCCGCATCCGAAGGCAGGGGGCCATCAAACATGCGCGGGTCGAGCTCCAGCGCACCGCGATTGACATCGACAAAGGCACGCGGAAATGTCGCGCACAGCATCGGTGCGCCAAGTTTGGGTGCGCTGGCAAAAAGCTGGTCGACAAAGGCATCCTCGGATGCACGGAGCGCAAACGAGTCAATACGGGCAATCTCGATCAATTCCTGCGGATAATGGCGCCCGGAATGGGGCGATGCAAACACCACCGGCAGGGTTTGCCGGGATGGCAGGATGACGGTTGCCGGTCCACTGCCGGTAAGATCCGATGGCAACTGGTTCATTGTCGTTTGTTATATCTTCCCTAAACTGGATGATGATCATAGCAACAGCGATCCATCCCGTCCCCCATAGATGAAGATTTTTTGTCAAAAAACCAATTGAGGGGTTGCACCTTTTTCTGCCTTGGGCTAAATACCGCCTCGCCGTCACAAACGGCGCTGGCCAAGCCTTCCGCTTTGAAGGCCGGTCAGATGAAAGATGGGTTAGAGGGCCTATAGCTCAGTTGGTTAGAGCGTTCGCTTGACATGCGAGAGGTCACAAGTTCGAGTCTTGTTAGGCCCACCATCTTTCCCCAAATACAGGGGCCTATAGCTCAGTTGGTTAGAGCGTTCGCTTGACATGCGAGAGGTCACAAGTTCGAGTCTTGTTAGGCCCACCATTTTCTCCCCGCCGGTTTCCGAGCGGGGTTTTGTGTTTCTGGCCCAAAGAAACCCGTCATTCTCCAAGGTTATCAAGGCTTCCGGCGTGTCACGGCGGTGCCGTATATTTCCCGCTTGAAGTTGGTTGTGTTATGTGTTGAATGCATTCAATCGAGCGTTTTGTTCCGATCTGATGCGCTATCATCGGGTCGGGCGATCTGACGGAGGCCTTCCATGATCATGTCTTTTGAAACTGTCCTTGGCCTTCTTGCCGGATCACTGACCACGATTGCCTTCCTGCCGCAGGTCATCCGCACCTGGCGCACCCGCTCGACGGCGGATATCTCGCTTGTGATGTTTCTGATCCTGTGCACGGGGATCGCGCTTTGGCTGGTTTATGGTCTTGTCCGTGGCGACTGGCCGGTGATCATTGCCAACGGGTTTACCCTTGTGCTGGCCTCGACCATCCTGTTTTTCAAGCTGCGCCACGGATAGGTGCGTTTTTCCCCTCTGACTGACGGATTAAGGGGGGCAGGCCTGCGCATCTGGCGGTGTTCCGGATATTCGGGTTCCATGTCGTGCCGGGTGCGGCGGTCACCATTTCCTCTTTGCCGGTTTTGTGTATCCGGGGCCGGGGTAACCATAAAAAAGCACCGGATACGATGATCATCACCGTACCGGTGCAAGAATGGGTGGTCTGACGGTTTATCTGGCCGTCATTTGTGCTTTCAGCGCCCGAAGAGCCGGGTTGTTTTCCCAGTCATAAACCGGGTCGAACATGGCAAACCATGCACTGACCGATCCGCTGTTGCCTTTTACGACCTTGATGGCGTTCTTCGCGATCAGTTCGTCAATCGTTGCCAGATTGTTATAGATCGTGGTCCATGTTTCGGCATCAAGCGCGATCTCAAGGTCGGGTTTTGCGATTTCCCCGGACAGGTTGGGGATAAAATCGACAAGGCTTTCACGGATGCGCAGGCCAAAGCGCTGCCCGTTGCCAAAGTCAAGTGCCAGAAGCTGATTGGTGCTGGCGGATCGCTCCGGGTTCACCCGGATGCGATAATAGTTCACATAATCGGCCAGATTTGCTGTGACCGAGGCGAGATCACCGGGAGTAACCGACAGGATCGCTGTCTTGCCCTCAAGTGAGAGTGCTTCGGACAGATACCATGACCGGGCATTGGTCGATGTCGCACGATAGGCCATTTGGCGCAACGCATCGGCTTTGATCTGGCGGTTCTCGGGCGTGTTGTCGTCAAGAACAAGATATCCGGCAATTTGTGCAGACCACAGATAGTCACCATCCTGATAGGCGGATCGTGCCTTTTCCTGTGTACTGGCCTGTCCGCCCATTGCATGCACCATCCGACCTGCTTCTTCTGTCGGGTGCAGCTTGTTAAGGGTTTCAGTCCGGTTACTGTTGAATTGCCCGAATATCGCCGTATAGATGCGCGGCGGCATGGCGGCAACTTCACCATAATTCTGAACAAGGATCGGGGCCTTTGCCAGTCGTTCCGGAAGTTGCACGCTATAGCGTAATTCGTCCGGGCCCTGTCCCATCAAAATGCCCTTGAGTGTCTGGTCCAGAACATAGGCCAGCCCGTCCCGGTAATTCTGAAGCCGGGCTTCGATCTTTTCCGTGCCGGTCAACGATGTGCTGTGGGTACTCAGCAGGATATCGGGTTTGAGGCCCCTGATGAAATCAAGGGCGTAAATCCAGCCGTTCGGATCGCGATAACGTCCGCCACGGGGGCTGTAGATATTGGGGAACCAGCCCCACAACACATTGTTCATCACCAGTTTTCTGGACGGAATCCAAACCAGAACCTGATTGGTTGTGTCTGTGCCGATCTCGTCTGTATAAAAAACAACATCCAGACCGGCGATCTTCATCGTCTGCCCGTGGGTGATGGGGGTGTTGGCCGGAACAAAGCCGCCAGCCGCAGGAACGATTGTGTTCTTGTATCGGCTGTCCGGGCCTTCGTCTGGCAGATAAAGATTAAATTGCTGTGCAGATCGGGCATAAAGAACGCTCGACACTTCCGGGTGGGCGGCTGCAACACCGCCGGTCTTTGCGACCGAGTCATTTAGATTGCTGTGCGCGATGATCTTTATGTCGGTATTGCCGCGTTCGGTTTCGTGATCGACAAAGACCTTGGCACCATTCACGTAATGTTCGTGGGAATAGATGATCGCCCGGATCGGTGCATCCGAAACAGACCGCAGCATGCGATAGAATTTTTCACCATCATCAAGATTGTCGCCCGTGTCATAGACGATCAGTCCTTCCGGGCCAAGAACAGCATGGCTGTTGACAATGCTGTGTGTGCCGAATGTCCAGACACCATTAGCAACTTCGACAACGATATCCTTATCATATGATACCCGTGCCGGTGAATCTTCGGGCAACGACCAGTAATCCATTGTTGGCTGCGCAACTTTTGCACCGTTATCAAGTTCAAAAAGCGGTGTCGATTTCGCGCCCATATAGGGGGATGGATATTTTTCTTGTGCTGTTGCGTTTCCGGGGGCGAAGACCGTTGACATGGCAATACCGGACGCAATGTAAATAGAGGCAAAGCTGGTTGCTTTCCGGGCAGGAATAGCTCCGAGTTTCCGTGATTGGGTCATTGGATTGCTTCCTTTTACGAGGGGCATTTACATGCGGTAATCGACTCTAGGTTGTTGTCTGTCGGGCGGCAAATCATTTCGGGTTGATCTGCGCGGCCAACCTGTCTTCAAGATGCTGTCAAACGCTGTTTTGCACGACCGTCCGGTCAGCGCATCTGTGCAACGCTTTTTCTGAACCGAACGGCGCTAAAGGCGAAGAACAGAGCGGCGATCACGAAGACGATCAGGAATTCCTGCCAGACAACATCGATCCCGGCATCGCGATACAGGATCGCCTGTGCAAAGCTGACAAAGTGGCTGGACGGGACGAATTGCATGATTTTCTGAAGCGTTTCAGGCATGCTTTCAAGCGGCGTATTCCCGCCCGACAACATCCGCATCGGCAATACGACAAGGATAAATAGGAGCCCGAATTGCGGCATTGATTTTGTCATGGTCGCAAGGAAAATGCCAAGGGCGGTGGCAAAAAACAGATACAGCATCGTCCCTGCCAGGAATAACAGTTTGGAGCCGATAATAGGCACGCCAAGCATCAGTTCGACGACGAAAAACAGCGATAGCGCGCTTGCGATCAGGATCACAAGTCCGTTGGCCCAGACCTTTGCCAGCATGATTTCAAACGGATCAAGCGGCATCACCAGCAGATGTTCGATCGTGCCATGTTCTCGTTCACGAATAAGGGCGGCACCTGACAGGATGATCGACAGCATGGTGATGTTGTTGATGATTTCCATCGCGCTGGTAAACCATGAACTGGTCGCGTTTTCGTTATAGGCATAACGCGTGACAAGCTGTGTCGGTGGTTCGTGGCTGGCCGCGACATAGGCCGAAACGCCACCCATGAAGGTACGGACTTCCTGGGCGATGATGTTGCTGACATAGCCTTGGCCGATCCCGGCCTGCATCATCGCGGTGGCATCGATGTTAAGCTGTATTTCCGGCTGATGACCGGCAATCAGATCTTTTTCAAAATCGGGCGGGATCACCAGTACAAAGGTATATTCGCCGCTATCCATGGCTGCGTCGATGTCGCCTTCGCTGATTTCCGCCGGTCTCTTGAAAAACGGCTGCAGGAACGCATCACCGATCTGACGGGACAGTTTGGATTTGTCCAGATCGGCAATCGCGATTGATGCGTTTTTAAGGTCATGGGAAAAACCGGTGGCGGCATTGTAAATCGCAAATGAAAACGCCCAGCAGATCAGGATCAGCAACACGACATCGCGACGGAGGCTGAAAAGCTCCTTGATGCCGAGGCGATAGATATTTTCAATCCGTTTGCCAAACATCGATTTTACGCCTCCTGCTTTTTAAGCAGCAGCATTGAAAGGGCGGTCAATGCCGGGAAGAAAATCACCAGCGTCAGGATTTGGGGATAGAGTTCGGCAAAGCCAAGCGCCTTGGTAAAGACCCCGACACTGATCGACATGAAATGCGATGTCGGCATGATGGTCGACAGCACGGCGGGCGCACCGTCAAGTGACGAAATCGGCTGCATCATCCCCGAAAACATGACCGATGGCACCATGGTTGCTATTGCGGTTCCGAACAGGGCGGCGATCTGCGTTTGGGTAAAGGACGAAATCAAGAGCCCAAGTCCGGTTGTGGCAATCACAAACAGGAAGGCCCCGACAACAAGGGTAAGCGGATTGCCCCGCATCGGGACGTCGAACCAGAATAGCGCCATCGCGACCATCAGAACGAAATTGATCAGGCCCAGCCCGACATAGGGCAATTGTTTGCCGATCAGGAATTCGATCCGTGTGACCGGTGTGACATAAAGGTTGGTGATTGATCCCAATTCCTTTTCGCGCACGACGCCGACCGCCATCAGAACGGCGGGAATGAACATCAGCAACAGTGCAATCACCGATGGCACCATGGCATAGATGCTTTTGAAATCCTGATTATAGCGATAGCGGGTTTCGATACTGACCGGCAGGGTTTGAGCTGGCAAACCGGTATTACGCATGCTGCGTTCGTTCAGATATTTGCTGTGAATGCCTTCGACATAGCCATGGATGGTTTCGGCGCGAAACGGCATGGTGCCATCGATGGTGGCGGCGACTTCGGGGCTGCGTCCGGCTTCAAGGTCGCGGCCAAAGCCGGGTGGGATTTCAATCGCCAGCGCAATGTCACCCGACAGCAATCTTTGTTCAAGTTCGTCATTGCTGTTTAACGGTGGCTGTTCGCTGAAATATCGGGACCCTGCAAGATTTTCAAGATAGGTGCGGCTGGTTTCGGTCCTGTCGCGATCCAGCACGGCATAGGTCAGGTTTTCGACATCAAACGTGATGCCATACCCAAAAACCGGCATCAGGATCGCCGTACCCAGCAAGGCAAACATCAACCGGATCGGATCGCGGATCAGTTCCATGGTTTCACGCAGTGAATAGGCCCACAAACGGCGCAAACTGAAAATCGATGCCTTGGCCGGTTTCCATTTCGTCGTTCCATTTTCGCCGTCGCCTTGCATCGCCGATGCATCGGGGGCGGGGGCATTGTCATCAATGCCGCTGGCTTCTTCCAGATGGCTGATGAATGCTTCTTCAAGCGTGTCACAACCGCGTTTCTGCGTGATTTCAGCCGGGGTGTCGCTAATTAGAACCTTGCCCGCATGCATCAGCGATATGCGATCGCAGCGTTCCGCCTCGTTCATGAAATGGGTGGAGATGAAAATCGTCACCTCCTGATCACGGGAAAGCTCCACCAGCAATTGCCAGAATCCATCACGCGCCACCGGATCAACGCCCGATGTCGGTTCATCAAGTATCAGGATTTCCGGGCTGTGAATGATCGCAACCGCCAGCGATAAACGTTGCCGCACGCCAAGTGGCAGGCTTTCGGCCAGATCATCGTGATATTCGGTCAGGCCGAACCGTTCGGAAAGCTCGTCAATTCGGGGCTTTATCCGGTCCGCAGGCAGGTGAAACAGTCGGGCATGAAGTTCAAGGTTCTGATAGACGCTGAGTTCGGCATAAAGCGAAAAGGCCTGGCTCATATAGCCGACCCGTTTGCGAAGTTCAGTATCCTGCCCGTCGACCGGTTTGCCAAAAAGTTCGGCCGTGCCTTCGGTTGCGGGCAAAAGTCCGGTCAGCATTTTCATGGTCGTGGTTTTGCCGCACCCGTTCGAGCCGAGAAACCCGAAAATCTCGCCTTTTTCAATCCGGAAGCTGACATTATCGACCGCGGTAAAATCGCCAAACCGCATCGTCAGACCGTCGGCGACGATGGCGGGAACATCGCCATGTGTGGTGCGGGGTGGGATGACAAGGTCCTTGTGATCTTTACGTTCTTCTTCGGGTAGAAGCCTTACAAACGCGGTTTCCAGATTATCGGCCCCGGTGCGTTCCAAAATCTCGTTTGCTGTGCCACTTGCCAGCACCTTGCCGTCATTCATTGCAATCAGTTGGTCAAACCGTGCGGCTTCGTCCATATAGGCGGTGGCGACCAGAACGGTCATGTTGCTTTGGGTTTTGCGGATCTGCTCGATCAGTTCCCAGAACTGCCGCCGCGACAGGGGATCAACGCCGGTTGTCGGCTCGTCCAGTATCAATATTTCCGGATCATGGATCAGGGCACAGCAAAGGCCGAGTTTCTGTTTCATCCCGCCGGAAAGCTTGCCGGCTGCGCGCTCGGTAAAAGGTTCAAGCCCGGTCGCCTTGACCAGCCGTTCAATCCGGTCGCGGCGTTCGCGGGCCGATTGGCCAAACAGACGGCCAAAAAATTCAAGGTTCTCGCGGATCGTCAGATCCATATAAAGATTCTTGCCAAGTCCCTGGGGCATATAGGCGATCTTGGGCAGGACGCTGTTGCGGTGGCCTGTATCATCCATCGGCCCGCCCAGCGTTTCGACCGTGCCGCGTTGCAATTTGCGCGCGCCCGATATCAGGGCCAAGGCGGTGGATTTGCCCACCCCATCCGGCCCGATGAAGCCGATGGTCCGGCCTGCCGGGATATCAAGGCTGATATCGTCAAGTGCGTGGACATGGCCGTATCTGTGGCTGACATGGTCCAGCCGTGCGGCAAGTCTTTCGCCATTTGCAGGACCGTTACTCATTCCTGAAGGCTCTTGTTCAGGGTCGCGTCATCGGGAACATTGGGGGTAAGGCGTTCCGGCCAGTTTTGATGATCGGCCAGCATGACATAGGCTTCGCCGGGCAGGCCGGTCTTGACCCGTTTGCGATGTTCTTCGAGCAATTCGCGTGCAATGCGGATTTTTACCCGGAACATCAGCTTGTCGCGTTCGCTTCTGGTTTCGACCTCGCGCGGGGTGAATTGCGCATCATCGGCGACAAACGAAACATGGGCCGGAATGACAAAGCCCGGCGCTGCATCCAGAACAATGCGTGCCTCATTGCCGACAAAGGCCAGACCGGCCTGCCGGGTCGGCAGAAAGATCGTCATGTAAACATCGGTAAGGTCCAGAACCGTCACCACCGGATCGCCGCCGGCCAAAACTTCGCCCGGTTCGGCAAGGCGATATTGCACCCGCCCGCCGCGCGGCGCCTTAAGCACGGAATCATTGATCTGTACCTGAATGCGCTCAAGTTCGGCCTGGGCGGCCTCGACATTGCGTTCGCTGCTTGTCAGGCGCGATTTTGCCGCGGCAAGGGCGGCTTCGGAAACATCGCGATCCGATTTGCGCTGATCGACCTGTTCGCGGGCGATATTGTTGTTTTTGACAAGCTCGTTGGCGCGTTCAAGCTGCCGCTCGGCAAAGGAAAGCTGGCTTTCCTTCTGAACGATATCGGCCTTGGCTTCGAAAATGCCCTGTTCTGCGCTGGCAACCTCGGCGCGGGCCTTGGCAAGGCTTGCCTGAAGTTCCTCGGTATCCATCCGGGCCAGAACCTGACCGGCTTGCACCAGATCGCCTTCATCGACCAGAACCTCGTCGACGCGACCGGCATATTTGGTTGCAACGCGGACTTCTTCGGCCTCGATCCGGCCATTTCCGCTGGCGATGAATTCGGGAAGGGTTTCCTGATTTTGCTGCCAGTAATAATAACCACCTCCGGCAATCGCGATGATCACGACAAGGATCGCCAAAGGCACGCGCAGTTTGCTCATTCCGCCCTCCAGAACAGGATTGCCGGGATTCTGGCAGCGGATGTGCCACCGGCATACAGGGTTATCGCAAGCAGGTTACAGCTTTAACGCGATAAAGTCTGGAATGATCCTGACCTGAACGGCAAGCTAAATCTTTGATCTTACGCAATTTAGAAAAGTATCAAGAATGTGCCCGATGGTATTGTGAACCGCCGTTCTCAGATATCGATATCCGCCCAGATCAGATGGTGATCCGATGCTGCCTGATGCTTTTTGGTGAAGTCCGGATATGTTGTCCAGCGTGCCGGTCGTGATCCCGGCCAGATGCCTTTGCGATAAATCCCACCCTTGGTCACCCGGTCAAACAGGGCAGGTGAAAGCAGCAGATAATCGATTTTGTCATCATCATTGCCAAGGCCATGCGTACCGGTTCCCCGGTCGCCATTTCCGGCATTAAACTCGAACTCGGTAAAATTCGGGTGGGCCGAAACATCGCGAAGAGCGGTACCGTTCAGCAACGGGTCAAGCTCGGCACTGTCGGGTGTATCGTTAAGGTCGCCCAGAACCACGATATTTTCAAACCCTTCGGCAATCAGGCGATTGTAATAGGCCGCCACCGCCAGGGATTGCGCCAGTCGCTTGGCCTTGCTTGCCGGGTCATTGCCGCCATATTTGCTTTTGAAATGGTTGGGCAGGACCATGATCTGCGCGCCCGATGGCGTGATGATTTCATATTCCGGGCAATCGCGGCTGAAAATCGGGGCACCGTCAGGTTTCAGGTCATCGACGTGGCTTCGCATTTCGCCAATCGGGTAACCTTCATGGGTGGCAAGCCCGACATCAATGCCGCGCCCGTCATTGCCATCAATGATCATCATGTGGCGATAGGGCACGGGCAAAACGCCCTTTTCGCGCATGAAATCCTGAAAGGCCAGCAAAACCGGGCGGCTTTCAATCTCGACCAGTGCGAGGACATCCGCCCCGACATCGCCGATCATGCGCGCGGTGTTTAACATTGCGGCTTCGTCCACCGGCCCCATGCGAAGCTCGCACCAGCCGACCCAGTCGTCGCGGCCATCGGCAACAATATAGGGTTGCCTGGGCGGGCGGGGGCGTGAAATCAACTGGCCGCGAATTTTGCGAATGCGGGTAAATTTTCCCTCGTCACTGCGTAACATGCCAAGCTGTGTAATCAGCGTTAACATACGTGCCGTGTCGGCATCGCTGTAAACCGGTTTTTCAAACAGCTTGTTCAGCTCTGCATGGGCATCCAGCACATCGCGATGCGCTTCGGGGTCTTCATCGTTAAAGACTTTCGCCCGATCAAACAGGTTTTCGACGTTAAACGCAGCAATCCGCATGACGTCCCCCGATACTCGTTTCGCTGTGCCGTGGTGAAGGATGAAATTCTACCACAGGTATTATGCGGGCGTGGCGTCAATTATGAAGTGTCATGTTTGTGACGATACCGGTAAGGAGGTGCGATGCAGTCCCCAAATGGGGATGTTTTCAAATTCCGGCCCCGCGTAGGTTCCTGAATGTAACGGGCGATCCGTCGTGTGAAATGGCGTGAACGTGTTCTGCTTCATTGGGAAGGTTTTGCAATCGTGATCAATGTTAACCCCTTCAAACCGACTGTCGTGTTTGTCGATGATGACGAAAACATGCTGCGCGGCGTTACACGGGCCCTGGGGCAGCGTTACAATGTGATTTCGTTCTCCGAACCGGCCGGGGCTCTTTCCTGGCTTCGGGAAAATCACCGAAAAGTTGATGTGATCCTGTCCGATCTGGCAATGCCGGGTTTTTCCGGTATGCGGTTGCTGCGTGAAATGGTCAGCGTTGCGCCGAATATTCCGCGTGTCCTTCTATCCGGGCATCTTGATAATTCTGCGATGAACAAGGCCATCAATACGGCTTTTGTGTCCTGCATTCTGTCGAAACCCGCACCGATAGAGCTGATTCGCAAATCCATCGAACAGGCGTTAAGTTCGCGGGCGATTGACCTTGCCGGAACTCTGATTACGCCGGGGCTGGTAATGCGCGCGATCAAAAACAACGGTTATTCGGTTGTCTTTCAGCCGCGCATTGACGCAAAGACCGGATCGGCTTGCGGGCTTGAAGTGCTGGTGCGTTTCCCGAACCTGCAGAAACGTTTCCTACTTGAGGAAATCATTCTGGCCTGTGAAGGGCATCCGGCGATCAACCTGCTGACCACAGCGGTGATGAACGAAGTCCGCAAACAGTCCAGGGATATCCGGTCCCGGTTTGATTTTTCACCGACGGTTTCGATCAATTGTTCGCCCTATTCCATTCGCAATAACTGCTTCCTTGAGGAAATCCTTCATTTCAGAAGCGACATGCTGCTTTGTGACATCCGGATCGAAGTCGAAATCACGGAACATAGCGACATCGTCAAAGATCCGGCATTCCTTGCCAATGCCGCAATTCTCAAAAATCGGGGTGTTGCGATTTACATCGATGATTTTGGCTCGGGAAGCAATTCGGTGGAGCTTTTGGAAACAGGTGTTTTCGCTGGTGTCAAAATTGATCGCGAATTCATCGCAACGACAAACGGCGATTGCGTCAAATCATCGTTTGCCGAGTGGGTGGTTAAAGCGTCGCATGATCTGGGCCTCCGCGTTATTGCCGAAGGCGTCGAAGACGCCAAAATCGCGCAAAGAATGCAGGTGCTTGGCGTTGAGGAAATGCAGGGTTTCTTTTTTGCAAGGCCGGCAACGCTTGAAAAAACACCGACCGGTGCATTTGCAATGTGCTGAGAGCTATTTTGTCTGGGGCGAGGTAAACCCGCCGCTCACATCTCGAGATCAAACACGATCAGTCCTGAAATTTCGCCATCGGCGGCTTTGACAAGCTCAGCGCCCAGCGCCTGATGTGCCGGATGCTCAAGATAGGCATCACGTGCCGCTTCATTGTCGAAATCGATGCAAAAGCCGTGCTTGAAACCCTGTTCCAGTTTTTCCGGGCTGACCGATATTCCGCCGTCAAAACCCCGCATCCCCGCGATCTGGTCGCCAAGGTCGGACAGGGCGTCAAACAGACTGTTAATCACGGCCTCGTCAATGCCGAGTTTGAATTTGATCAGGACGATATGACGGATCATGGCTGGGGCCTTTCCGGAGCCGGGGTGAAGCGCGATTGAACCGGGATATCACAACCGGTGTCAATAGCGGCGATAAACCAGCGGTCCTTCCGTTTGGTGTGCTGTAACCAAGGGTTGCGTCGAGGGGCATGTGAAATAGCACACATATCACGATTTTGCCTCTTGAATTGAAGAAATGACTTCATACTTTAGGATAGGAAAAGTTGTATCGGGTAACGATTCCTGGTCGGTGATCCATTCAGACGTATAAGGGGCAGATTGACATGGCATTCAATATTTTCGGGAACGGCGGCGCGTCACAGCAAGGACAACAGATTTACGAAGCCCTCGGTAGATCAATGGCCGTGATCGAGTTTTCGCTGGACGGTAAAATCCTGACAGCCAATGCCAATTTTCTTGCTACGATGGGCTATGAGCTTGGCGATATTGTTGGCAAACATCATGCGGTTTTCGTGACCCGCGATTATGCACAAAGTGCCGAATACCGTGATTTCTGGAAAAAACTGTCAAAGGGCGAATTCGCGGCCGGCATTTTCCAGCGCGTGCGCAAGGACGGCGAAACTGTCTGGCTTGAAGCCACCTATAACCCGATCCTGAATGCGGCCGGAAAGCCGGTAAAGGTGATCAAATTCGCCACCGATATCACCGCGCGCCGTAAGGAGCGCGCGCTCAATGAAGGCATTCTGACCGCGATTGACCGGTCTCAGGCGATGATCGAATTTGATCTGACGGGCAAAATCCTTAAGGCCAACGGGAATTTCCTTAAAACCATGGGCTATTCCGAAGGCGAGGTTGTCGGCAAGAATCACAGCATGTTTGTTGCGCCGGCCTATGCCCAATCAACCGAGTACAAGGATTTCTGGGCCAGCCTGCGTAAGGGCGATGTGCAGGCAGCACAGTTCAAGCGGTTGGCAAAGGGGGGCAAAGAGGTCTGGCTTGAGGCGACCTATAACCCGATTTTTGATCAGAATGGCAAACCCGAACGGGTCATCAAGCTTGCCACCGACATTACCGAGCAGGTGGAGCTTCTGGTCGATCTTAAAAAAATGATCGATACCAATTTCACCGAAATTGACGATAACATCGTAAGCCTTGACGAGGCCGCGATGAGCGGAACATCCGCCGCGGCGCAAAGCTCTAACTCGGTGCAGACTGTTGCCGCCAGTGCCGAGGAACTGTCCGCCTCAATCGCCGAAATTTCGCGTAGCATGGCGCAAAGCCGCGATGAAACCGAACGGGCCTTTTCCCAGACCGTCAGTGCCAATCAGTCGACCCAGAAAATGGCCGATGTCGTCGCGGCCATGACGGGCATTGTCGAGGTCATTCAGGGCATCGCCGGGCAGATCAACCTGCTCGCGCTTAACGCAACCATTGAGTCCGCTCGTGCGGGCGAGGCGGGTAAAGGCTTTGCGGTGGTTGCGAACGAGGTCAAAAACCTTGCCAATCAGGCGGCCAAGGCCACCGATCAGATTTCAGCCGAAATCAGCGGGGTTCAGGAAATTTCAAACGAGGTTGTCAACTCGCTTGAAACCATTCGCGGCTCCATCGAAACGGCACGCGACAGTGTCACCAGCATATCGGCATCGGTCGAAGAACAAAGTGCCGTGACCGAAAGCGTGTCGCAAAACATGCAGACAATGGCCGTTTCGGTCGATGAACTTGCCCGGCGGCTTGACGAAATCCGCTCGATTTCCGGCGGGGTCGGGAGCTCGGTCAAGCGCACCCGCGAAGCTGCCGAAGTGCTGACGCGCTAGTCCCGAAGACATCCGATACGATAAAAGCCCGGCTGGTTATGGTATCAGCCGGGCTTTTGTTTTGGGGAACGAGGAAGGGGCGATTAGCGGCCCGACAACGCGCCTTCAATCGATTTGGCAATGATCGACAGGCCAAGGTCAAGTTCCGCGTCACTGATCGTCAGCGGCGGGGCGATGCGGAACACACCGCCCATGCCGGGCAGCTTGACGATATTCATGCTAAGCCCGTTTTTAAATGCCTCGGTCGCAATCGCCGCACCCAGTTCATGATCGGGTTCCCTGAACTGGCCGTCCGCCGCACGTTTGACGATTTCAACGCCAAGCATCAATCCACGCCCGCGGACATCGCCGATACAGTCATAGCGGTCTTTGAGCTTTGACAAGCCGTCAAACAACTTCTGGCCCGATGTCCGGGCACGATCAACCAGTTTCTCGTCACGCACCACGTCAAGGACGGTTACACCAACCGCGGCGGGCAGGGGATCGGACACGTGGGTGGTGTAAAACAGGAAGCCCTTTTCATGGGCGGCGTCCTCGATCTCGGCCGTGGTCATGACGGCGGCTAGCGGCAGGCCCGCGCCGATGGTTTTTGACAGGGTCATGATATCGGGTGTCACGCCATCGCGTTCAAACGCAAACATATCACCGGTGCGGCCCACACCCGTCTGGGCCTCGTCCAGGATCAGCAGCATGCCGCGTTCAACGCATTTTTGCTTAAGCGCGGCCAGATATCCCTTGGGCAGGGGCAGCATGCCGCCCGATGACAGGATCGGCTCGGCAATAAAGGCTGCAAGATTGCCGGTCGACTGGCTATCGACCAGATTAAACGCGTCATCAAGCTCCGTCTGCCAGTCCAGCGACCCGTCCGCATGTTTGAACCGCGGGCGAAAGGCATTGGGGGCGGGAATGGCGAAGGATCCTACGGCGGCCGGGCCATATCCCTTGCGCCCGGCGCTATAGGTTGCTGATGCGGCAACGCCGGTCATTCCGTGCCAGCTTTTGGAAAAGGCGACGATTTCGTGCTTGCCGGTGACAAGCTTTGCCATGCGGATCGCGGCCTCGTTGGACTCAGCCCCGGTGGAGACCAGCAAAACCCGATCAAGCCCCGGTGCCAGTTCCGCCAACCGCTCCGCCAATGTCACCACCGGGCGGGACAGCATGCCGCTAAACAGATGGGCGACTTTTTCGACCTGGCTTTGCACGGTTTCGACGATCTTCGGATGGCCATGACCCAGAAGGGCGCTCATTTGTCCGGATGTAAAATCCAGAATGGGCCGGTCATCGGCGTCATAAACGAACGATCCCTTGGCGCGTTCGATGATGGCGGGCTCAAACGAACCGCCATAGCGGATCAGGTGTTTTTTGGCGGCGTCCCAGAATTTCGGATCGGCGTTGCGTGACATGATTGGCTCCCTGCAAGCATGTGTCTTTGATTGATCCAGATGGTATCTGCTGGAGTGTTCAGCGTAAAATTGATAGTTATGGCATTCTGGTATTGGAAAAATTGATATGGTGCTGGTGCGGCCATGCAGAGCCTGCTTGATCTCAAACTGCTTGCGACCTTTGTTCGGGCCGCGCATTCCGGCACGCTTAGCGCCACGGCCATTCAGGTCGGCCGCACCCAGTCAACCGTGACAATGCAAATCCAGCGGCTTGAAGAAACGCTGGGCCAAAGCCTTTTTCACCGAAGCGGCAGCGGGGTCAGCCTGACCGGGGCGGGGGAACGGTTTCTGGGCTATGCCGAACGGATTTTACGCCTGCATGACGAGGCCGTTTCGGCCTTTTCCGACAAGGGGTTGCATGGCTCGATGGTGTTTGGCTGTCCGGAGGATTACCTGATCACGTTTTTCCCGGCCCTGCTTAAAAGCTTTGGCACCATTCACCCGGATGTCGAGATCAAGGTGGTATCGGCGCCAAGCCCGGAATTGAACCGCCTGCTGCATGCCAGCCAGATCGATATGGCCATCACCTCGACCCCGGAAATCCATGACCGGCAAAAGATCGTGCGTACCGAACAGCTCGCCTGGGTCGGAAGCAAACCGACGCTGGAACTCCATGATTTCCCCGATGGCGCCATTCCGCTTGCGATGCCGGCCTCAAACGCCATGGATCACAAGGCGGCCTGTGATGCGATGGATGAGGCTGGGATGCGCTATAAAATATCCTATGCCAGCAACAGCCTGACCGGCCTGATCGCGGTGGCCCGGTCCGGCCTTGCGATCAGTGTGATGATGCAAAAAGCCGTCCCGGCGGACCTGTATATCCTCAAATCGCCAATGCCCGCCTTGCCGCAACTGGGGTTGCAGGTCGTGACGTCTGACACTGCGCGCAGCCCGGCCATCAGTGCGTTTGGCGATCATATCCGGAATTTGTTGCCATTTTTGTGAACTGTTGAAAATACCAGTTTGATCACTTGTGCTTGGAGGCTCGTGGAATGTATAAAAATGGCTGCTGTCTTCAACTGGTGTATGCCAGTGGCAGTACAACAAAAACGAATATGATCAGAAAGCCATCTCCAAAGTGTACGAAAACGCATTTAACAAGATCGAACGTGAACTCCGCAACGAAGAAGGCATTGCCAACGAACTCGATTACGTCGAACAGACTTCATGGGTTCTGTTCCTGAAATACCTGCATGATCTTGAAAATGAACGTGCCGACCGCGCCGAACTCGATGGCATCGACTACACGCCGATCATTGGTGGTGATTTCCGCTGGGATAAATGGGCGGCCCCCAAGAAGGACGGTGAATTTGATCATAACGCGGCCCGCATTGGCGATGACCTGATCACGTTTGTCGATCAGGAACTTTTCCCTTATCTGGCATCCTTCCGCAAATCGGCGACCGGCCCGCAAACGATCAACTATAAAATCGGCGAAGTCTTTACCGAACTGCGCAACAAGTTCCGTTCCGGCTATATCCTGCGTGATGTGCTCGAACAGGTGGACAGTCTGGCGTTTAATACACAGGCCGAACGCCATGAACTGTCACAGCTTTACGAAACCCGCATCCGCCGCATGGGCAATGCCGGGCGCAATGGCGGTGAATATTACACGCCGCGCCCCCTGATCCGCGCGATGATCAAGGTCATCAATCCGAAAGTCGGCGAAACCATCTATGACGGTGCCTGTGGTTCTGCGGGCTTCCTCTGCGAGGCTTATGACCATCTGCGCAATGATAATCTATCGGCATCCGATTACGAAACCCTGCAAACCAAAACCTTTTACGGGCAGGAAAAAAAGGGGCTGGCCTATATCATCGGCATCATGAACATGGTCCTGCACGGGATCGAGGCCCCGAACCTGATTCATACCAACACGCTCAATGAAAACGTGATGGATATTCAGGAAAAGGACCGCCACGACGTGATCCTTGCCAACCCGCCCTTTGGCGGTGGCGAACGGCGCGAGGTACAGCAAAACTTCCCGATCCGCACCGGCGAAACCGCCTATCTGTTCCTGCAACATTTCATCGGCAAACTCCGCGCCGGTGGGCGGGCCGCGGTGGTGATCAAAAACACGTTTCTAAGCAACACTGACAACGCCTCGGTCGCACTGCGCAAGGAATTGCTGAATGCCGCCGAACTGCAAACCATCCTTGATTGCCCGCAGGGCACCTTTCAGGGGGCTGGCGTTAAAACCGTTGTGCTGTTTTTTGAAAAGGGCGCGCCAACCCGCGATATCTGGTACTACCAACTTGATCCGGGTCGAAGCCTTGGTAAGACCAATCCGCTGAATGATGATGATCTGGCCGAATTTGTCGATCTGCAACGCACGCGGCCGAATGGTCCGCAAAGCTGGATCATCAATCGTGCCGATCTTGATGATGAAACCTGTGATCTATCAGTGAAAAATCCCAACGCGCCAGAGGCCGAGGCGCTGCGCAGCCCCGAAGACATCATCGCCGACATGTTGGCCCGCGATGCTGAAACGGCGCAAATTCTTGAAGAGATTCGGGGGATGCTGTGAAGGATTTTACGAAGGCATTCTTTCCAAAAATTCCGATTGGCGATGTCGCCATGGTAGTCAATGGTGGCACTCCTAAGTCGAAGGTTGCTGAATACTGGGGCGGCGATGTTCAGTGGCTGACACCCAAAGACATGGGGCGGATGGAAAGTCGGGAGATCTCCAAAACTCCAAGAACCATCACGCAAGCTGGCCTTAAGGGGTCTTCTGCGCGTTTGGTGCCCGCTGGTTCGGTGATTCTATCAACACGGGCTCCAATTGGACATTTGGCAATAAACACTGTGCCAATGGCTTTCAATCAGGGGTGCCGAGCTATCATCACTAGCGACAAGCTTGACCCTGTTTACTTGTACTATTTCCTATATATGAGTCGTGATCTGCTAAACGATTTGGGCTCAGGGACAACCTTCAAAGAACTTTCGGCGACGAACCTCAAGTCAGTCAAAATCCCCTTCCCACCCCTTGAAGAACAAAAGCGGATTGTTGCGGTTCTGGACGCGGCCTTCGAAGGACTGGCGCGCGCCCGCGCCCACGTCGAGGCCAATCTCCAAAATGCGCAGGAGTTGTTTGAAAGTTATATTGAAAACCACATAGCGAACCTTGAACAACACGCTCTAGTGCCTCTTGAAGAATTGTCTGAAGTTGTTAGTGGGTATAGTTTTTCGAGTGGAGATTTTGACTCAGACAATCCTATTCAATCGATCAAGATTACGAATGTAGGCCTAAAACAATTTGTGGAAACTGATACCGCGAAATTACCGATTGAATATCTGTCTGAATTCTCAAGGTTCAGTATACCACATGGGAGCATCGTGATTGCTCTGACCCGAACAATAATCTCAGGCGGGTTAAAGGTTGCTATTGTGCCTGAAAGCTTTTCTGGTGCGTTGCTGAACCAACGTGTTGCTGCATTGAAAGTATCTAACAATGATACTTTACGAGACTTTCTATATCTATTTTTAGGCTCTTCGTTTGTGGTCAAATATGTACAAGAGAAAGCAAATACTTTGATGCAGCCCAACCTTTCCATCAACGATTTAAAAAAACTTCCTGTGCCTAAGGTTTGTGATGATCAGCAGAAAAAGCTCGTCGAGAGCGCAACCAATCTACGTAAAAGGGTGTTTGATTTAATCGAGCAATACCAATCAACAATGCAAGACCTCGACGACCTCAGACAATCCCTTTTGCAGAAAGCCTTCGCGGGCGAACTGACATGATGTGACGGTTAGAAAAGATGAGTATTCACGACGAAACCGAAGCCGATACCCGCGCAGAGCGGATTGATCCCGCCCTCGCGGCGGCGGGTTGGGGCCAGAATGGCTCCAGGGTGCGTCGTGAGGTCATTTGTCCCGGGCGTATTCAGTCCGGCGGCACGCGCGGGCGGGGGCTGACGGCGGATTATGTATTGATCCACAAGGGGCAAAAGCTCGCCGTGCTTGAGGCCAAGCGCGCAGGTATTAGTCACCGCAATGGTGTCGGGCAGGCCAAGGATTATGCCACCCGGTTGGGATCGCGCTTTGCCTATGCGTCAAACGGTCTGAACTGGTATCAGATTGATATGGTGACCGGGGCTGAGGGTGATCTGGATTTGCCGTTTCCCACACCCGATGAGCTTTGGGATCGCACCTTTGCCACCCGCAATGACTGGCGCGAACGGTTCGGGGAAGTTGAATTTGAAACCGATGGCGGCAAGTGGGAACTGCGCTATTACCAGCACAAGGCGATTAACGCAGCACTTGAGGCCTTGGCAAAAGGTGACCATCGCATCCTTCTGACGCTGGCGACCGGGACTGGCAAAACATCCATCGCGTTTCAGATTGCCTGGAAACTGTTTAATGCGAAATGGAACCTGTCGGGCGAACCTGTGCGTCGTCCGCGTATTCTGTTTTTGGCAGATCGCAACATCCTTGCCGATCAGGCCTATAATGCCTTTTCGGCCTTTCCCAATGATGCCGTCACTCGGATCGACCCCGATACTATCCGCAAAAATGGTGGTAAGCCGCCCAAAAACGCCAGTCTGTTTTTCACGATCTTTCAAACCTTTATGACGGGCGAAGGCGATCCGGTTTACACGCAATATCCATCTGATTTCTTTGATTTTATCGTCATTGACGAATGCCATCGCGGCGGGGCCAAGGATGAAAGCGAATGGCGGCGCTTGCTGGAATATTTCGAACCTGCCGCCCAGCTTGGTCTGACCGCAACGCCAAAGCGCAAACACAATGCCGACACCTATGCCTATTTCGGGGAGCCGGTTTATACCTATGCGCTGCGTGATGGGATCGAGGATGGCTTCCTAACACCGTTCAAGGTGCGCCAGATGGCGAGTACCATCGACGAATATGTTTATGATGGCAGCGATACGCTGATCGCTGGCGATATCGAAAAAGGCGACAGTTTTACCGAGGATGATTTCAATAAGCGCATCATTATCGAGGATCGGGAACTCAGCCGTGTTAAGGAATTCATGGGCCAGATTGATCAACGTCATAAAACGCTGGTGTTCTGCGCCACACAGGACCACGCGGCACTGGTGCGCGATCTGATCAATCAGGTGAAAGAAAGTAATAATCCGCATTATTGTCATCGCGTGACCGCCGATGATGGCAAGGTGGGCGAACAACATCTGCGTGATTTTCAGAATAACGACAAAACCATCCCGACGGTTCTGACGACCTCGCAAAAGCTTTCAACCGGGGTGGATGCACGCAACGTCCGCAACATTGTTTTGATGCGCCCGATCCGTTCCATGATCGAGTTCAAGCAAATCATTGGCCGTGGCACACGCGTCTACGAGGGCAAGGAATTCTTCACGATCTGGGATTTCGTCAAGGCGCATGAAAACTTTGAAGATGCCGAATGGGATGGCGAACCGCTGGCCCCGGAACCACCGGGCGATCCGCGCGGGCCCAAGGGGGACCCGGATAAACCGGACGGGGATGGTTCGGATAACACCGATGATTCCGATAACTCTGACGACAATGATAATAATGGGCGCGACAAAATCGTTGTAAAGCTGTCGGATGGTAGTGTGCGCAAGATCAAATATATCGCCACGACCACCTATTGGAGCTCCGAGGGGAAACCGATATCGCCCAAGGAATTTCTTGAACGCCTGTTTGGCGACCTCAAGGGCATTGTCGCTAACGAGGACCAGCTTCGCGCCATCTGGCGTGATCCCGACAACCGGGAACACTTCCTCGAACAGCTCTCGGATCGTGGATATGACCAGGATCGTCTGGAAGATATCCGCAGGCTGGTTGATGCCGCCGACAGTGATCTTTTTGATGTTCTGAGCTATATCATGTTCACCAATGATCCAAGAACCCGGCACGAACGGGCCGATCATGTGCGTTCTGATGGCATGGTGGATGCCGATGGTGAAATGAAAGACCTCTTGCTGGCGATCCTTGGGGCTTATGAGGCGCGCGGCGAAACCGAACTGGCAACCAAGAAGCTTGGTACATTTCTTACAGCACGCTATGGCAGTGTGAATGAAGCCAAGTCGAAGCTGGGTGACTTGCCTGCCATCAAGAAAGCCTTCAGGACAATGCAAGAGGTCTTGTATTCGGACTAGCCGCATCGAGATTGCTTGAAGGCAAAACAAACTTATCAAGCAAGGCTCTAACTGACCAGCTTCGCTAGATACTCCACCGGATGCTTGGGCTTCGCCCCTTCAAAGCGGGCGACCTGACAGCGGCAGGAATAGCCGGTGACGAGCATGTTATCCAAGCCCGTGGCATCGACTTTCTTTTTCCAGCTTTGGTCATAAAGGGCGCGGGATGTTTCCTGATGGCGGGTTTCGTGGCCGTACACGCCGGCCATGCCGCAACATCCGGTTTTCTCGGTCGCGAGTTTGATGCCGAAGGCCTCGAAAATCTTTTGCCATTTGACGCTGACATCGGGGATCGATGTTTTTTCCGTGCAATGCGGGAAGAGCGTTGCCGGGGCCGTACCCCCTGCATTCCCGCTGCTTGCGGGCAGGGTGAGGCGGTTTTCCGTGATTTCGGCGGCCAGCCATTCATGGAACAGATTTACGCGGTAATCCGGGCGGTCCGTGCCAAGGCGCTGGGCATATTCCTGCCGATAAGTGAGCGTCACACTGGCCTCGATCCCGATCAGGGGGACGCCGGTTTTGGCCAGTCGGCCATAGACGATATCGTTTTGTCTGGCCTGATAGTCAAAGCGTTTGAGGAAGCCCTTTACATGCAAGGCCTTGCCATTCGGGCGATAGGGCGGCACGAAAACGCGGTAGCCGAGCTTCTGCAGAAGGTCGATATGGGCGGTGAAAACATCGATGTCATAGTGGCTGGTGAAGCAATCCTGCAAAAGCACCACGGATTTGGCGCGATCCTCAGAAGAAAGGGCTTCAAGATCGGCCAGTTTGAATTTGCCAATGCCGCGTTTGCGAAGGGCCGAACGCACGCTTTGGCGGCTGAGTTTCGGCAAATCGGTCAGGCCGATCAGGCTTTTGAAAATCCATGGCATCGGCGGGATGGATTGCAAGCTATTGAAAAGCAACGGGGCCTTTGCCATCAGCGGCGCAATGCTTTCAAGCTGCGCGATCACGTAATCCTTCACCGGCCGTTTGTAGCGGGTGTGATAGGCCTCCAGAAACCGTGATTTCATTTCCGGGATATCGACCTTGACCGGGCATTGCCCCGCACAGGCCTTGCAGGACAGGCAACCGGCCATGGCATCATAGACATCGTGCGAGAAATCGCGCGCATTGATCACGGCGAGGTCCTGATTGCGCGGATCGGTACCGACCGAAAGCTGCCGGATCCATTCACGGACAAGGCCCGCCCGGCCCTTGGGCGAATGAACGCGGTCGCGCGTGACCTTATAGGACGGGCACATCGCATCCATCAGGTCCCAGTTAAAGCAGGCCCCGTTGCCGTTACACCGCGTCGCGTTGAGATATTCATCGCGCAGCCTGTCTTCGATCTGGCGGTCAAGCTGACCACGCATCGGGGCCGCATCAATCGCGGTGATCGGGGTGTTTTTCGAATAGGGGGAGGCGATCTTGCCGGGGTTTAATTGCCCTTCCGGATCAAAGGCTTCCTTGATGCGCTTGAGCACATCGTAAAGTTCGGGGCCGAAATAGGTTGGTGAATATTCGCCGCGAAAACCCTTGCCATGTTCGCCCCAGATCAGGCCGTTATATTTTTTGGTCAGGTCAACGACCCTGTCCGACACACGGCGCAGGCGCGCTTCGTCCTGCTTGTCACACATGTCAAGCAACGGGCGGACATGCAGACAGCCGACATCGACATGGCCAAACATGCCATAATCAAGGCCTTCGGCATCGAGCAAAGCGCGGAATTCCGCGATAAAATCGGCAAGGTTTTCCGGCGGGACAGCGGTATCCTCGACAAAGGGGGTCGCGCGGCGTTTGCCCTCAAGATTACCAAGCAGGCCAACCGATTTCGCCCGGATCGACCAGATGGCGGCGATCTGCGTGGGATCGGTTGCCTGAACAAAGCCGATGGGGGCGTAATCCGCATTCGGATTGGCCTCAAGATGGGCGCGCAGTTCGGACTGTTTTGCCGCGACGTCTTCGGGCGTTTCGCCAACAAATTCAACGACATTGAAGCCGCGTGTGGGAACAGAGCTATCCTCCGTCCCGAGCAGTTTGCCCAGCAGATGCCAGCTTTCATCCTGCTTTGCCAGTTCCATGACCTTGTCATCGATGCTTTCGATGGCGACCGGGTCAAACTGCACAAGGGTGCCGACATGGCGAAGCGCGCTATCGAAGCTGTCATAGCGCACCACCGTGACCGCCTTGTGCTTTGGCAGCGGAATGACGCGGAGCGTGATTTCCTTGACCATGCCAAGGCTGCCCTCGGCCCCGGCGATCAGGAAGCTTAAATTCATATCCCCTTGATCCGAAACGGCTTCCTTGAGGTTATAGCCCGTAAGACCGCGGTTCATTTCCGGGAAAATCGCGTTGATCTGATCCCGACACGGCATGATTTCATCGTGGATTTTGCGGTAAAGCCGACCGGTGCGGTCATCACGCGCCATGATTTCGGCGGCGTCCGCGGCGCTCATTGCGTGGGTGCGGAAATCGGTACCGTCGATCAGAACCGTGGTCATGTCATTGATATAATGGCTTGTTTTGCCATAAATCCGTGATCCCTTGCCGGAGCTATCGGACCCGATCATGCCGCCAATGGTCGCCCGACTGGCGGTCGAAACGGCGGGCGGGAAGAAGAAACCGTGCGGTTTCAGCCATGCGTTAAGCTGATCCAGAACCACGCCGGGCTCGACATGGACCAGACCCTTTTCGGCATCAAAACCCAGTATGTTATTGAGATGCTTGGATGTATCAAGGGTGATGGTGTTGTTGAGCGACTGGCCATTGGTGCCGGTGCCGCCACCGCGCGGGGTGATTTTGACCTCGCTGAATTCCTCGCGCCCGGCCAGTTCCATCACAACGTTGATATCATTGCGGTTTCTGGGTTGCAGGACGGCGGTTGGCATCACCTGATAGACGCTGTTATCCGTCGCATTGATCAGGCGGGACGGGAAATCGGCATGGATTTCACCGGAAAATTTCCCTTCTTTTTCAAGGGCTTTGAGGAAACCAAGCGTGAGACTGTCAAGCGACCGGTCCGGGGTCAGAACCGGCAGGCGGTTGAAGCGCGAAAAGCTGCGGCGGGCGGGGGTTGATCTGGTGATCGGGCTGGCGGTCGGGGCGGGCGCGGTCATGATGTCTCTCTGGTCTCTTTTTCGGCGCGCGGGCGGCGTCATTTGACCCCATTTGACAGGAGGCGGATTAAATAGACAAATTTAAAATTCCGAAGGATTATTCATTTTTAGTGAATAATCCGATTTTTCAACCCGGTCGGCAACCCCGTGCCGACCGTGCCGAGGGGGCAAAAAAGGGCTCCGGCATCGGTTTTATTAAAGTCGTATTATATGGTTATAACGAGTTTAGTATAAATTATACCACCGTTTTGGCGCGCAAATGGTGCCGATCCATCAGGAAACCTGCGGTGTTCAGAGCATTGAGGCGCCGTCGGTGCGGGAAATTATAAAAGTATTATCATATGATTTTAATTGATGCCGCCTGAGCCACATTTCTGCGCCGGACTCTGGCCCTGATTCTGGTCCCGTCTCGGACTCTGATCCGTTTGCGTCCCGGCATTCCCATGAAGCGAAATCGGGTGCCTGTGGCGCGATGGTTTCCGGCTCTTTGCCCGGAAGGGCGGGGCGGACCGGGGCGGCGAAGCACAGACGTGATCGCGTGTGCCAGCTATCGTGGACTGCTTCCTTGTCCCGTCCCTCCCGCGGAGGCGGGAATCTGCGGGGCTGCGGGTTCCGGGGCGATTTTTGTGGATGCGGCACCAAGGACTGGATTCCCGCGGGCGCGGGAATGACGGGGTGGTGGGGGACGATGATGCCCGCCTTACAGACGGAACCGGTTGCGCAGACCAAGGCCGATCAGGAACAGGAAGATGAAACTGAGAACGCCCTGGGCGATCATGATGGCGTTGACCCATAGGCCGGGGTCGGCGCCATAAAGCGCCGTTAGGGCATCTTCGCGCAGGTCGCGCGATTGCGGCAGGAAGGGGAGGCTGTTGCTGGCGGATAGCAGGGCGGCTTGCGCCCAACCTTCCCACCCGGCGGCGGATGTTTCTGTCGCCAGTGTTTTATACAGGCCCATGCTGGCGGCGGTAAGCACGATAAGGGCGACAAAGGGCCGCAGGATATTCTGGCCGTAATCACTAAATGCGCTAAAGGCCATGTCGAGAACCGAGCCAAACCACGAGGTTTCAATCCAGCGTTTCGCCCGGTTTTCATCGGCGGAAAAGCGCAGGGCGGCCTGATGATCCTTGTTGGTTTCGGCGATTTCTTTGAGGCGACGTAGTCTTGCAGCGTCTTGCGGGTCTTGTGCCACAGAATAGATTTTTCGAACTCCAATGGACCAGAACTGCTTGCGGCGCAATTTGACTTTAAGGTCACTGAGATCAACCTGATGCGAATATCGGGTAGCACGAAGATCGGGGATGATGGACAGATCGCCCGCAAGCGTGAGCGGACCGTCGAATGATGCGCTGTGCAGATTAAAGGATTCCAGTGTTCTAGCAGACGGCGGAAGTTCGAAAGTAGATCGGCCTTTGATTGATAGACCTTCGGCTTCAATACGGCCTAACCCAATGACTTTAGGGTTAAAATATAAGTTTCTGATCCGTGCAGAACTAAATTTTACTTTAATTTGGTCCAACTTAGCCTGATAGAAGTAGATACTACCATCGTCGAAAGTCGCATTGATGAATGCTAGGTAGACGTTGCTGAGAGTGCTTTCACTGAAGTCGAGGTCGCCGCTACCAAAAGTGGTCTCATTGAAACGCAAGCTACCATTGGAGAACTTTGCTTCAGAGAAATTCAGATTGCCCTTGCCAAGAATAGCATTGGAGAAATCTATGTCGTCGCCGTTGAAAGTAGCTCGAGAAAAGTCTATGTCGCCGTTGCCAAAACTGGCATCAGAAAAATAAACGCCCCCGTTACCAAAATTGGCTGCGCTGAAGTCTACAGTTCCGTTGCCAAAAGTGGACTTAGTAAAGTCTACATTGCCGTCGCCGAAATGATAGCCAGCGAAGGACAGTTTTCCCTTCGAATCCCGTTCGATTGAGAAATCAACGTAGGCAAAATTGATCAAACCGTTAGGATGTTGTTTAATCCAACTATTCCACGAAACCTTACCCTGTCGCCAAAGTTCGAGGGCTGCTTTACCCTCTAGGGCTTGTGTTTTTTGCTTGGTTTCTTCCGTCATGGCCCTGAATTCATTCTCTGTTTCGCGCAGGTGCAGTCACGCACCAGAATGCCCTTTAAAGTAGCGTTTGGCGATATAAAACCGGTGGGGGCGGGAGAGGTTTGTGGCGGGAAAGCTTGCGCCCTATCCGTCATTCCGGGCGAAGACCCGGAATCCATTGGGCGATGGGTTCGGTGGCGATTTTGGCGGATGCAGCACCAAGGACTGGATTCCCGCCTGCGCGGGAATGACGGGGGTGGTAGGGGCGGTGGGAACGGAGCGGCACGCTGCACCGGGCCGTCCTGTGGTGTTGTGCCGCGTGGTTTGGGGCGGTTTGGCGGCGGGGTGTGTGGGCGCATGCAGGAAACGCTGCACAACGCGCAATTTACCCGTTAGTGTTGCAGCCTGGTCAATCAGTTAGCGGATGAAACATGCTGTCTTCCATCAGTTTGCGCCATATGCGGGTTTTTGTGGCGGTCGCCGATCATGGCACCTTTACCGCCGCGGCGGAGGTTTTGGGGCTGACGCCATCGGGGCTGACGGCGACGATCCGCCAGTTTGAAGATGTGGCGGGGACGCCGCTTTTTGATCGCACGACGCGACAGGTCACGTTAAGCGCGACGGGGGCGCGGTTTTTACCCACGGCTCGCCGGTTGATCAGCGAGTTTGAAGAGGCGCTTGGCGATCTTGATGCGCTGTCCAAGGGGATTGGCGGGACGATCCGCATTGCGGCCGCGCCTTCGGTCCTGACGCGCATTCTGCCCGGTGTGATCAGCCGGTTTGTTGATGAACATCCCGATGCACGGCTTCGTCTGGACGAGCTTAACGCGGGCGAGGTGCATGAGGCGGTGGCGCGCAACGAGGCGGATTTTGGCATTGCCGGGGAATGGCATGCCCTGCCCGATATTGCGTTCAGCCCGTTATTTTCCGACCGGTTCGGGGTGCTGTGCCGCCCGACCCATGCCTTTGCCAAACGCAGCGCGATTGCGTGGTCGGAACTGGCCGATCAGGCGTTTGTCGGGCTGGGCCCGGAATCGGGCACGCGCGCGATGATGGCAGCACAGGGAAGCTTTGCCGGGGAAGCGGGTGGTGCTGGTGGTGTTGGTCATGCGGGGGTTGACCCGGCGGAGGTCGTGGCATCGCCTGCGATAAAACGGGCTGCGGCCCTTGGCCTGCCCGAAGCGCAAAAGGCCTTGCGCCGGGCGAATGCCAGCGAACGGGCGATTGAACGGGTGGCGAAGATCGCCAAAAGCGGGGGCCGTGCGGCGGATAGCGCGGGCAGCACCATGATCGACCCGATTGCGCAATTGCGCCCGATTGTCGAAACATCCAACACGATCACACTGGCCGCGATGGTGGCCGAAGGGGTGGGGATCACGGTGCTGCCGGAACTGGCCGCGCGCGTCGCCGACCTTGCCGCACCGGGAAAGCTGGCCTTCGTGCCGCTGTGTGAGCCCGTCCGTAAACGCCCGATTGGCATCATCACGCGGCAAAGCAGGAGCCTGTCCCCGATTGCGCGGATCTTCCTTGCGATGGTGATCGAACAGGCCCCGAAAATGGATTTGCCTGCGGCGATTGAGTGGGGGTGAGGGGCGATTTTATTGACGGCGTGCGAAGTTGCTGAAAATTTAGTTGGCTTTTAAATGAATAGAAAAGCTTGACAATAAAGGTCTTCTTTTTTTTGGTTTGTTTGAAGACTTATCCACAACATGTTGTATGCTGGTTTTCCTCTAAAATGCTTTATCCCATCTAATATATTGATATATATGAAATAATTCCGGGAAAGTAAATTTGTTGACTACATGTTGTGATAAAAATCATTGTCAACAACAAAGTTTTATAGACTCGGTTAAATTATGTGCCGTAGAATTTTTATTGCAAGGTCTCAGGTATAGATAAGGGGAGCTGTTGGAGCAGCTCCCCTTGCCTAAGGTCAATAAACGATGCGGCAAGCGCTACGATTATCAAACCATCATTTCGGTATCGTACGCGTAGTCAGGTGAGTGTCAACAATTTGTTGGTTTTATTCCTCGATGATTGCCGCACCTAAATGGGTGTCGCGATGCTTTATCAGTCTATTAGGCTCATCGTAGCTTCACTTGAGTTCTTAACGGAACTCATGCAAATCCTAACTTTCTGGATACTGACTCTGAGCACTTTTCTGAGTTAGTTGCAGGGGACTAAGGGCAGTAGCAAAAAGTTGCTGCCCTAACCTCCGGGAGCTAAGAGAGGTTGCGTTAATGGAAGTTGTGTCTAATTTTCCCACTATAAAGTACCAAGTAGGAATGGACTGAGCGGTCTCTTCGTGCCGTTTTTTTCTTTTAAACCCTTCCAAACTGGCAATTCTTCGCACATGCAACATATGATGAGGGTGGGCGTGGCCCGCGTGTCAGATGTGCGCAGGAGTTGGCATGAGCGAGAGTGCGAAGAAGTCGACGACGAAGAGCAAGACCAAGGTTAACGGTAACGGCAAAACCAGAAAGCCGCGCAAGCATATCAGTCTGGCGTTGCAGGGTGGCGGGTCGCATGGGGCGTTTACGTGGGGCGTGCTTGACCGGTTGCTTGAGGATGAGGAAATCACCATCGAGGCGATTTCGGGGACCTCGGCCGGGGCGATGAATGCCGCGGTGGTGACGTCGGGCTTTGCCAAGGGCGGCTATGAGGGGGCCAGGATCGACCTTGAGACATTCTGGCGCGCGGTATCGGAAGCCGCCCGGTTCAGCCCGCTTCAGCGCAGCCCGATTGATATCCTGTTTGGCAACTGGTCGCTTGAAAACTCGCTGGCTTATATGTGGCTTGATATGAGTGCGAAGATGTTTTCGCCCTATGACCTGAACCCGGCAGGGGATAATCCGCTGGCCGCGATTTTAAACGAGGTCGTCGATTTCAGGGCGCTTAATGAAAGCCCGGCCAAGCTTTTTGTCACCGCGACCAATGTTGAAACCGGACAGGGGCGGGTGTTTCGCAACCCCGATATCACGGTTGATGTGCTGCTGGCATCGGCCTGTCTGCCAACGATTTACAAGGCGATTGAGATTGACGGCGTGCCCTATTGGGACGGCGGATATTCCGGCAATCCGAGCCTTGGGCCGCTGGTGCGCGAATGCGGATCGGATGATACGGTTCTGGTGCAGATCAACCCGGTCAAACGGCCCGGTGTGCCGAAATCATCACGCGAGATCGCCAATCGCCTGAACGAGGTATCGTTCAATAGCAGCCTGATGAAAGAGCTTCGGATGATTTCGATCCTGCGCAAGGATGCGCCCGATCATGCGTGCGAGGCCAGCAAATGGGGTGCGATGCGGATGCATTGCATCGCAAGCGATGTGATGCTGGAGCTTGATCAATCCTCCAAACTCAATGCCGAATGGGATTTCATGACCATGCTGCGCGACAAGGGGCGCGAGGCGGCGGCGAAATTCTTGCGCAAGCATCGGCGCGATATTGGCGAGCGGCCGACATTGGACCTTGATCTGTTTGCGCCGGATTGACGGGTGATTTGGCGGGTTTGGTGGTGGGGTTTGAGGATGTGGCACGAAGGACTGGATTCCCGCCTTCGCGGGAATGACGGTGTTGGGTAAGGTTTTTCCACCCGTTCGTCACTCCCGCGAAGGCGGGAGTCCATGGGGCTTGCGGGCTCGGTCGTGGGGTTGAGGCTGCGGCGCTGCTGGCTGGATTCCCGCGTGCGCGGGAATGACGGGGGGCGGGCTTGTTTTGTGCCGTCGGGCGGTTCCTCTCGCGCGGCTCGCCAAGCTGTGATCGGGGCTTGATTTCCGATTATCGTCAAAGCCGTTTACACCGGATGGAAAGATCAATCCGGAGAGAAGCAGATGTTGAAATCGGTTGTTATGGGTGGCGGGATTGCGATGGCGATGCTGGCGGGGTTTGCCGCCCCGTCACAGGCCGCCCCGCAGGTTATCGAAATCACGCAGGTGCCCTGCCAGTTTCTGGAGCCCGAGGGCACCAACCATCATTACACCAGCACCAAGAAAGCCGATTGCGTCGCGATCAACAAGGAAAGCGGTGATGCGCGCGTGCAAAAGGCCGGCGAAATGACACTCGCCCCCGGTGATTACATTTTCCGGGTGGCCAATGATGGCGTGCCCTATGAGGTCGGTTTCTGGCTGCGTGACAAGGATTATGACTGGACCGACAAGATATTGAGCCAGAAGATTTCGGTATCGGGTGGTGGCCTTTTGCAGGGCAAGACCAAGGATTATGCGGTCACGCTTGAACCCGGTGAGTATCTTTATAGCTGCCCGCTTAATACCACGCCCAATTACAGGCTTGTGGTGAAGTAATGATTTTTGCCTCCTCCCTGAAAAACTGATTGGCAGGTTTCCCGTCTCCCCCCTGATCAGATGATCTGTGACGTTTTATGGTGATCTGCCGACCTGACCCGCATGTGCCCCCACACATGCGGGTTTCTTTTTGGGCGGGTTTCTTTTTTGCGGGTTTCTTTTTTGCGGGTTTTCTTTGTTTGCGCGAGATAAGGCGCGGGCGTAGTCTGAGCCCCGCCATCATCAACAACGCCCCGGATCGAGATGCCCCAAAGCGAGCTTGAAAAAATGAAGGCAGGGCAGTGGTATAGCTGCCTTGACCCGGAACTGGACGCCATGCGGGCACGCGCCCATGAGGCGGTGCATGAACACAGCATCCTGCCACCATCTGATCGTGGCAATATCGCGCCAAAGCTGCGTGCGCTGTTTGCGCAATGTGCCGAAGATGTGCGGATCGAAACGCGGTTTCATTGTGCCTATGGGGTCAATATCCATCTTGGGCGTGATGTGTTCATCAATGTCGGCTGCACGATCCTTGATACGGCTTCGGTGATCATTGGTGATCATTCAATGCTGGGCCCGAATGTGCAGATTTACTGCGCGCAGCATCACAAGGACCCGGAGCTTCGAAAGCAGCATCTTGAAATCGCCCTGCCGGTGACGATTGGCCGGAATGTCTGGATCGGGGGCGGGGCCATCATCCTGGCCGGGGTCAGCATCGGCGATGATGCGATTGTCGGGGCGGGTGCGGTGGTGACCAAGAATGTCGCGCCGGGCGTCACAGTTGTTGGCAACCCGGCGCGGGTGATGGGCGGATAGGGGCAATCCCTATCGCAGGTGTGAGCGCGCGGTTGGCGCAAGGCGCAGGATTTCGCGCGGGCGCCATAGCCATTGATCAAGTTCGGATGCCAGATGATTTTGCCAGTCCGGGTGGCTGGCGAGCCGATCGGAGAAGGTGGCGTAACCCGATGGGCTGTCAAAGCGGGCCAGCCAGACAAAGACGGTTTCGCCTTCGCGGACCGGCAGGCGGGGAAAGCTGTTGGGCGCGGTTTCGCTAATCAGTTCGGCCAGAATATCCGCCCCGCAATCGCGCAAGACAGGGCGCAGTTTTTCAGCAAAGAAAGCGGCAAATTCGGAAGCCCGGCCGGGGGCGAGTGCGCAGATGCTGGCCTCGACAAAGCCGGTTGCCGGGATGCTTGCGGTTATTGCCGGGCGGGGCTGTGCGGGTGTGGCAAAGCCGGTGGTGGCATTGGCCGGGCGCAGCAGCAGGACATTATCGGAATTGACCATGGTGCCATTGGCCGCGTCACAATGCTGCGCCCAGACGGGGCCGGTATAAAATGCGCCAAGGGCCTTGGCGCGGCCATCCATATCGGCAAAGCCGCGCAGCCAGGCGAAGCTGTTGGCGTCATCAAGATCGCGGAACTGACCGATGACGGACATGCCGCAGGCTTCCTGGCTTTCGATGAATTCACGATCAAACAGATCGATCAGGGCCTGCCGCGTGCCGGGTTTCAGGCGATAACGGCGCAGTTCGATGATGCTGGTATGCATGGTTTGGGACCTTGATTGCAAAACAGGATAAATGACCTGTTTTGATTAACAGGATGTTTGTCCTGTTTTGTCAAGCTGCGATAGGATAGGAAGGCGGAAGGATATGCCCAAATCTGTCAGGAGATCACCGATGAGCGCGCCCAAGAGATCACCAGCAAGCCCGGCACGTTCACGCAGCAATGACCCGGAAGGCATGCGCAACCGCATTCTGGATGCGGCGTTCGAGGCGTTTGTCACGCGGGGCTATCACGCGACCGCGATGAACGACATCCGTGATCTGGCCGGGGTGAGCGGCGGGGCATTCGCGCATCATTTTCCCAGCAAAAAGCAGCTTGGCCTTGCGGTTCTGAAGGAACGGGTTGCCGATGCGGTGATGCAAAGCTGGATCGCACCGGTGCAGCAGGCCGACACCGCCAAGGAAGGTATCCGTGCGGTGATGACGGCGATCATTGATGAGTTGTCGGCCAAGGGCAAGGTCACCGGTTGCCCGCTTAACAATCTTGCGCACGAACTTTCGGGCGGGGATCGGGATTTTCAGGTGGCCTGTGCGGCGGTTTTTGATCGCTGGCAAGATGGAATTGCCGGGGCCCTGATGCGCGATGGTGCTGCGCATGAGGCGGCAGAGGCAGGGCGGCTTGCCGGGTTTGTCATCGCATCCTATTCCGGGGCGATGGCAATGGCCAAAAGCCGACAGGATGTTGGCGCGCTTTGCGATTGCCGGGCGATGTTCGACCGGATGATCCCCTGAACCGTTGCGCTACTGGCCGGAAGCGATGATCAGGCGCAGACTTTCGGCAAATTATATTCACCGCGAATGCGGGTCAGGCCTTCGACGAGTTCGCGACGCCGGGCCTCGGCATCAGTGGTGTCATCGATTTTGGGATCGGCGGCGATGATATCGGGGTAAAGGCCGCGTGCGGTGTCTTCCTGCGCCTGATCGGAATAGGTGATGGCTTCGAGCCACAAACCGGCAAGCGCGTAATCCGGGGTGGCGGATTTACGCGCGGTGGCGGCATTTGACAGGGCGGTTGCGTGATCGCATTTGGCAAGGGCGGTCAGCCCGGCAAAGGCATCATCGCCGATTTTGGCGCGGATGCGATCCTGCTTTTCCTGTTGGGCGGCCCTGAAGGTTTCTTCCTGCTGCGCATCCGCACTCGCCCCGGATATCGCCCCGGCGGTGGCCCCGGCAGCCACCCCGTAAACGGTGGATCGTGCCGCGGCCTCGACCGGGTTGCCGCCAAAGATCGCGGCGGTCACAAAACCGCCGACCGCGCCCGAAATTGCGCCGACCCCGGCACCGCGCCCGGCATATTCACCGGTTTTCCCCGTGCAGCCCGAAACGGCAAAGGCAAGGACAAGGGCAGTTGCGGGGGCAAGAAAGGGAAAGCGCATCCGGGGGGCTCCTGATCATCGAAATTGTCTTGGCCGAGGTTACACCGGAAAACCGGGCAAGGGGAAGGCAAAGCGGGGATGGCGCGGCGCGGAAGCCCCGTTTACGGCAAGCCGATACGGGAAAATCCGGCGCAATCGGTCGATATGAGAAGTGGCAGTTTTCCGCCAATGTAAACGTTTCAAACATTCATAAAACGGAAACAAATGCGTTATCAGACTGACTTGTAATTTCCGTATGGTGGGGGCGTTACAGGAGTTCTGGTATGTCGTCAAAACCCACCATGCGCGATGTTGCGCGTAAATCCGGTCTTTCGATTGCGACGGTATCGCGCGTGATCAATTACCCCGGCGAGGTTCCGGCGGAAACCGCCGAAATCGTGACCGCGGCGATGCGGTATCTGAATTACCGGCCCAACATCAATGGCCGCCGGTTGAAGATGACCCATACCCGCACGGTGGGCGTTCTGGTGCCGACCCTTGCCAACCCGGTTTTTGCCACATCGGTGCAGGGGATCGAGCAGGAAGCCAATCAAGAGGGGCTGACGGTTCTTCTGACATCCTCGAATTACGATCCCGAGCGCGAAATGGGGGCGGTTTCGGCCCTTTTGAACAATCGCGTCGACGGGTTGATCCTGACCCTTGCCAATGCGGACAACAATCCGGTGGTGGATTTGCTGTTAGCCGAGAAAATTCCGTTCGTGTTGCTGTTTAACCAGCCGGAACGCGCCGACATTGCCGCGATCAGTGTTGATAACGCGCAGTCGGCCTTTGACATCACCAACGCGATGATTGCCAAGGGGCATAGGTCACTTGTGATGGTGGCCGGCCAGTTTGAAAGTTCGGACCGGTCGCGCCAGCGATATGACGGATTTTGCCGGGCGCTGGATCAGGCCGGGATTGAAAAAAAGCATTTGGTGCAGGTGCGGTTTGGCGAGACCGATCTGGTGGAGCCATTACGCGATCTGCTGTTGGGGCCGGATGCAGTCACGGGAATTGTCTGTTCGACCGACATGCTGGCGATTGCTGCGATCAGCGCGTGCCGCACGCATGGATTATCGGTTCCCGGTGATGTTTCGGTTGGCGGTATTGACGGAATTTCGGTGGGTGGGCTGATCACGCCAAAGCTGTGTTCGGCAGTTCAACCCACCCAGGAGATGGGCCGGCAGGCGCTTGCATTCCTGCGCGGCCTGATCAAGGGGCAGACAAACCCGCAGAGTTTGTTGCTGCCTCATCATCTAAGCGACGGGGACTCCATTGGAGCATTCCGAGGGGATTCCCGACGCCGTTCATCAACCCGAGTATAGGAAGATCAAAAGTGCGTTTCAAACAACTTGTCATGGGTGCGGCGTTTGCTGTTGCGGCTGCGCAGCCTGCCTTCGCCGAAGATGTTGCGATTTGCTATAACTGTCCGCCGGAATGGGCCGATTGGGGCGGGCAGCTTAAAAACATTGCGCGCGATCTTAAGATCGATGTGCCGCAGGATAACAAGAATTCCGGTCAGACGCTGTCGCAGCTTCTGGCGGAAAAGGATAATCCGGTTGCCGATGTTGCCTATTACGGGGTTTCGTTTGGCATCAAGGCCAAAGAGGAAGGCGTTGTTGCCGATTACAAACCGGCCAATTTCGACAAGATCCCGGATGGCCTGAAAGACCCGGAAGGCGCGTGGTTTGCCATTCATTCCGGCACGATTGGACTTTTTGTGAATACCGAAGCCCTTGGCGGGGCGCCGGTTCCGCAAAGCTGGTCGGACCTTCTGAAGCCGGAATACAAGGGCATGGTGGGCTATCTTGACCCGTCAAGCGCGTTTGTCGGTTATGCCGGTGCGGTTGCGATCAACCGGGCGATGGGTGGGTCGCTTGACGATTTCACGCCGGGGATCGAGTTTTTCAAGAAGCTGAAAGAAAACGATCCGATCGTGCCGAAACAGACCGCCTATGCGCGGGTTCTGTCGGGCGAAATTCCGATCCTGATCGATTATGATTTCAATGCCTATCGTGCGAAATACAAGGACGAGGCCAATGTCGCCTTTGTCATCCCGACCGAGGGTACGGTTGCCGTTCCCTATGTCATGAGCCTCGTGAAAAACGGGCCGCATGCCGAGAATGGCAAAAAAGTTCTGGATTATGTGATGTCGGATGCCGGACAGGCCCATTGGGCCAATGCGTTCCTGCGCCCGGTGATTGCATCGGCGATGTCGCCGGAAGCATCCGAAAAGTTCCTTCCGGCCGCGGAATATGAACGTTCCCAGCCGGTCGATTACGCCAAGATGGCCGAAGTTCAGGCCGGTTTTGGCGAGCGTTATCTGTCCGAGGTGCGGTAAGTGTCGTCGGTTGAACATATCAAAGAGGGGCGTTCGCGCCCTTCTTTCCCATGGGCTTTATCGTCTTTAATCGGGCAGGGGACACCGGGGGCGGGAAGCCCGGCCATTCTGGCATTGTTGATGTTGCCCGGCCTGATCATTGTCGCGGCGTTTTTCATCATTCCGATGGCGCTGGTGGCGATGCGGGTGGCGGATGGGCCCGACGGGCTTGCGACCTATTTCGTGATCCTGACCCATGATCGGTATCTGGCAAGCCTGATCCAGACGCTTGTGATGTCGGGCGGCGTTACAGTGACGGCCCTTGTGCTGTGCGGGATTTGCGGGCTGTTTCTGGTGCGTAACCGGTTTGCCGGGCGCAATGTGATTACGGCCCTTTTGACCCTGCCGCTCTCGTTTCCGGGCACGGTGGTTGGTTTCATGGTGATCATGCTGGCCGGGCGGCAGGGGGTGATCGGATCGGTCACGGATGCGCTTTGGGGCGAGAAGATCGTCTTTGCCTATGAGATCACCGGGTTGTTTGTCGGCTATCTTTATTTTTCGATCCCGCGGGTGATTTTGGCGGTGATGGCATCGGCCGAGAAGCTTGATCCGCAGCTTGAAGAAGCGGCCCGGTCACTGGGCGCGCCGACATGGCGGGTGGTCCGGGATGTGATCCTGCCGGGGCTTATGCCCGGTCTTGTGTCGTCGGGGGCGATCTGCTTTGCGACTGCGATGGGGGCGTTTGGCACGGCCTTTACGCTGGCGACCGATATCGATGTGCTGCCGATGGTGATCTATACCGAATTTACCCGAAACGCCAATATCGCGGTGGCGGCGGCGCTCAGCATCGCGTTGGGTGCGATGACATGGGCGGTTCTGGCCGCGGTGCGCGTTTTCGTTGGTAATGGTGCGACATCGGGCACCGGTGGGGGAGCGTGATCATGCGGCGTGACTGGAAATTTTATGCCCAGCTTGGCCTGACGATTGTGCTGTGCCTGTTTATCGTGGTGCCGGTGGTGATGTCGGCGCTGGCCGGGGTGACGGTCAATGTGTTCAAGGGGCTATCGTCGGGATTGACGTTGCGCTGGGTGTTTGAGGTCTGGGACCTTTATGCGCAAAGCATCCTGCTGTCGCTTGGCATTGCGATGGCGTGTCTTGTGGTGACGTTGCTGGCCGGTGTGCCGCTGGCCTATGTGCTGGTGCGACGGCCCAGCCGGATGATGCGGCTGTTTGAGGAATTGCTGACACTGCCCGTGGCCATACCGGGGCTGGCATTGGCGCTGGCGTTGCTGATTACCTATGGCGGGGTGAGTGGATACCGGTCGAGCTGGCTTTTCATCCTGACCGGGCATGTGCTGTTTACCCTGCCATTCATGGTGCGCTCCGTCGCGGCCGTGATGGCGGCGATGGATATGAAGATGCTGGAAGAAGGGGCGGCAAGCCTTGGTGCCGGGTTCTGGCGGCGGTTCTTTGGCGTCATCGTGCCCAATGCCAAGCCGGGTATTCTGGCCGGTGCGCTTATGGTGGTGACGCTTTCCATCGGGGAATTCAACCTGACCTGGATGCTGCATACGCCGTTGACCAAGACATTGCCGGTCGGCCTTGCCGATGCCTATGCATCGATGCGCCTTGAGATCGGCAGTGCCTATACCCTGATTTTCTTTGTTTTGATCATGCCGTTGCTGATTGCGATGCAGGCACTTGCCGACCGGGGCAAGCGCGCATCCAGACGCATCGATACGGCGGAGGATACGTTATGAGTACGCAGATCAGACTTCGCAATTGTGCGAAAACCTTTGCCGATGGCACGCGCGCACTGGCCCCCTTTGACCTGACGATCGAGGGTGGGGAAACGATTGTTTTGCTGGGCCCGTCGGGATGCGGCAAGACGACGATTTTGCGCATGATTGCCGGGCTTGAATTCCCCGATGCGGGCGGTGTGATCAGCTTTGACGGGGATGATGTCACCCGCCAGTCGATTGAAAAACGCCGGGTCGGCATGGTGTTTCAGTCCTATGCCCTGTTTCCCAATATGACGGTGGCAGAAAACGTCGCCTATGGGCTTAAGGTGCATGGGGTGCCCAGCGCGGAGCGTGATGCCCGCGTCGATGCGATGCTGGAAATGATGCATATCGATATGCTGGCGGATCGGCGGATTGATCAGCTTTCGGGCGGGCAGCGCCAGCGTGTGGCACTGGCGCGTGCGATTGCGGTGCAGCCGCGCGTCCTGTTGCTGGACGAACCCCTGACTGCGCTGGATGCGAAACTGCGCGTAAGGTTGCGCACCGAGATCAATGCGCTGTTGCGCAAGCTTGGCATTACGGCGGTTTACGTGACCCATGATCAGGAAGAAGCCATGGCGCTGGGGGATCGGATTGTCGTGATGCAAAAGGGCGAGATCGCGCAGATCGGCACCCCGCGCGAGATTTATCGCAAGCCGCAAAACCCGTTTGTTGCCGATTTCGTTGGGGCGGCCAACCGGATGACAGGGCAGATGCGCGACGGGCGGCTGCATATCGGCGCCCATGTTTTTGATGCGGTCGATGCGTTTGATCCGCGCCACGGGGCTATTATCGATCAGGGTGCGGTGGAGCTTTATTTCCGGGCAGACGGGCTTTCGCCCTGTGACCTGAGCGAGGCGCATTTTACCGGCCGGGTCGAGGCGGTTTCGTATCTGGGCGAACGGTTGCGTCTGACCGTGTCGGGGATCGGCCCGCAGGCGGTGACAATCGATACCCATGCCGATGACGTCATTGAAGCCGGGGCGGATGTGCATTGCCGGGTCAATGCCGACCGGCTGACGGTTTTCCCCGCTGTTGCGGCCCATTCATAAAAGCAAAAGAAAGAATTCAAAGAAAATGCTGATTGCACAATTGACCGACCTGCATATCGGGGCGGGCCGCAGGCTTGCCTATCGCAAGGTGGATACCGCAGGCGCGCTTGAAAAGGCCGTTGCCCATGTGATGGCAATGGTACCGCGCCCGGATGTGGTGCTGTTTACGGGGGATATCGGGGATCTTGGCGACCAGCAAGAATATGCGCTGGTGGCGGAAATCCTTGAAAAACTGACGATCCCCTATTTCATGGTGCCGGGGAACCATGACCGCCGCGGGCCGCTTCGTGCGGCCTTTCCCGATGCAACCCCGGTCAAAGGGACGACGGCATTCGTCAATTATGTTGTCGATGATTTTCCGTTGCGCCTGATCGCGCTTGATACGCTTGACGAGGGCAAGCCGGGGGGCGTTTTGGGCACCGAACAGCTTGACTGGCTGCGCGATGTGCTTCTGGACGGGACGGGGCGCGATTGCGCGATTTTCATGCATCATCCGCCGATCCGGACCGGCATTGCCCATATGGACGCGCAAAATCTGGGCGAAGGGGCGGAAGAATTGGCGGCAATCGTTTCGGTCCATCGTGACCGGATCAAGGCGATTTTCTGTGGTCATGTGCACCGCCCGATTCATACGATCTGGGCCGGGGTGCCCTTGATGATCGGCCCGTCGGTCGCCCATCAGGTGGCGTTTGATTTACGCGCCGATGGACCATCGGCCTTTGTCATGGAGCCGCCTGCGATGCATCTGCATGTGTGGGATGCGGGGCAGCACAGCCTGATGACGCATCTGGCCTATCTTGACCGGTATGACGGACCACATCCGTTTTTCGGGCCGGATGGGAAGCTGATTGTTTGACCTGTTTGGCGGCAGTTTTTGCGCTTCTTTCTGCCTCTATGGCGGATGTGGCGCGGAGGACTGGATTCCCGCCTTCGCGGGAATGACGGCGGGGGAGTGGGGGATTATTTCCCCACCCCGACCTTGATCGCGAGTTTACGAAGCGGGCCGATGCGGTTGATGGCGGTGAGGCCCGCATAGCGCAGATCGCGCAGTGTTCTGGGTTCGAACATGGATGCGCGGTTAAGCAGGTCAATGCCACCAACCCGTGCCAGCGTTTTGGGAAGCTGTTTGCGTTCGTAGGATTTGAGCAACGTGGTGGCCCCGATATCGTCGCCCTTGAGCTTGGCCTTTGCCATCAGGTCGGCCAGGGTTTCGATGTCATGGAGGCTCATATTAAGCCCCTGCGCGCCAATCGGTGGGACGACGTGGGCGGCTTCGGCCACAAGGGCCAAGCGGGCCGAAATCAGGCGTGACGGGACCTGCGAGATCATCGGCCAGATCGCGCGCGGGCTTGCGACCGTAAGCGGGCCGAACATCGACATGGTGTCGTGGGTGATTTCAGCCGAAAGGGTGGCGTCATCCATATTGTAAAGCTGTCGGGCGCGGTCGGCGGGGGTCATCCAGACGACGGATGAGCATGGCTTGCCATCAAGATCGGGCATGGGCACGAGGGTGAGCGGCCCGCCGGTGCGGTGGATTTCGGTCGAGATATTGTCATGCGGTTTGTCGTGGGTGACGACAAAGACCAGCGCACTTTGATCATAGGCCCAGCGGCGATGCTTGATCCCGGCAAACTCGCGAAGCGATGAATTGCGGCCATCCGCCGCCACGACCAGCTTGGCACGCACGGTTTCACCGCCAGACAGAGTGGCTTCGCCGTAGCGTGACGTGCCGGTAAAGCCGGTGACGGTTGTGGAAAAGCGGAAGTCGACATTGGGGAGCGTTTCAAGCTTTGCCATCAGCGAAACACGGGCGGCCTTGTTCGAGACATTCCAGCCAAAGAAGCCCTGCGTGGTTTCAGCACCGTCAAAATCGGCGGTTTCGCGCGGGGTCATTTCATTGCCCCCGGCATCGACGATGCGCATGACGCGAAGCTCCGCCCCGGTCGGTTTGATAGCGTCCCAGACACCGGCCTTTTTAAGGGTTTCGATGCCCGGTTGCAGGAAGGCGGTGGTGCGCAGATCGGTTCCTTCGCCAATGTCGGCGGGGGCGGGATCGACGATCATGATCCTGTGCCCGTCGGCGGCAAAGCGGGCCGCCGCACTCATGCCGGCGATACCGCCGCCTGCAATCAGAATATCGGTTTCGATCATGTCTTTATCCCTGCTTCAAATCTGGATGCAGTGTCGCATTTTGGTGTACGGGCTGCAATGCGCCCGCAATGTGCCTTGAGGTGAGATTATACGCAATGGCTTTGGCGGGTGGTTTGATGCAGATCGGGGCAGGACGAAAATTATCGCGACGGATGGCTTGCCCCGCGTGGCGGTTTTGGCCATTTTGGGCGCACAAAATCTTTGACCGTGAAAGGGTTGGTTATGCTGGCATGGGTTTATCTGTTGGGTGCGATCTGCCTTGAAGTGGTCGGGACGGTGTCGCTTAAACTGTCGAACGGGTTTACCGACTGGCGGTTTGCGGTTCTGACTCTGTCGCTTTATGGCGTCAGTTTCTGGGTGCTTTCGCTCACCCTTCGCACCCTGCCGGTCAGCACCGCCTATGCCGTTTGGTCGGGCCTTGGCACGGCGGCGGTCGCGGTGATTGGCGTGATGTTTTTCAAGGAACCGATGAGCGCGTTCAAGGCGGTATTCCTTCTGATGATAATTGGTGGTGTGATCGGGCTTAATGCGGTGGGCGGCAAGCATTAGGATTGCACATCATGAGGCGACGGGCAGGGGTGCCGTTACCTCGACAGAGCTTTGAAGATCGCGCGTGATATCGGTATGGCGCGGTTGCCAGCCGAGTTCGCGGATGGCCTTTTGGCTGGTCATGCGGTGGCTATGCGCCAGACCCCGCGCCCATTCGCCATATTCGCGGGCGATGTCATCGGGGCTGATATGCGCGACCTCGCAATCAGTCCGGCCAAAGGTCCGGGCGATCTGGCGGGCAAGATCGCCGGTCGCGATGCCTTCGATGCCAACCCCGATATAGCTTTGGCCGCGTTCGCCATTTTCAAGCACCAGCCGGTACAGTTCGGCCAGATCATCAGCATGGATCAGCGGCCAGATGACCGAACCATCGCCGACAATCCGGATGCGGTTTTCATCGCGCGCCATGCGTGCCATGTCATGAAGCGCCCCGCCAGGCAGGGTCGGGCGCGAACGAGACGGCGGATCGGTGCGGTAAACCGTGGCGGGGTGGATCACCATGCCATGCAGGGCCGGATCGGACAGGATTTTGGTGAGCCCTGCGATCATCCATTCAAAGCCCGCAACCGGGGCAAAGGGTGTTGCTTCATCATGGATGTGATCACCCGATTTGCTTGACGGGTAAAGCCAGCTTCCGCCGGTATAGATGAAGCGTGGCAGGGCCGGGGCCTTTGGCCCGGACTGGCGATGCAGGGTGCGGAGCAATTCGATCAGCATCCCGGCATCAACCCCGCCCATATCGTCGGAAAAATCACATGCGGCATGAATGACGGCATCGACGACGGGCAGTTTATCGCACCACGGGCCGGGATTGTGGATATCGCCCCGGATCGGCCATGCGCCCATGACGGCAAGATTGGCGGCACTGTTTTCGCTTCGTGCCAGGGCAAAAACATGATGCCCGGCCGAAACCAGATTGCGCACGATTGCCGCCCCGATCAGACCGCTTCCACCCAGAATAAAAACACGCATCGCCATTCTCCTGAATTCGTGATGCGTTCGTTCATAGAACCTCAAGTAAGGGTAAGGTCAAGCGGGAATTTTTAGGGAGAAATAGTTTGCCAAAAGGAGAACTGTTTGTTATGGTTCGCCAAATGGAAAACTATCAATCATCCCTTGATGCGGCCTTTCATGCGCTTGCCGATCCGACACGCAGGGCGGTGCTAAGCCGACTGACGCAAGGACCGGCATCGGTCAAGGAACTGGCGGAACCCTTTGACATGGGTTTGCCGTCTTTCATGAAACATCTGCATGTTCTGGAAAGTGATGGCCTGATCCGTTCGGAAAAAGTCGGGCGTGTGCGCACGTGCCGGATCAATGCCGAGAGACTGGCCGCCGCCGAAGCATGGCTTTCAGAGCAGCGGAAACATTGGCAGGCGCAGGCCGACCGTCTTGCCGATTATGTCGAAATCCAAATGATCGGGAGATCCGAAGATGGCAGTTAATCAGTCCGAACTGACGGTCGAGCGTTTCATCAAGGCATCGCCAGCATCCGTCTGGAAAGCATGGAGCACGCCGGAGCATCTTGAAAAATGGTGGATACCGGCCCCGATGGAATGCAGGGTGATCAAGCTGAACCTGCGGGCCGGGGGCGGGTTCGAGACGCAGATGCGCCAGGGGGACGAAGATTTTCAGCCTCATGTCGAAGGCTGTTTTCTGGAAGCGGTTCCCGAAAGCCGGCTTGTCTGGACGACGGTCCTGCGTGAGGGATGGCGCCCCATCGAGCCGTGGCTGGCATTGACCGCGATCATCACCTTCACGCCAGAAGGCAGCGGGACACGGTACCGGGCGCATGTGCTGCACCGAAATACCGAAGATTCCCTGAAGCATCAGGAAATGGGATTCTTTGACGGCTGGGGAACCGTGATTGAACAGTTGGCAAAAACTGTCGAGTAACGAAAAAGCCGGGCATGTGCCCGGCTTAATTTTGGTCCGAAGCCACGATCCACAAAGCAGCGTGGGATATGGATTCCCGCCTGCGCGGGAATGACGGTTTTGGGCAGGGCGCTTTCCATCCGTTCGTCACTCCCGCGCAGGCGGGAGTCCATGGGGCTGCGGGTTCTGTCGCGGGGTTTGAGGCTGTGGCACAACTGACTGGATTCCCGCTTTCGCGGGAATGACGGTTGTGGTTTGGCGGATGGATCGGGTCGTTATGCGACTTCGAAGATGCCGTCGATTTCGACCGCAACGCCGAGCGGCAGGGACGCAACGCCAACCGCAGAGCGAGCGTGTTTGCCGGCATCGCCGAAAACTTCGACCATGGTATCGGATGCGCCATTGACGACCTTGGGCTGATCGGTGAAGGCGGGGTCGGAATTGACAAACGCGTTCAGTTTGACGACGCGTTTGACGTTATCAAGATCGCCAATCGCGGCGCGGACCTGTGCGATCAGGTTGAGGGCGCAAAGCCGGGCGGCTTTCTGGCCGTCTTCGACCTGATAGTCGCGGCCAAGTTTGCCGATGAATTTCAGTTCGCCGTTTTCCATGGTGATCTGACCGGAGACATGCACAAGATTGCCGGAACGGACATAGGGCACGTAATTGGCAACCGGGGCATTTGCCTGGGGCAGAGTGATGCCGAGTTCGGCAAGGCGGGCGTCGATTTTTCCGGCCATGGATTTGATCCTCGTGATTTGGTGTGGCGAAAACGGTTCCAACTTATCGGCCTTGGCGCGCAAACAAAACCATTTCTTTTGTGTGAAATGGCGTGGCGCGGCGTGACATGAGATGGCGTGCGGCGGCGGCCTTCCATAAGCAACGCTGATTGATTGATGAGAAATTTGGATTTGTCATGGATCGCAATCCGTCGCACAAGAAAGCCAAGCCCGAAACGGGTGGCATAAAACAATCAGGGGACGCGGACGAAATGGGATCAGGACGGTTTAAAATTGCCGATTTGCACGGTGCGTGGCTTGTGCTGATCGGGGTTCTGATCATCAGTCCCGATGCGCTTCTGGTCAGGCTGGTCAAGGCCGATGACATGACGACCGCGTTCTGGCGGTTGCTGATCCTTGGGTCCACACTTGCCCTTATCGCGTTCTGGCGCGGGATGCGACGCCGTCAGTCATTGCGCCATGCGATGATGCCGACCCGTGATGAAATGCTGGCGGGGCTGTTTTATGGCGGGACAAGTGCGTGTTTCATCCTGTCGATCCGCAATACCGATGCGGCCAATACATTGGTGATCATTGCCGCAACCCCGTTGTTATCCGCCCTGATTGCGGTGTTTGTGTTCAAGCGCGTTCTGGCGATGCGGACATGGATTGCGTCGGTTGTGGTGTTTGTCTCGCTTGCGGCGATTGTCGGGGCGGGGTTTGGCGGGGCCAATACGCTTGGTGATATTCTGGCGCTTGGGACGGCGATCTGCATGGCGTGTTATTTCAACGTGGTGGGCACGCGCATTCATATTGATGCGGTGCGTGCGATGATGGTGGGCGCGTTTCTGGCGACGCTGATCATGGTGCCAAGCGCAGACCCGCTGGCCCTTCAACCGCTTGATCCGCTTTGGCTGATCCTGCTGGGCTGTGTGGTGTTGCCGCTGTCGTTTCTGTTCATTACTGCCGGGGCCAAGAAAATCCCGGCCGCCGAGGCGGGCCTGATCATGCTGAACGAGGCGATTTTCGGATCGCTTCTGGTGTGGCTGGTGGTTGATGAGGTGCCAAGCAGCACGACATTGATTTGCGGCTCAATCGTGATCGCGACACTGGCGATACACAGTTATCTGGGTCTTCGGAACAGCCGCAGGCTCCGCGCGGCAGAGACGCGTTAGGGGCGTAATCCGCACAGCAGGCAATTGACAGCAGTTGGTATCAGGGTTAATTGAGTTTACTCAGTGAGTATACTCAATTAAATAAGGGATGTCTTATGCAGACCGGTGTGAACAGTCGGGCGGCCAGGCGCGAACAGACGCGCGAAAACATCCTTGAAGCCGCGCGGCAATGCTTTTGCGAGACCGGGTTTGACAAGACATCGACCCGGATGATTGCCGAGCGGGCCGGTGTGGCCGAGGGCACGATTTTCAGCCATTTCGAGACCAAGGAGCAATTGCTGATCAGCTGTGTGGGCGAGCAGATGGCGGCAACGATTGCGCAGGCGCTTCATACCATGGACCCGGAATGGTGTTTTGTGGACAAGCTGATGCATATCGCAGCGCACCGCTTTGCCCAGATCGCGCTAAGACCCGGCATGTGGCAGGTTCTTTTGCAGCAGATGGTGTTTTCCCCGCGCAAGGGGGCGGTGCATGATCTGATGCGCAATAGCGGGTTGATTGCCGCGATCCGCGCCCTTGTCGAGGACGCGCAGCTTGACGGCGAAATCAATCCGAACCTTGATCCCGACCAGATTTACAAAACCATGATGGCGCTGTTCCTGTTCACCGTGCACGAGCATGTCAGCGCGCAGAATTTCGATTGCGAGGATATGTGCGCAACCCTTCGCGAGATGCTTGAGGTCCAGGTGCGCGGCATCTGGATGCGTCGGCCGGAAATGGCGGCGTAAGGCGGCAAGCCGGGCTTATTCCCAAATTATTCCCCGATCAGATGCAGGGTGATCTGGCGGCGGTGCGGGGCGTGACGGTGTTCAAACAGATAGATGCCCTGCCACGTACCCAGAACCGCCCGACCGTTTGTGACCGGGATGGTCAGTGATACATCGGTCAGCGAAGCCCGGATGTGGGCGGGCATATCGTCCGGCCCCTCGGCGGTGTGGCGATAGAAGCTGGGGTTTTCCTCGACCAGTCTTGCAAAGAAGGTTTCAAGGTCCAGCACCACATCGGGATCGGCGTTTTCCTGGATCGTCAGGCTGGCGGATGTATGGCAGCAATAGATTGTGATCTGACCGGTTTTGATGCCGGTTTGAAGTATCCATGACTGGACCTGATCTGTGATTTCAACAAGGCCCTGTCCGGTGGTGCTGATTTCAAGCGTGGTTTGATCCTGCGACAGCATGGGGCATTCCGTCTTGCGAGGTTGATGTCTGAAAATGATCGTAATCACCAGAGTGAACAATAACAAGGGCGCCTAATCTTTTGAAATATAAGGATATGCTGCGTGCCGCAATATTGCCACTTGACGTTATTGGCCTCCGGGAATAACGATTTGAGCGTTAACTTTTGACTGGAAGCCATGTTGCGTTTCATTTCCTGCACACTTGTGATCCTGATGAGCCTGACAGTTTTGCTGTCGGTCAGCGGGAACGTGCAGGCGCATTCCGGCCATGGTGGCGACAGCCATCATGGCATGGTTAGCGATATGGATAAGATGGCCCAGCCGGTTTCCCACGATCCGTTGTCATCCCATGCCGATATTTGCGGTATGACGGTCTGCGGGCCGTTTGTCGAAGAGCTGGCCGGTCCGGCATCGGTCACGCTTGTGGTTTCACAAGCTGCATTCTGGATCACGGAGCGTTCGTTCGTTTCGATTGAAGCAGATGGCAGCTACAAGCCGCCGCGCGCCTGAAAATAATCCCGTCTTTGTCTTAAATGCCGTCGTCTGTTCGCCCGTTTCGGGGATCAGTGCAGTTCGCATACGTGTTTGTGCGGCGACGGCAATCCTTCTGACGATTATTTTCAGGAGCATGATATGCCCAACGTCAAATCGAATTTTCTTACCCGTCTTGCCCTTTCGACCTCTGTTATCGGTGCGCTGATGACGGCACCTTTGGCCGCATTTGCGAGCCCGGGCCACGGTCAGGGCCATGGTTCGGTTGCCGCCGAAATCGGCACGCCGGGCAAAGCCGCCGACGTTACCCGCACCATCAAGATCGTCATGGAAGACAATTTCTTTGATATGGAAACCATCGAGGTCAGCGCCGGTGAAACCATCCTGTTCCAGATCGAAAACAAGGGTGAGTTTGTTCACGAGTTCAATATCGGCACGGCCGCCATGCATGCCAGCCATCAGAAAGAAATGATGATGATGATGGAGCATGGCGCGCTTGATGTGGACAAGATCCATATGGACAAAATGAAGATGGATATGGGCAACGGCATGACCATGGAACATGACGATCCCAACAGCGTCCTTCTTGAACCCGGAAAGACGGCGGAAATCATCTGGACCTTCCCGGCGGATGCGGAGCTTGAATTCGCCTGCAATGTGCCCGGCCACTATGAAAGCGGCATGATGGGCAAAGTCCGTCTGAAGTCATAAGCCGATTGGTCTGAAGTGCCAGAGGCGGGGCCGTGCCTTGCCGTCCCTGAGGCCTCTGGCGTTTCCGCAAGTTTTTGGGAATCCATAAAATGAAAATCAACTATATCAAAGGCGTCCTTGCCGGGGCGCTGGCGATGGCTGCCCTGTCGACGGGAAGCCAGGCGGCGACCTATGACCTGACGGTCGATTATGTCACCATCGATACAGGCGATACCAAGACAACGGGTATTGGCTATAACGGGGCATCCCCCGGACCGACCTTGCGCTTCAGGGAGGGCGAGGAAGCGGTGATCAACGTCACCAATAATCTTAAAGAGGCTACCTCGATCCATTGGCATGGCCTGATCCTGCCCTATCAGATGGACGGGGTGCCGGGCATCAGTTTTCCGGGGATCGAACCGGGTGAAACATTCACCTATCGCATTCCGGTCAAACAGAGCGGCACATACTGGTTCCACAGCCATTCCGGTTTTCAGGAGCCGGACGGGGCCTATGGTTCGATCATTATCGAGCCGGAAAAACGCGAGCCGTTCAAATTCGACCGCGAATATGTCGTGGTTCTGAAAGACAAGCATCCCCATTCCGGTGATCGCATTCTGCGAAATCTGAAAATGATGCCGGACTATTACAACCGCAAACAGCGGACCCTTGGCGATTTTATCGATGATGTTGGCAAGAACGGGTTGGGCGCAACGCTATCGGAACGCGGTGACTGGGGTTCCATGCGGATGATGCGGACCGACATCGAAGATGTTCAGGGCTTTGTCGGCCTGATCAATGGCATGTCACCCGATCAGAACTGGACCGGATTGTTCAAGCCCGAAGAACGTGTGCGGCTTCGTTTCATCAATGCATCGGCGATGACCTATTTTGATGTCCGCATTCCGGGGCTTGAAATGACCGTGGTGCAGGCGGATGGCAACAATGTGCAGCCCGTCAAGGTTGATGAGTTCCGCATATCGGTTGCCGAAACCTATGACGTTATTGTCCAGCCAAAGGATGACAGGGCCTATCCGATTTTTGCGGAATCCATGGGGCGGTCGGGCTATGCCTTTGCCACCCTGGCCCCACGCGAAGGAATGCAGGCCGAGATGCCGGAATTGCGCACGGAATCACCGATGCTGACCATGGCCGATATGGGCATGGCGCATGGGGATATGGGCCATGGCGATATGGCGGGCATGAATCATGGTGCTGCTGCCACCGACAGCGGATCGCAAGGATCGATGCCCGGAATGGACCATTCGAATATGGGCATGGGCGAGAAAGCCGATCCGTTCTATGCGGCGGGCAGTGGCCTTGTTCCGGTGGCGGCCAATGGCGGAAAGTTCCTGTCCTATGGCGATCTGAAAGCGCAGAAACCGCTTTATGCAGAACGCCCGGCCACCCGCGAAATCGAGCTTCGCCTGACCGGAAACATGGAACGCTATAGCTGGTCGATCAACGGCGTGAAATACGAGGATGCCGAGCCGATCCGCCTGAAATACGGCGAACGGGTTCGGTTCAAGTTTGTCAATGAAACCATGATGACCCATCCGATGCATCTGCATGGCATGTGGTCGATCCTTGATACCGGGCAGGGCAAATGGAACCCGGTCAAACACACGATCAGCATCAATCCGGGCACCACGGTTTATTCCGAAACCGAGGTCGATGAACCGGGCGAATGGGCATTTCATTGTCATCTGAGCTATCACATGGCAACCGGCATGTTCCGCAAGGTCGTGGTTGAAGGCGGCCCGACAGTCACACAGCTTGGCAACGGGAATTGATCCATCATGAAAAAACGTGATCTGATGATGATCGGCGGCAGTGCCGCATTGGCACTTGGCCCGTTCGCGAGTGTCGGTATGGCAATGGAGCCCCGGATTTATTACGGGTTTCAGGCCGAACAGTTTGAATACCGTGTCAGTGACGAGAGCGAAAAACGCCTTGTCTGGGATACGGATGCCTTTGTGGGCACGGACGAACTCAAACTGCGCTGGCAGGGGGAGGGCGAACGTGACCTTGATGCCGACAGTTACGAGAAGCTTGAAAACCGCTTTGTGCTGCAAACACCGATCAGCGACTTTTTCGATGCCAAGGGGGGCGTGCGTATTGATACCCCTGATGGTGCGGATCGCTGGTATGGAACGGTCGGTATTGTCGGACTTGCCCCGCAATGGTTTGAAGTCGATGCTGATCTGTTTGTCAGCGAGACGGGCGATGGTTCAGCAAGGCTTGATGTCGAATATGAAGGGCTTCTGACCAACCGTTTGATCCTCACACCATCGTTCGAGATAAATGCGGCATTTTCGGAAGACCGTGAAATCGAGGTCGGCAAGGGGATTTCCAGCGCCGAGATCGGCTTGCGACTGAGCTATGACCTGATTGATCGCGCAATCGTGCCCTATGTCGGTGTGGCCTATGAACGAAAGTTCGGGGATACCGCCGATTTTGCCAAACATGATGGCGAGGATTATGAGGCAACCTATATCGTCACGGGCATTCGCCTGATGTTCTAGACAAAAGGCCGGGAGATGACGTCTCCCGGCCTTCTTGTTTTAGTCTGAATATGTTCGTTCAGGCCGTTTGCTGGATGCTTTCGGGATCGTCAAAGCGCAGGGCCGTCATGGCAAGGTTGCCGAATTCAAAACTGTCATGCAGGGTTTCGGGCACGAAATCATCACCCGCCGCCCCCACCGCAGCCCCAAGGGCAACATAAAACGGCATCAGGTGATCGTCTTCGGGATGCGCCATGGCAGCGTGCGGGGCCTGTGCGCGGTAATCGAGCAGGGCATCGATATCGTGGGCGGCCAGTTTGCCAAGCATCCAGCTCGTGAATTCCTGTGCCCATGGATCAATCGGGCCTTCGTTACGGTCAAGGGCGCGCAGATTATGGGTCATCGCCCCGCTGCCAACCACTAGAACGCCAAGATCGCGCAGGCCGCGCAGTTTTTTACCCAACTCATAATGATCCGCCGGGCCACCATGGCCCAGCATGGAGAGCTGAAACACCGGGATATCACCGCCGGGGCGCGCGATGATCAACGGCATCCATGCGCCGTGATCAAGACCGCGTGCGGCATCGGTTTCTGCCCCGATCAGACCGGCGATTTCGGATGCCAGTGCGGGATCGCCCGCCACATCGTAATGCAGATCATAAAGCGGTTTGGGGAAGCCGTAAAAATCGTGGATGGTGTCCGGGCGGGCCGCGGTCGAGATGGTCGGCGTCGTGGTCTGCCAATGGGCCGAAACAATCAGGATGGCGCGTGCGCCGTCGAACAGATCACCAAGATCGCGGGCAAAGAAATCAAAGGCCGGGGTGCTTTGGCGCGCAACCAGCATCGGCGATCCGTGCGAGATGAAGATCGGCGCAAGATTGCCCTGCGGGGCATCAGAAACGCGGTTGGCGACGGGGCTGGTCATGGTGGGGCACCTCGACATTCACAAAACATGGATTGCGAATATGTGCCTGTTTGGGCCACCTGACCAGTCACCGTTCGTCAACAGTGTGTTGCCATTGCACGCGAAAGGGCGGTTTGGGGAAACAATGGCAACACCCGGATCAGGAAGGATTAGCGGGCCTTGGCGCCGAACATCATCATGACAAAGCCACCAATGGCAGCCGCAGCACCACCAATCAGATACCAGACGGTTTCGTCGGTATAGCGGCCAAGGAAGGTTTCGGACAACTGATCGGCCGCACTTTCAGACGCGTTAAAGCCAACAACCAAAAGCGCGATGCCGATGATACAGATGACGATTCCTGCGATACGACTGATAGGCATGGGGGCTCCTGTTATTCTTGTTTGCGTTTGCTCGTGTCCCGAAAGCGGGACGTGTGTAACAGAGATCACAACGCGGCTTTGGCGAAGTTGTTCCCGCGGGTAAATAATTGATCCGGCTGGATGTATGGTGAAATGCAAAACCCCCGGCCTGTGACCGGGGGTTTTGCGACTGTATCAGGCGGTTGGTCGCCAGAAATCAGAAAGGCATCGACATGCGGATTTCGATTGCGCTGGTATCGGTATCATCGTCCTCGTCATCGTTGGCAACCGACAGCATGTGGCTGAGTGCAAGTTCGCTACTAAGCCTGCCGGTATCAAAGCCAAATCCGGTGCGGATGCGCTGATTGCCATATTCGTTGAGGTTGCTGGCAAAGAACGGTTTGATGATCCCAAGGGATCGGCCATCGTCCCCGGTCAGGGTAAAGCCATAGGTCACCGTGCCGCCGATGGTGTATTCGGTGTAATCCGCACGCCCGGCAAGATAGTTGCCTTCAAGGGCGGCATTCAGCCCGGTGATGGTATCGGATAACCGTACACCGCCGCCGATATTGAACGCGGTTTTGTCATTATTGATTTCATCGGTGAAATCATGGATCAGGCCGGTTTCAATGAAAGGGGATATGATCAGACTTTGGGTCGGTGTGAAATCATAGGCGGCCTCGATGGCCGGACTGATCTGCCGGGTGTTGGATCGGGTGGTGGCATTGGCGGTGCCGTCGCTTTCGGTATAGGCATCAACCGTCTTGCGCGCAGCGATAAAGGCGAGTGACGGGGTGAGGGATACCGGCAGGGTGTCAATCGGGCGGACCCGATAAGAGGTGGTCAGGGCAGCATACCACATGTCTGAGTCCGTATTGCCCGATACGGCACCATTGTCGCGGGTGACATCAATGTCACCCATGCCATATCCGGCTTCGCCCGCGATGGTCAGGTTTTCAATCGGGCGGTAGATGACATAGGGCGATGCGACCCAGCCGGTTTCCTGATAGCTGCCATTGTTAAACGATGTTGTCAGGTCGGTTTCGTTATAGCCAAGCGACAGACCGGCAATCAGGGCATCGGCAAAACGGTAATCTAGCCCGACATTATAGCCCCACACATCGCCGTCATAGCGGCTGTCATTGGTGCCATTGACATAGTCGTTATTGACCGAGGTAAAGGAGCCGTGGCCCCAAACCGTAAAGGGGGTTACGGTATCAAAGGCCGAGCGTCCATCAATGCCGCCAGCCCCGCCCACATCGCCCTGATCTGTCGGGCCAAGGCCCAGCATATCCATACCCTGGCCGGTGGAACTGTCAAAGCTGCCCATCATGGCGATGCGGCGCAGTGCATCATCGCGGTCGGTGATGCTGTTGCTGCTGCGATCATCATCATTATCGGTGCTGGTGGTGTCGATCAGGCTGGTGCGATGGGGGGCGGTTTCGCCTGTTAACGTGGTTGGGCCCGGTACGTTGTCCGTATTGGGATTGTTGGTCGGGCTGATCGCCGATGAGACCCGTGATGCGATATTCTGTTGAATGACCGCGGTTTGGGAGCGCGAGACGGCATTGATAACGGCGGAGGTGGCGCTGGTGGAGGATTTTGATTCTTCTTCTTCGTCTTCTGCTCCCTCTTCCTCTTCCTCTTCTGTCTCCGCAACCGGTTCCGTTCCGGCAACGCAGGTTGCGGTCATGTTGTATCTTGCGGTCGTGCCCGAGGCATTAATGAAAAGCTTGCCACTTGTCGTATCTGCCGGGATCTGGATGGTGAGGGTGACCGTATCGCCGGTGGTGGTACTGCCCGCTGTGGCGGAGCGTGAATTGGCGGCGTTTATATTGTCCGTATAGGTATAGGTGTAGTTGTTTGGTGATTGGCCGGTTACGTGTGTGAAGGTGACCTCGGCCACCTCCCAAGCGCTAAAAACTTCGTTGGAAGTCACTATGGCGCTGGTGCTAATTGTAAGGTTCCAAAAACCGCAACCGACGCTAATGGCGAAGGCGCTGTTGGCAAAGGGCAGCGATAACCCCGTCAGGGCCAGCGCATAGAGCCCTTTTTTAAAGAAAGATTTGCACCCGGCGAGGTGCGAACGATCAGATCGTTCCTTTTTGAAGGTGCTTCTGATCTTATTCATTGATTGCCATGCCCATACCCTTTTTGCCCGGTGCCGATAACTCGGTCCGTTGCAAGAGCTTTAGGGGCGGCGTATGGGAAGGGCTATGCTTAAAGGGAGGATTGTGTCGTTTTCTGACACTAAGTGGATAGTTGTTGCGCAAAGTGGATAGAGGGCCCGGTTTTCGGGCCGATTATCGTTACCGGGGCAGGGCAGCGATCACATAATCCGTCGTCGAAAGCGTGCAATATTCCGATCCCAGAACCGCAGCAAACAGGTCAAACACGGTTTGCGCATCGTGACGGATACCCTTGGCGTCGGTGACGTCAATCGCGGTGGTGGCATCCAGCGGCAGGATGACATCAAAGCCCAGACAGTGGGCGACCCGGATCGAGGCATCCATCGAATTGTGGATCACGACACCGGTAAAGACCAGACGCGTAATGCCATGATCGTGCAGGTATTTTTCAAGATCGGTGGCGATGAAGGCGCAATTGACGTTTTTGGCAATCACCGGTTCGCCCGGCAGCGGGGCGACTTCTGGTTTGATTGCGTTGCCCGGACCATCGGTGTGATAGGTCGAGGCGGGATTGGGTTCGTCATGGCGGATATGGATCACCGGAAGGTCTGTAGCGCGAAAGGCGGCCAGCAGATCGACGATTTTATCGACATAGCCGGGATTGTTTTTTGACGCCCATTTCGGATCGTCGATGGCCTTTTGCACATCAAGGACGATGAGGGCGGTATTGGCAGTGATCGGTGGCGTGATGGCGGCGGACACGGGATACTCCGTTAATCGGGGCGGTGACTGATTTATCGGCACAGATTAGGAGGAAGCCCAAGTAATTCAAAGATTGGATTGTGTTCGTGCGAGTATTTCCCGGCGCAGCAGGCGGGCGGCGGGGCCCATTGTCTGATCTGTGCGATGGAGGAGATAGCAGTGCAGCAGCGTTTCGCCGTCCTTTCCGAAGGAGGTGGCGGGCACGCGGATCAGGCGGCCGTCTTCGAGGTCCTGCGATATGCGCCAGAACGGCATGCGGCCCCAGCCAAGCCCGGACAGAATAAGGCTGTGTTTGACATCCAGACTGCCGACACGCCAGGTGCCGGGCGATAAAACGCCGATATCGGTTCCGTCTGAAAGCGGGGTCGGGTCTTCGATGACGATTTGCAGATGTTCGGCCAGGGCGGTTTTGGGCAAAAGGGTGTCGCCCCGGATGGTTCGCGCCAGGGGATGTGTTGCGGCAACCACGGCAATCATCGCGGTTGTGCCGACGGCCTCTGCCTCGATATGCGGGTTGCGGAATTCTTCGCCGACGGTAATGGCGAGATCGCATTTCTTTTGATCAAGGGCAGAAACCGGACCGCCAAGCGGCAGGACCGAGAGATTGACCGAAACGGTGGGAAAGGCATTTCGCATCGCCAGAAGGGCCGCACCGATTTCGGGCAGGGGAAACAGCGTATCGACCACGATGCGCAGTTCGAGTTCCACGCCCTGTTCCATGCCGCGTGCGCGGGCGCGCAGCGCATCGGTTTTCAGAAGAACCGCACGGGCATCCGCAAGCAGGGTCTGGCCCTCGACGGTCAGGGTGGGGCGGTGCCCGGATCGGTCAAAAAGACAGATCCCCAGTTCGGTTTCAAGATTGCCGATGGCGTGGCTGATCGCTGATTGCACGCGGCCAAGCCGCTTTGCCGCAGCCCGGAAGCTTCCGGTTTCGGCAACAGCGATCAAAACGCGCATCTGATCAAGGGTCAATCCATCCAGCATGATCGATATTTTAGAACATTTTGATCGTTCTTTTGCCACTTATTTCGAACGGATGGCTGTGCGATGCAAGGAACCCTGTCGCAACAATTTGAAAGAGACCGGTCATGACAAGGGTTCTGGTGCTTTATTATTCGTCCTATGGCCATATGGAAATCATGGCCAATGCGGTTGCCGAGGGCGCACGCAAAACCGGGGCGATTGTGGATATCAAACGCGTGCCCGAAATTGTGCCGGATGCCGTGGCGGAAAGTGCCGGATACAAGCTGGATCAGGCAGCGCCAGTCGCGACGGTTTCCGATCTGGCCGATTATGACGCGATCATTTTTGGCACGCCGACCCGGTTTGGCAATATGGCAAGCCAGATGAAAAACTTCCTTGATCAGGCGGGCGGGATCTGGGCGCAGGACAAGCTTGTCGGCAAGGTTGGCAGTGTCTTTACATCGACCGGCAGCCAGCATGGCGGGCAGGAAACAACGATTTTATCGACCCATATCCCGTTATTGCATTTCGGCATGGTGATTGTCGGACTGCCTTATACCTTCAAGGGGCAGGGGCGGATGGATGAAGTTACCGGCTGTTCGCCATACGGCGCATCGACCATTGCCGATGACGGACAGGGCGGGGATCGCAGCCCGTCGGAAAACGAACTGGACGGCGCCCGGTTCCAGGGGGAGCATGTGGCCCGGACCGCAATTGCGCTTTCCGAAGGGCGGCATCTGCTTAAAGCCCGAAGTGCATGATGAACATGATCGGTGACCGGCAGCGAACGGTGGCAATTGGCCGTTTCGTTGTGCCGGTGATTGTCGGTGCGGGCATCGTATCGGCATTCCAGGTCGGCAAGGTGCCGGTTGTCATGACGGCCTTGCAGGATGACCTTGGCGTCGGGTTGGCGAGTGCGTCCTGGCTGTTATCGGCCTTTGCACTTGTCGGCGCACTGGCGGCGGCACCGCTTGGCCTGCTTGTCGGGCGGTTTGGCGCAAAGGGCATGGCGTTGTCGGGGCTTCTGATGCAGGCGGTTGGATCGGCGATTGGCGGGGTGAGCCCTGTTTTCGATATCATCCTTGCATCAAGGGTGCTTGAGGGCATCGGTTTTCTGTTGCTGATTGTTGCCGCCCCGACATTGATCACGGCGGCCACGCGCCATGGCGGGCGCGAAAAAGCCATGGCGCTTTGGGCGACTTTCATGCCGGTTGGCATCTGTCTTGTCATGCTGGCGGCCCCGGTGCTGGGGCTGATCGGGTGGCGCGGATTGTGGCTTGGCAATGCGGTGCTTCTGGCGGGATATGCCGTTTTGTTGCGCGGGTATATGCGGGCCATTCCCGATGCTGATCTGAGGGATGATTTTGATCGTCGGGCGATTGGCGATGACCTTGGCTGGGCGTTGCGGTCTGGCGCACCGTGGATATTGGGTGGCATCTTTGCCGCCTATACGGCGTGCTATTTTGCCGTGTTCGGATTTTTGCCGATGCTTTTGTCCAAAGGCATGCAGATCGGGCCGGAACTTTCGGGTGTTCTGGGCGCGGTGATTGTGTTGGCCGGGGCGGCGGGGAACATCGTTTGCGGTGTGCTGCTGGCGCGGGGATATCAGGCGCAGCGTATCCTGATGACGGCATTTGCGGTCATGACGGTTTGCAGTGCCGGTATTCTGATCGACGGGATTTCGGTTCTGGTGCCGTTCCCTGCCGCCTTGATCTTTTCATTCGTCGGCGGGTTCATCCCGGTTGTGGTTTTTGATGCCGCCGGGCGATCCGCACCGCGAAGCGCGCTTGTCGCGGTGACCATCGGTTTTGCCATGCAGGGCAATAATATCGGGCTGATGGTTGGCCCGGCGATTGCGGGATCCATGGCCGAGCAGTTTGGCTGGGGCAGTATCGGCATTCTGATTGCCGGGATTGCCTGTGTCGCGGTTTTGCTTGGGCGCAGTCTTTTGGGACGGATGCGGTAGGTCCCAAGCAAACGGGAAAAACAAAGCCGGCCGGGAAATCAATCCCGGCCGGTTTGTGGATCAGATTTTTCTGACACTAGATCTGGTGCTACCTCGCAGACCTTGCATGTCAACAACGACATACCAGTGCCCAGAATTCGGGACTGACATGATTATTGGAGATCGCTGTGCAAGGCCGCCATAAAATTGATGACGTTGTCCGCGTTTGTATTTTGAGAAGTTGTTGCTATCTAGCAATCGCACGTTGGCAGCAGCCGATAGAGATATCTCAACGTTGTCGTTAGCAGAGCAGTAACTAAGATCATGATATGCATACTGCATGATATCAAACCTCAATTCGGTACCTTCAGAACATAAATCGGAAGGTACGTTTCATGTTCGGTATAGGCCGATTACCTATACCGATGAACCAAGGTTCCGCTCGACAAACTATTCCGAATCAGTAATGGTCGTATTTCTCACGTACAAACATGCCAATTCGGTTTGTTTGCCCCCACAAGTGCCTTGGATGGTGCTTCGTGGGTAAGCCGGAGCAATTTGCTTCGGCTTTTTTCGTATCAGGCAACCGAACATAGTTGGATGATGCGAAAACGCAAAAAGCCCCTCTCGAATGAGAGGGGCTTTTTATTAGGAATTACGAGCAGCCGGTGGTGCTGCCGCAAGAGTCGCATTTCAGGCAGGTGCCGTTGCGCACAAGGGTGAAGTTGCCGCATTCAGGGCAGCCGTCACCTTCGTAGCCTTTCATGCGGGCTTCGCGGATGCGGTCCAGTTTGGCATCCGTTGCCGACATGACTTCTTCGCTGGCGTTCAGGATCGCGGTTTCGCTGCTGGTCGGGGCAGCGGTGGTTGCGATGCTGGCAGTTTCGGCCTGATGGCTGTGGCCATGATCGTGCGAGTGGGCATGATCGGTGCCGGTGGCCTTCATGATCACGCGTTCTTCGACCGGCGCACCGCCATCGACAACGTAAAGGTTGCGACGGACGAAGCCGCTGGATGCGACCTTGCGGATGGTTTCGATCGCGCGGTCTTCGGCCTTGGCTTCCTCGCCAAGGTCGCCCTCGGCCACACCCTTGCCAACGGCGTCCGGCAGAACGTCGGACGGTTGGACATGGGCGAGGTCGTTACGACCCAGATAGGAAATCGCCAGTTCGCGGAACATGTAATCAAGGATCGAGGTTGCCATTTTGATGGCGTCGTTCCCGGAAACCATGCCCGATGGTTCGAAGCGGGTGAAGGTGAAGGCTTCGACATATTCTTCAAGCGGCACGCCATACTGAAGGCCGATGGAAACCGCGATGGCGAAGTTGTTCATCAGCGAGCGGAAAGCAGCGCCTTCCTTGTGCATGTCGATGAAGATTTCGCCAAGTTTGCCGTCTTCATATTCACCGGTGCGCAGATAGACCTTGTGTCCGCCGACGGTGGCCTTCTGGGTGTAACCCTTGCGGCGTGACGGCAGGGAACGACGGTCGCCACGAATGACGCGTTCGATGATTTTTTCGACGATCTGTTCGGAAACAGCGGCCGCCTTGGTTGCGGTCGGCTGATCGGCGTAATCGTCTTCTTCGACGAGGGCGGCATTCAGCGGCTGGCTGAGTTTCGAGCCATCACGATAGAGCGCGTTTGCCTTGAGGCAGAGACGCCAGGACAGCATATAGGCGTCCTTGCAATCCTGGATCGAGGCATTGTTCGGCATGTTGATGGTTTTCGAAATCGCACCCGAGATGAACGGCTGTGCCGCGGCCATCATGCGGATGTGGCTTTCAGCCGACAGGTAACGTTTGCCGATACGGCCACACGGGTTGGCGCAATCAAATACCGGAAGGTCTTCGTCACGCAGATGCGGGGCCTGTTCAAGCGTCATCGCGCCGCAAACATAGGTGTTTGCCAGTTCGATCTGCTTTTTGTCGAAGCCAAGGGCGGCCAGCATGTCAAAGTCCATGCTGTTGAGTGCCTTGGCATCAAGGCCAAGCTGCTTGACGCAGTATTCTTCGCCAAAGGTGTATTTGTTGAAGACGAATTTGATGTCGAATGCGTTGGCAAGTGCGCCTTCGATTTTCGAAATCGCGTCATCGTCAAAGCCCTTGGCCTTGAGATCGTCATGGGTGATGGAGGGCGAACCCACCAGGGTGCCATGACCGACCGCGTATTTTTCAATGTCGCGGATCTGGCGTTCGGTATAGCCGAGCGTTGCCAGTGCGACCGGAACGGTGCGGTTGATGATTTTGAAGTAACCGCCGCCAGCAAGCTTTTTGAACTTCACAAGGGCGAAGTCCGGCTCGATCCCGGTGGTGTCGCAATCCATGACCAGACCGATCGTGCCTGTCGGCGCGATAACGGTGGTCTGTGCGTTGCGGTAACCGTGCTTTTCGCCCAGTTCCAGTGCCTTGTCCCATGCGGCGCGAGCGGCAATCGGGAGTTCAGCATAGGGGGAATCGGCGGCAACCAGCGGCACCGGATTGATCGAAAGACCTTCGTAGCCTTCCTGTTCGCCGTGTGCGGCACGACGATGGTTGCGCATGACACGCAGCATTTCCTTGGCGTTATCGGCATAGCCCGGGAAGGCACCGAGTTCGGACGCCATTTCGGCCGAGGTGGCATAGGAAACGCCACACATGATTGCGGTCAGGGACGCGCCAATCGCACGGCCTTCGTCGCTGTCATAGGGGATGCCCATGCTCATGAGCAGGCCGCCAATGTTGGCATAGCCAAGGCCAAGCGTGCGGTAGCGATAGGACAGTTCGGCGATACGATCCGACGGGAACTGTGCCATCAGAACCGAGATTTCCAGAACGACGGTCCAGAGACGCACGGCATGTTCATATGCCGCGACATCAACGCCACCATCATCCGAACGGAAGTTCATCAGGTTCAGCGACGCCAGGTTACAGGCCGTATCGTCAAGGAACATATATTCCGAGCACGGGTTGGACGCATTGATGCGACCCGAATTCGGGCAGGTGTGCCATTCGTTGATCGTGGTGTCATACTGGATGCCCGGATCGGCACAGGCCCATGCGGCTTCGCCGACCTTGTCCCACAATTCGCGGGCGGCAAGGGTTTTGGAAACCTTGCCATCGGTGCGGCGGATCAGTTCCCAGTCACCGTTATCAAGAACAGCCTGAAGGAAGTCGTTCGAGACGCGAACCGAGTTGTTCGAGTTCTGACCCGAAACGGTCAGGTATGCCTCGGAGTCCCAATCGGTGTCGTAGGTCTTGAAGCTGATTTCGGTGAAGCCCTGACGGGCGAATTCGATGATCTTGTTGATATAGCTATCCGGGATCATCACCGCACGGGCGGCCAGCACGGCTTCTTTGAGCTGCGGGTTGGCACGCGGCAGGAAGCGATCCTCGGAATCGGCGGCACCGTCCCAGTTGGTGCAGGCCGCGAGAACCTCGGTCAGGTGCTTTTCGGCCAGTTTCGAACCGGCGACGAGGGCCGCGACTTTCTGTTCTTCGATGACTTTCCAGTCGATATAGTTTTCGATGTCCGGGTGGTTGATATCCACCACGACCATTTTGGCCGCACGGCGCGTGGTGCCGCCCGACTTGATCGCGCCCGCAGCGCGGTCACCGATTTTAAGGAAGCTCATGAGGCCGGAAGAACGGCCGCCACCCGAAAGCGTTTCGCCTTCGCCGCGCACATTCGAGAAGTTCGAACCGGTGCCCGAACCGAATTTGAACAGGCGTGCTTCACGGGTCCAGAGATCCATGATGCCGCCCTCGTTGACGAGGTCATCGGAAACCGACTGGATGAAGCAGGCATGGGGCTGCGGATGTTCGTACGCACTGGCCGATTTGGTCAGTTCGCCGGTTTTGAAATCAACATAGGAGTGACCCTGCGCCGGGCCATCAATGCCGTAGGCCCAATGCAGACCGGTATTGAACCATTGCGGCGAGTTCGGCGCACCCATCTGGTGGGAAAGCTGATAGCGCATTTCATCGAAGAAAGCCTGCGCATCGGATTCGGCATCGAAATAGCCGCCTTTCCAGCCCCAATAGGTCCAGGTGCCCGCGAGGCGGTCAAAGACCTGAGTTGCGCTGGTTTCGCTGGTGTAGCGGCCTTCTTTCGGCATTTTTTCGAGCTTGGACTTGTCAGGTGCCTGACGCCAGAGCCAGGACGGAACGTCCTTTTCCTTGACCGGTTTCAGCGCAACCGGAACACCCGCCTTTCGGAAGTATTTCTGCGCAAGGACGTCACTTGCCACCTGCGACCAGGAGGACGGGACGTCGATATCTTTCATTTCAAAAACAACCGAGCCGTCGGGGTTTTTGATAACGCAGGACGACTTACGAAAATCGATGTCGGCGTATGGGCTGACACCTTCCTGGGTGAACTTTCTGCTGATCCGCATGGTCTGCTCCGTTTTGGTCAGACTTGATGTCGTGCGCATAAGCACCAACACGGCCTGAACATTATATAGTTTGCTCAACGCTCATACGCTGCCCCCTGGCCTTTATAAAATGGCCATGTTTGGGCGAACGGAAATCTGTAATCTGTGGTGGTGGTCCCCCCTTGGAACCATCCGGTCCGTGGCCAAGACTATAAGGCCAAAATTTCGGGGTAGTCCACCAAACTTTGTGGTTGACAGCGATTTTTATCACTAGATGTAGTGGTTCAATCGATGTCGCGCATATCTGATGTTTGGAAAATCTCGTTAAGATTGTTTAAACGCCCCGCAAGCCCGCGGAATACTGCGCTTCTGGCGATGGTGCGGCCATCACAAGTCCATAAGACTCGGACTACATCTTGTGCCGGGACGAGATGACCCCCCACAACGCAAAACAAAGCTAACGCCGTTTGCATTTGAAATCCAGCGCCAAGCACAGACAATGCCGTTTCGGAGATGTTTCTAGCACGGGGATGTCTGATAACATTTTGATATTTATATGAAAATCATTGTTTTTATCCGGCGCGAATTTTCAAGCCGGGCAGGGTATATGCAGGACCGATAACCTTGGAATGCTGTGGATAAACAGGTGGATAAGACCGCGTGACGATTGTGTTGCAATGAGTCGGGCATACACAAGTGGTTGTGGGTTGTTTTGGCGGTGTTTTCGCGGAGTCATACCCCATATTGTGTGTCTGCCCCGGCTTTGCGGGGGCCTGTGCGGGAAATGCGGTATCTGCACCTGTCTGAAACATTGACTTTGCAGCAACATCACGACATATAAGGTCCTTATTGACCGCCGGACACAGGCCGCAAAATCAGGGCTCGCCAGCAAACACCGCTTTGCAAATACGGGCCTTTTGTCTGCGCGCCGCCAAAGGCGGAAGAACCAGATCTGGAGAGAGACCACACATGGCCACCGTCGGGACCCGCATTTTTACCGCGCTGTATGGCAAACGCGTCGGCGAAGACCGTTTTGGAAATGTCTATTACACCGAAAAGAAAGCCGCCAATGGTCGCCGTGCGAAACGCTGGGTGATTTATAAAGGTATTACCGAGGGTTCCAAGGTTCCGGCTGAATGGCATGCATGGCTGCATTACACGATTGATGCGCCGCTGTCGGAAAAGGCCGAAGACCGTTACGAGTGGCAGAAAGATCACCTGCCGAACCTGACCGGGACCAAGCATGCCTATCGCCCGAAAGGCCATGAATATAGTGGCGGCCAGCGCGCCAAGGCGACTGGCGACTATCAGGCATGGTCGCCGGAAGGCTGATCGGGAATCGTTATATTCTGCAACCGGGCGCGACAATATGTTGGCGCCCGGTTGTGTTTCTACCGCGTTTTTGCACCGAAGTGCCCGAGCCGGTTGTTTTTTCGGCCCGCACGCGACAATATGCAGATCAACAAGATAGCAGATACGGATAAGGTCCATGAGCAACAGACTGATCGAGAGCCTTGCAGGGGCAGCCGTAATCGCCGTGGCGGTGGGCTTTGCGTCCTATTCCTATTCCCGGGCGGGCATCGAGTCTGTTGACGGATACGAACTTTCGGCAAGCTTCAACCGCATTGATGGCCTGACGGTGGGCAATGATGTGCGGATTTCGGGCGTCAAGGTTGGCTCGGTCACGGCACAGGAACTGAACCCGAAGACCTATATGGCGGTGGTCAAGATGACGGTGCGTTCCGATGTTGAACTGCCTGCGGACAGTTCGGCCAAGATCGCATCCGACGGATTGCTGGGCGGTAAATTCGTATCGCTGGAGCCGGGCGGGGATATCGACATGCTGGCCCCGGGCGGCGAGATTGAATACACGCAAGGGTCGGTCAACCTCGAAGAACTGATCGGGCAGGTGATTTATTCGTCCGGCGGTGGTTCTGGTGGTAATTCTGGTGGCAGTTCTTCGGACAGCCCCGAATAGGCGTTGATCCGGGTGGCGAGTCCGGTGACCTGGCCGGAATGGCGGGTATGAAACTGGCCATGATTTTGCCGGTTTTACCGGTCAGTTTGCCGCGAAGTATCTTTGAGAGCTTGCGTAACGTGATATCGACACCGATATCCTGATCAGATCGAAAGGCAGCGGAGCCGCTTGATGAGCAAGTCCGATAGCGTGAACAGGAATTTTCCCACATGGCAGGACCCCGAAGGGGCACCGCTTTCGTGCGTGGAGAAGATCAAGGTTCTGAACGAGAATTTCGGCGAACTGCGCGAAATGATGCAGGAAGCAATGGAAGACGCGTTGCTGATGGGTTGCGACGAGGAACAGTTCCGCCAGGTGATGCGCAGCGTTGTTGAAGAGCTGCACAATCCTTATGGCAAGCCAGACGATCAGGACTGATTATTCATGAAAACCAAGATAGTGTTTGGCGCTGCGGTTGCCGCGGTTGTTTCTGTGGCTGCTTTGACGTCTGCCTTTGCGCTGGATTATCGCCCGGCCGAGATCGCCCAGCTTCAGGGGCTGGATAAAATCACCGCCCGCATTTCGACCTTTGAGGTGCCGGTGGGCCAGACGGCGAAATTCGGCACCCTTACGATCCGGGTTGATGCATGCTATCGCACCCCGCCGGAAGAACGCCCGGAAAGTGCCGGTTTCCTTGAAATTTCCGACCAGCGTGAAGATGCCGAAAACACCGTCGCCGAACTGTTTTCGGGCTGGATGTTTGCCTCTACGCCGGGTCTTTCGGGGCTTGAGCATCCGGTTTATGACGTTTGGGTCAAGGAATGCATTGATCCGAATGATCAGGGATCAGGGGCCGTCGAACAGGGGCAACCCGCCCCCGCGGAATGATATTCCCGCACAAGAATTGTTTCCAAATGCAGGCCGATGCACAGTGCGTCGGCCGCAATTGTTTTGGGGAATGATTTGTGACGGTGGGATATCAGATGATTTGACGTTACGTCATGCAGGGGATTCGCAATGGTAAAGATGCGCCTGTGCCCGGTAAACCGGGGATTTTGTCGGAAAGTATATCGATTTTGGTTCTGATATCAGTGCGTTCTCATTTTGGATAAAATAAGGCGCAAACGGCGTTTATTGTTTCCTCTGGGGAAAATGAGTGTTGCGGGCTGTCCGGCTTGAGGCCAGGGGCATGTGCTGTCATCCTTTTTCCAGTTTTGTTGCGATGCGGCAATTCGCGTCGAACGATTTTTAAACAAGGGATGTGCATAATGTTTACGTCAATCAAGAAGGCCGGTTTCGTTCTGGCGATTGCAGCGGGTCTTTCGGGGGCTGCCGTTTCGGCACAGGCCGCCGAGAGCTATAAGCTTGATCCGACCCATACCAGCGTGATCTTCATCGTCAACCATCTTGGGTTTTCCAACTTCCAGGGCCGTTTTGGCGGCACGAGCGGCGAACTGACGCTTGATCGTGAAAACCCGGCGGCATCGTCGGCGATCATTACGATTGACCTCAGCAAGGTCGATACCGGTGTCGAGGGCCTCGACAACCACATGAAAACCGCCGACTTCCTGAATGTTGAACAGAACCCGACCGCAACGTTCAAAAGCACCTCGATCGAGATGACCGGCGATAAGACCGCCACCATCACCGGCGACCTGACCCTTCTGGGCCAGACCAAGCCGCTGGTTCTGGACGTGACCCTGACCGGTGAGGGCGATCACCCGATGACCGGCGATCATGTTCTTGGTTTCGGCGCGACCGGCACCGTGACCCGTTCGGAATATGGCATGAACTATCTGGTTCCGGCTGTCAGCGACGAAGTCGAACTGCAGATTTCGACCGAGTTCCTGCAGCAGAAATAACGATACTGACAAACCGGCGGCGGCATGTGATTGTCCCGCCGGTTTGGTGTTTTTTGTCCTGAGAGGATCACATATGGCGCTTCGCAGTACGCAAACGGGCTTTGGTCCGGTGACCAAGAGCTTTCACTGGCTGATGGCGATCCTGTTTGCCACGATGTTTGCGATTGGCTGGTATATGGATCTTTTGCCGCTGGGGCTGGAAAAGCTGGCGTGGATTTCACGCCATAAATCGATTGGTGTTACCATCCTTTTCCTGGCGATTTTGCGCATTATCTGGCGTCTGGCCGAACAGACACCGGCGGGGCTCGGTGAAAAGGCATGGGAACGTCAGGCGGCGAAACTGGCGCATTTCGCGCTTTATGCCGTCATGCTGGCGATGCCGCTCAGCGGATGGCTGATGTCGTCGGCGGCGAATTTTTCGGTCAGTGTCTTTGGCCTGTTCACGCTTCCCGATCTGGTCGGGCCGGACAAGGTGCTTTATGAACAGCTTCGCTTTACCCACTGGATATTGTCCTGGGTGATTGTCGGTCTTGTCGGGCTGCATGTGGCAGCGGCATTCAAACATCATTTCATCAATCGCGATGCGACGCTCCGCCGGATGCTTCCGGGGACGGGGAAAGGGAATTGATCATGACGTCTTTGTTTAAAAACATTCTGCGTGCTTCGGCGATTGTACCGGTGATGGCCATTTGCACCCCGGCCTTTGCCGCCGATCAGTGGCAGGTCAAAACCGATGACAGCGATATCGAATTTGCTGGCACCCAGCTTGGTGCGGATTTCGAGGGCGAGTTCAATAAATTCACCGCCGAAATCAGTTTTTCGCCGGATGATCTTGCCGGATCGAAAGTCAGTGTCCTGATTGATATCGCATCGGTTAATACCGAAAATGCCGATCGCGACAGCCAGATCATTTCAGCAGACTGGTTTGATGTTGCGCAGTGGCCGACCGCAAAGTTTGAAGCCAAATCCTTCCGCGAAATCGCGCCGGGCCAGTATGAGGCGACGGCTGATCTGACGATCCGGGATGTGACCAAGGAAGTCGTTCTGCCCTTTACGCTTGAGATCGAGGGCAATGAGGCGGAAGCCGAGGGGACGGTGACGATCAAGCGGACGGATTTCGGCGTCGGGCAGGGCCAGTGGAGCGACACCAGCCAGGTCGGTGATGATGTGACCATCCGCATTGATATTGATGCGACCCGGTCATGATGCCGATAGCACGATAGTCCGATGAACAAAAAAACAGCCGCCCAACCGGGCGGCTGTTCTCATTTCGGCGCAGCAGTCGTATCAGGCGGCTGCGTTTTTGCGCAGATCGGCAAGGAAGCTTTCGACGGCCTGATCAAGCGACACGGCTTCGGCGACGAGTTTCTCGGCTGTCTGGGCAAGCTGGGTCGTGCCTGATGAAACCTTGCCGGCATTGTCATTGACGGTTTCGATCCGCTCGGACACTTCGCGGGTGCCGTCGGCGGCTTCTTCGACGTTACGTGCGATTTCGCCGATGGCAGCGTGCTGTTCCTCGACCGCAGCGGCAATCGCGGTTGAACTGTCGGCGACCTTGGCGATGGTTTCGGAAATGCGGCGGATGGCCTCGACAGCCTCGCCGGTTTCGTTCTGGACCGAGGTGATCTGCTGATTGATTTCCTCGGTCGCCTTGGCGGTCTGGTTGGCAAGGTTTTTGACCTCGCTTGCGACAACCGCAAAGCCCTTGCCCGCGTCGCCTGCACGGGCGGCTTCGATGGTGGCGTTCAGGGCCAGAAGGTTGGTCTGTTCGGCAATGTCACCGATCAGTTTGGCGACATCGCCGATTTTTTGTGCGGCGTCGGCAAGGCCGGTGACGGTTTCATTGGTGCGGGTGGCTTCGTCATTGGCCTGATTGGCAATGTCGGCCGAACGCGCGATCTGCTGGGCGATTTCATCGGATGATGCGGTCAGTTGCTCGGTCGCGGCAGAGACGGTTTGAACGTTGCCCGATGTCTGGGCGGTGGCGGTTGCAACGGCGCCTGACAGCTTGCTGTTCATTTCGGTGGCGGACTGCATGTTTGCCGTCGCCTTTTTCATGTCCGAAATCGATGCCGAGATCGACTGGATCAGGCCCTTGACCCGATTTTCCAGATTGCTTGCCATTTCCAGAACGTCCTTGCGGCGTTTCTGTTCGGCTTCGGTTTCCATCTGTTTCTGGCGTTGCTGCAATTGCAGGTTTTCGCGGGCCTGTTCGCGGAAGGCCACAACGGTGCGTGCCATATCGCCGACTTCGTCCCCGCGGTCCTGACCTTCGATATGACCGTCGAGATCGCCATTGGCAATGTAGGTCATGCGTTCGGACAGCTTGCGCAGGCCATTGGTAATATCACGTCCGATCCAGAAACCGGTCAGCATCAGAAGGGCAATGATCGCCAAACTTAACGTGATGAACCAGATCGCGGAATCCCAGAAGGCGACCTCAACATCATCGATATAGACGCCGGTGCCAAGAATGGCCCCCCATGGCAGGGGATGCGCAAAGGAGATTTTTTCAAATGTCAGTTCCTTTGGCTCGCCGGGCTTGGGCCAGTGATAGGATGAAAAACCGCCATTCGGGTTGCTGCCGGCTGCCACCAGATCACGGATGAAGTAAGCGCCGTTCGGGTCCTGGACAGAGGTGAAATCCTTGCCGACCAGTGCCGGGTTGGCCCCGTGCATGACCATGATATTGTCCTTGGTCAGGGCAAAGAAGTAACCGATATCGCCATCATATTTGCCTGCGGAAACGACCTTGTAGAATGCGTCGATTGCGGCCTGTTGATCAAGCTCGCCCGCCTTGACCTGCTTTTGAAAATCGTTGGCCTGCGACACCGCATATTCGGTGATGGCGCGGATTTTCTCCTTGCGGTCTTCAAGCAGGGTAGTGCGCAAACTCATAAGCTCGAAGGTTGAAATGACGATCAGGCCGAGCAGGGCCACGATGGACAAACCGGCGATCTTGTAGCCGATTTTGATTTTCTGCAGCATGTAATGATTTCTCCCGACCCACACCGAATGTATAGATGCCCCGACAATATGATTGTCGCGCTTTCTGCCGCTGTCCAGACAGATTTCCTATACTTTGGGATGGGCTGTTGGTCTTTCAATAAGGTGCAGAAAAAATCCTGTAACACCATATACGAAAACACCTGCCTTCGATGTGAGGGCAGGTGTCGGGCAGGTGTCGGGCGGTGTGTCGGAATTTCCGGGCGTTTTCAGCCAAGATGCGATTGCAGGAATTTCATCGCCAGCAGAATGCCTTCCTCGTCGATGCCGTGCTGAAGGCCGGGGCGTTCGTGCAGTTCGGCGGCAAAGCCGTTGGCGGTCAGGGTATCAAGTGCCAGACGCGATGCTTCTATCGGGACGACCGGATCGGCGGTGCCATGAACCAGCAGAACCGGCGGTCTGGTTTTGATCGCGCTTGCAAATGCTTCGTCGCCCAGAAGCGCGCCCGAGAAACCGACAACACCGGCCAGAGCCGGATCGCGACGCGGTGCGGTTTGCAGCGACATCATCGTGCCCTGCGAGAAGCCGATCAGGGCAAGTTTGTTTGCCGGAAGGTCATGTTCGGCCAGAAGGGTATCGATGAAGCGGTCGATATAGGCGGAGTTTTTCGCTGCCCCCTCGGCCATGGCGCGAAGCGCGCCCGACATGGTTTCGGGCTGACGACGGAGAAATTCCGGATCATATTCGGCCAGGCTGAACCATTGCCGCCCAAACGGCGACATTTCACACGGGAACGGGGCATTGGGCGAATAAAACGCGGTGTCGGGCAGGGCACGGGCAAAATGCGGTGCCAGACCGATCAGGTCATTGCCATCGGCGCCATAGCCATGCAGCAGGATCACGATGCTTTTGGTCGTTCCCGATGCGGCCGGCAGCATCGGTCCGTTCAATGCGGTTTCGGCGGTCATGTCAGATCCCTTCGTTTGTCTTTGTCCCTGATTAGCAATGCTGCGTCGCAACGGCCAGTCTTTTTATATCTGGCGGTTTTCAGTGGCAGCAATTTGACCGCGACACTGTTCCCCGATGAAGCGGTAAAGGGTTGGTTTGCCCCGCATTGTATGGGGCCAAAGGGGAGATTGGTCGGACAAATACCCGGCGGGTGATGTATCGGGCAGGTAAATGACGGAACAGGGCCATGATCTAAGTTGTGATATGGCCTGTAATATGGCCTGTGGATAACTTTGTGGATGATTGACCCGGTATAGCCAGAATTGATCAGGATTTCTGTCAATAAAGCATGATTTTGCGACGGCGAACTATTCATTGGGATAGTATTTTGGGCAGCAATCATGACCAAATGGTCGAAATTCCTGTCACAAATTTATTGCGATTTCACAGTCGTTTGTCGGAAATTGTGAAAAAATCATGACATGAATTTGCGTGCCTGGCGGGTTTTGAGGGGGGCGGGCAGGCGGAGAAAAATCGCCTAAAGGGTGAATGAGGGGTGGATGGTATTCCACAATGTGGATTCTTTGATGCATAACAGTTCCAAAGGTGCCTTTTGCACCCGTGCAAACTGTGTCACAAGAAGTCCTCCGGATGATCCGGAATTCGCCCCATCCGAAGAAGATTTTCCGAGGCCCCGATGAGTTCCCCGACGAGTTCCCGTCTGAGCCGTACGCGCCGCTGGGTCGGCAAGGGGGATCGACGCGTTCTGGCGTTGACCCTGCCGATTATCCTGTCCAATGCCACCGTTCCGTTGCTGGGGGCGGTTGATACCGCAGTGGTCGGCCATCTGGACAGTCCGCATTATATCGGGGCGGTTGCGGTCGGGGCGCTGATTTTTTCCTATGTGTTCTGGAGCTTTGGCTTTTTACGCATGGCGACCACCGGGCTTGCGGCACAGGCCTATGGGCGGCGTGATCCGAACGGGGTAAGGGCGGTATTTGCCCGGGCGGCCCTGATTGCGGTGACGGCGGGGCTTGCGGTCATGGTGCTGCAATGGCCGATCATCGAGCTTGCAATGGCCTTGATCCAGCCGACCGCGGCGGTCGAGGCGGCAGCACGGGATTATTTCCATGTGCGCATCTGGGCGTCGCCCGCGACATTGATGCAATACTGCATGCTGGGCTGGTTGCTGGCGATGCGTGACGCGCGCGCGGTGTTTATTTTTCAGGTGGTGTTAAACAGCCTGAACATGGTTCTGGATATCCTGTTTGTGCAGGGTTTTGGCTGGGACGTCAAAGGGGTTGCCGGGGCAACCGTGATTGCCGATTATTCCGGTGTGATGCTGGGCTGGTTTTTGATGCAGCCGCATCTCAAACGGCTTGGCGGGACGTGGCGCGGGATCGGTATTTTTGATCGTACGCAACTGGCGCGCCTGATGAAGATCAATGGTGATATCTTTGTGCGCACCATGGCGCTGACATCGGCCTTTGCCCTGTTTACCAGTTTTTCCGCCCGCTTTGGCGAGGTGACGCTGGCAGCCAATGCGGTTTTGCAGAATTTCCTGATGTTTGGGTCATTCGCGCTGGACGGGTTTGCCCATGCGGCGGAAACGCTTGTCGGGCAGGCCTATGGGGCGGAACGGCGCAAACAGTTCCTGTGGGCGGTGCGCAAGACAACGATCTGGGCGATTGCATCGGCGGTGGTGATGGCGGCGATTTTTGGCCTTGCCGGGCCGTGGATCATTGATGGCCTGACGTCGATCCCGGAAGTCCGCGCGGCGTCATACAGCTATTTGCTATGGGCGGTGATGTTACCGATTACCGGGGTGCTTGGTTTTCAGTTTGACGGGGTATTTCTGGGCGCGATGCAGACCAAGCACTGGCGCAACATGATGCTTTTGTCGGTTGCGATCTATGCCGGGATGGCGTGGGGTGCGGTGGTGGCGGACAGCAACCATCTGCTGTGGGCGTCGTTTAACGCGTTTTTCCTGCTGCGCGGGGTGACGCTTGCGGTGCTGTTTCCGACGATCATTCCCGACCGCCGGGTTGCCACGGTTTAGGGCGGAGTTCCGCCATATGCGCCGGAATATGGGGTGCCTTATGCCTCGGGCACGGGCAGGGTGGTGCTGTTTTTGACTTCGTGCAGGGTGAAGCTTGATTTGATATTGGCGACACCGGGCAGCTTCATCATGACTTCGGACAGGAAACGCTGATAGGCGGCCGGGTCCTGCACGACGATGCGCATCATGTAATCCTGATTGCCGACCATGGCGTAGCAGTCAACGATTTCCGGGTGGGATTGCACGGCGGTTTCAAAACGGCGGAGCGACGGTTCGTCATGCTGGGTCAGGGACACGGTGACAAAAACATTCACCCCCAGACGCAGATGTGACGGGGCCAGCAGGGCGACATATTTACGGATCACGCCGCTTTCTTCGAGCTTGCGCAGGCGACGCAGGCAGGGGGAGACGGAAAGACCGACCTTGTCGGCCAGTTCGACCATCGAGATGCGCCCGTCTTCCTGAATTTCGCGAAGAATTTTGCGATCAATTGCGTCGAAACCGTTGCGCGCCATGGCGTGCCCCACTCCTTGTACTCGATAGATATTATTGTGATCCGGGTTGATTTTGCAGCATTGCGGGCTTTGCATAAATTACCCGCCAGCGCAAAAATCATGCTGCGCGATAAGCCATGACTTCGCGTTCCTGTCAATCTTTGCGTGATCCGTGCGCGATGTTTTTACGGTAACAGATTGTGATTTCGAAGCCGGACCAGAGGAAGGCGAAATTCCCGGTTGCGGGGCATGTCAGAATAGTCTGGTTTGCGGTGCCGAAAACGTTAGGACTTGCACAGAACAAATATCGGGGTTATGTGGTTCAAATCCTTGCATTGCTTTGCTTTGTTCGCACCTGCGGCGGAACTTATCGTTGCCGCGCGTGGTAATGACAGTGTAGTATAATCGTACCAATTTACGTATTTTTACTATGGGTATTCTCCTGTCAGGAGCTGGGGGGTTGGGGTTTTGCCAACCTGCAGGACAAGAAAGGCATTACGTGGTGGACGCTGCGCAAGATACACCGGGATATAACCTGGTCACGATTGGCGAGCATAAAATCAATATTCGTCCGGCAGTCAAAGATGACCTTGCCAATGTTGTCGATCTTGATGATCGCACAACGGGCCTTCGCAAGCCCGATTACTGGGATGATCTGTTCACCCGTTATGGCAACCGGAAGGATTCCCGGTTTTTCCTGATTGCCGAAGAAGGCGATACGCTTCTGGGCTGCATTTTCGGTGAAGTCCGGTCGTGGGAATTCAACTCGGTCCCGTGTGGCTGGGTCGGTACCGTCAGCGTCGAGCCGAATTTGCGCATGGGCGGGATCGGTAGCATTCTTTACAAGGAAATCTGCCGCTGCTTCCGCAAGGCCGGTGTGACCAAGATCCGCACCATGATCCCGCGCGATGCGACCGACCTTATGTCGTTCTTCCGCGCGCAGGGCATGATGGCCGGACCCTTTATCCAGCTTGAAACCGATATGGACGAAGGGGTGTAACGCCATGATGTCTTTGCAGAAGGCGACCCTGTTCGCATTATATGCCGTGCTGGAACTGGCCGAGGATACTGACCGGCAGCTTTCGGCATCCGAAATCGCCGAGAGATACAATATTTCGACCAACCATCTGGCAAAGGTCCTGCGCGATCTGGGCCGGGCGGGGCTGGTTGAATCGGTCCGTGGGGCCGGTGGCGGTTATCGTTTCTGTGGCAATGCCAAGCGCACGACGCTTCTGGATGTTGTCAGGCTGTTTGAAGAGGTCGGGGCAGGCCCGACAAGCGGCATTGTGCAGGAAACCAATGCCGGTGCGGCATTGTCATTGGTGATGGACGAGATCGAGGAAATCACCCATGCGACGCTGCTGTCGATTTCGATTGAAACCATGCTGAAACTGATGCGCAAGCGCCGCCCGGAAAAGCCGAGTTCGACCGGATTGTTCCGCGCGGTTTAACCGCCTGCGTCGATCATCATATTCACCAAAAAGGCCGTCAGATTTCTCTGACGGCCTTTTTGATTTTTAGAACCCGGAAGGTTCCCGCAGCATCAGCTTTCGCTGGTCACGGGATCGCTTTTTGCGGTGTCGGCATTGTCAGCCTTTTTCGCGGCGGGTTTTTTCGGAGCAGCCTTTTTGCGCGGACGACGGGCGGCCTTTGGCTTTTCTTCCTTGGCCGGGGCGTCTTCCGTTGCCGGAGCCGGAGTTGCCACTGGTGCAGAAGATGCGACCGTTTCGTCCTTTGCCTCGGGTGCCGGGGTTTCTTTCTTGGCAGCGGCCCGGGACGTTCTGGTGCGGGCCGGTTTGGCGCGCGTGGCTTTTGCCGGTGATTTCTTGGCCGGTGCCTTCTTCTCGACCTCGTCGGCGCGTGGCTTGCCGAGGCTTGATGCCGGAACCGGGGTCAGCAGGAAGGCCGGAACGTGATCGCCAAGACCGATCACCGGTTTGTCGTCACGGTCATAACGATCATCCCGATCACGACGCGACGATGAACGTCCTGCATTGCGATCACGGTCCTGATAGGCCGGGCGGCTGGAACGATCATTGCGCGGTTTTGTATCGCGCTGTGGCGCATTTTCGCGCGGCGGCTGTGCCGGTGCATCCTGCTTTGGCTCGTTACGGGCAGGGGCAGCGGCTTTGGCGTCGCGCTCAGCGCGGTCGTCACGGTTGCTGTTGCGTGCCGGACGATCATTGCGCGGGGAGGCGTCACGCACCGGTGCCTTGCGGCTTTTCTTCGTGCGGCGTTTTTTGCCGGTGAAGTCAAGTTCAAGGGTTTCGATGCCTTCAAGCTCGGTCAGGGGAATGTCCATGTTGATGGATTTGTTGATCGCAGCAACAAGTTTGCCGTCTTCGGGTACGGCCAGCATGAAGGCCTTGCCTGCGCGGCCGGCACGACCGGTACGGCCGGTACGGTGGACGTAATCCTCGGCGTTGAAGGGCACGTCGAAGTTAAAGACGTGCGAGACATCGGCAACGTCGATACCGCGTGCGGCAACGTCCGAGCAGATCAGTAGGGTGATTTCGCCCGACTTGAATTTATCAAGCGTTTCGGTGCGTTCGCTCTGGACCAGATCGCCATGCATGCGACCGGCATTGAAGCCGTGCTTGGTCAGCGATTTGAACAGGATATCGACGTCTTTTTTGCGATTGCAGAACACGAAGGCGTTCTTGACGTTTTCCTGACGGACAAGTTTGCGAAGGGCTTCGCGTTTGTCCATTTCATCCATGACAAGGAGTTTATGTTCCACCGTGGTCGCCATGGTCGAGGGCGGGGAAACGGTGATTTCCTTGGGGTTGGACAGGAATTTGTCGGCAAGGCGACGGATTTCCTTGGGCATGGTCGCCGAGAAGAAAAGCGTCTGGCGCTGCTTGGGCAGCATATTGACGATTTTTTCAATGTCGGGAATGAAGCCCATATCAAGCATGCGGTCGGCTTCGTCGATCACCAGCAGTTTGCAGTCCGACAGAAGCAGTTTGCCGCGTTCAAAGGTATCGATCAGGCGACCCGGGGTCGCGATGATGACGTCGGCACCCTTTTCAAGGATTTTCTGCTGTTCGACGAAGGATTCCCCGCCAATGATCAGCGCCTTGGACAGCGACATGTATTTGCCGTAGGTGTCGAAGTTTGCTGCTACCTGGGTCGCGAGTTCGCGGGTCGGTTCGAGAATGATCGAACGGGGCATCCGCATGCGCGCACGGCCATGATGCAGAATATCGAGCATCGGCAGGGTAAAGCTGGCTGTCTTGCCCGTACCTGTCTGTGCACAGCCCAGAATGTCACGTGCCATCAGGACGGACGGAATGGCCTGGCTCTGAATGGGGGTCGGGGTATCATAGCCGGCGTCTGCGACGGCTTTGAGGATATCTTCGCTCAGACCGAGATCGGCGAAATTCATATGGTTCGTTTTCCCGCAATAGAATGCGTTATGATGTGATTATCGCTGCGATAAAGCAGCTTGCGTCGTAAAGCGAAGCCTTAATTAAGTCAAGAAAAACGCCTCAAAAAAGGGTTAAAGAGGCAATTTAACCCTGTGCGAGAGGCTTGTTTGCCACAGACCGGAAGCGTAATCTGGTGAAATAGATAATGAAACAGGGAGAAAAACGGTGTTGATGGACGCATCACGTGCAAGTCTGGTGATTATCGATGTTCAGGAAAAGCTCTATCCGGCCTGTCAGGACCCTGACCAGACTGTCGAGAATTGCTGCTTTCTTGTCAAATGCGCCAACCGTTTGAATGTTCCTGTCATTGTCACCGAACAATATCCCAAGGGGCTTGGCCATACGGCCCCCGCGATCCTTGATCTGATGATGAAGGCATCCGATACCGCCGATGGTGGCAATGTTGTTTCCAAGGTCAGTTTTTCAAGCGTACCGGCCGATGGTTTCATGGAAAAGATCGAAGAAACACCGGGGCGTGATCAGATCGTCATTGCCGGGATGGAAACCCATGTGTGCGTGCTTCAGACCGTGATGGAACTGATTGATCGCGGGCGCGAGGTTTATGTGGTCGCCGATGCGGTGACATCGCGCAGCATGCATGACAAGATTTTCGGGCTGGAACGGATGCGCGATGCCGGGGCGAAAATCGTGACGCGGGAAAGTGTTATGTTTGAATGGCTGCGCGTGGCGGGGACCCCGGAATTCAAGGAACTGAGCGCGCTGATCAAATGACGGCGGAGCCCAAACCGGTCATTCCGGTCGTCTTTCTGTCGGGCATGCTGGCCGATCAGCGGATGTGGCAGCCGGTTCTTGACCGGTTGGCCGCGCGCAAAGGATCGATGCCATGCCCGGCAATCATGCCAATCATTCCCCCGCTTGATACGCAGGACAATGTGCAGGCGATGGCGCGATCCGTCCTTGATCAGGCGCCAGACCGGTTTGCGCTGGTGGGGATGTCGATGGGCGGGTATGTCGCGTTTGAAATCCTGCGCATGGCACGCAGGCGCGTTTCGCATCTGATGCTGGTGAATACGCGGGCGACGAAAGACGACCCGGCGATGCGCAGACGCAGGCTTTTGCTGGCACGGCTTTCGGGGCGGAACCTGCCGTTTCAGGGGGTGAATGACGCGATGCTTGATGACATGCTTCATCCCAATCATCGCCATGATGCGGAACTGATCAGCCTGCTGTCGGATATGGCAGAGGATTTTGGCGTTGATGTGTTCAGGCGCCAGATCACGGCGGTTGCCAATCGCCCGGACAGCATGGCGCTGTTATCGGAACTTGATATGCCCTGCACCGTGATGGTCGGGGAGGCTGATCGGGTGATCAGCCCGGCATCGCATCATGAAATGGCGGCGCGTATTCCCGGGGCGACGATGATTGATGTTGCCGGGGCAGGGCATTATGTCCCGCTTGAACAACCCGACATCTTTGCCGATGCCTTATGCGCACTTATTACCTAGGGGGTTGATATCCTGGTGTCGGACGGGACGAGCGTATCGCTTAGAACCATTTCGATGGTGTTTTCATCGGTCAGATACTGCGCATAGAGCTTTTCAAGTGCACCGTTGCTGCGCTGTCTGGCGAGGTAGCTGTTAAAGTGTCGTATCAGGCGTGCATTGACGGGGCTTGCCGGCAATGCAAGGCGATTGATCGTATTCATCAGCGGCGTGCGGTGGATCGACAATGCGGCAATTTCATCATCGGTCAACTGTGTAACCTGCTTTAGCGATGCCTTTTGCGCGTAGCCGCAATAGATCAGTGCGACATCAACCCGCCCGGCAAGCAGCAGGGCAATCGATTGACGGATCGAGTTGAACCAGGTGACGTCAAAGCGTCCCTCGTCGCGATGGCGGGCGAGTTGACCATGCAGTTGCAGGCCGCGCGCCATGGAGACCTGCAGGCCGTCAAGGTCGGCAGGGCGTTTGATCGCCAGATCACGTTGTTTGAGGGTGATCGCATGCAGGCTTGTGGTGCTGATGCCGTCCGACAGGATGAAGGCACCGGTTTTGGTGTCTCCGGGAATGCCGATGAACCCGGCCGGGTTATTATGACTGTCTTCGAGTGCGCGTTTCAGCGGCAAATTCTGGAAGGTCATGTCGATCTGTTGAAGTTTGCTGAAATCATGCAGCAGGTCGTAAAGCGCACCACTTGCATGGCCATTGACCTGATAGCTTTGCGGGAAGGCTTCCTGATCGGCAAGGATGGTCAGGCTCAGGTCATAAGCATTGACGGGATCGGGATGATTGTCATTGGCCATCGCCGCCGAACCCGGCCCCGCGGCGCATGCCATGATCATGATAAATCCGGTGCAAACCATGCCACGCAGATATGGCAGGCTCAGAGGCCACACAGACAGGACAGAAGACTTCAAGTTTACCCTGTTTTTCATTTCAGGGTCGCCAGCCAGTGCCAAAGGCAACCAGATGGGCGCGCGCAATCCGCCATTACGTGCCATTTCTGGCAACGGTCATTCCCCATTCGAGTAGTCTTCCCTGTTTTTATCGGCATTTATTTTCATGCCTGATGCCTACCCTTGTGGGTAGTTGAAGACAGGTTGCCCGGAATGGAGAGCAAGAGCAAGTGTGATCCGGCGGGATTTATACCAATTGCTATTTTTGGTTTAGCAGTCCGCGCGCCTCATGCCGCATTGATGGTCATCGTCATCACGGATATAGCGGGGAAACAGTTGGTAGATAATTGTATCCCCGTTTTCGATAAGGTGTTGTTCGAATTCATCTTTTATGAAGTGCGCGCGGAGTTCCGAGATCGGGCTGTCACCCGCACAGAATGCAATCCGGACCGGGATACGGGGTGTGTCTGCGGGATAATCGGTAGTCTCGGGGGCGGTGCATATTTTCTCGCCCATGGTTGTTTGCGATGGGCTGACGGCAACGACGACGCGATAGCCATCGCGCAGGGTCTGATTCGGAGCGAGATCACCGGCATCGGCAATGAAATCAAGACGTGGCGGATAACCGTGATTGGACAGCGCAGATGCCCATGTTTCAGGGGTGACAAGGTTTTCCCTGTCATGAACTTCGACCATCATGACCCGGCTTGGCGCGCCATAGGTTTTGAAGCTTTCGACTTCGGCAACATGATAGTTCGGATATTCAACCATGGTCATGTTGCTGCACCCCGCCAGCAACAAGGCACTTCCCATAACGCCGCCCGCAAGCACGCGCAAAATGGCGCGCGGAGACAACTGTTTCGAAACGTTGGAAAGGGGGCTCATGGGGTCTCCTTACGGGGGTGGGGCGATAAAATTCCGGTCTGCGACAAATTGATACAGATGCGACAAACCCTTGCGAAACTTTGCACCTAAAGTTTGGACGGGATCAGTTTCGTCATATTCCGTCATGAGGGTACAATTATGTCTGTTATCTCTGAAAGGCAAATTTCGCGATGGCCGCACTGGTCGGTTCCGGTACTGCACTGGATCATGGTGCTTCTGATCATCGGTGCCTTTGTCATTGGTCAGGTCATGGAAGATTTCCCGCGCTCTGAACGGGGTGCCATCATGAGATATCATGCCCTGCTGGGGCTTTCGGTGCTGGTTCTTTTCCTGCCGCGCATTTGGGCGATCTTGCGCCAATCCCCGGTGGCGGTGGGCGATGATCCGCGTATCGTTAAAATGACGGCACGCGTCGCGCATGGTTTGCTGTATCTGGTGATGATTGCGATGCCGGTCACCGGGCTTTTGGCGGTGATGACATCGGGGCGCAGTTTTTCGGTCGCCGGATTGTTTTCATTACCCGATCTGGGGCGGATCGAATGGCTTCATGAAGGGGGCGAGGAAATTCACGAATTTTTCGTCCCGGTTCTGGTGACATTGGTCGTGTTGCATGTGATTGCCGCCATTTGGCATCACTTTATCCGCCATGATGAGGTTCTGGCGCGCTATGTGCCGTGGTTGCGGAAGTGATAAACAGCCAGGCATCAATCTCAAAACCCGGCCAACATGTCGGGTTTTGAGATTTGTTATTTGATGACTCGTGTTACCCATTCTCGCAAGGCCGTCCGGATGGCGTGATCGGCCGACTGATCACGCGTAAATGCCCACCATGTATGGGCACCTTGCCAGATGCTTGCCATTTGCCAGCCAAGCTGTTTGCCTTCTACTTGGTTGTCCGACAGGCGGCGGCCAAGTATTTCGGCAAGGCGGTGCCCCCATGCGGCCCCGCGTTCGCGCAGTATCGGATTGCGGATATCTTCACGCAGCAAAAGAAGGCCGTCAGTGGTATCGCGTTCTGCCGTTTCGGGCGGCATCAGGCGCATTAAAAGGGCGATGGCGCCGTCTGGTGTTAGTGGTTCCTGCATATCCGCAGTGGAGGTTTCAGTATCAAGCTGGTCCCATGCGCGTAGCAGAATAGCCAAAACCAGTGCATCACGATTGCCATATCGCTGTACCAGTGTTGCCGGGGACAGGCCGCATGATTTTGCCGCTCGCGCAAAAGTCAGCCCGGCCGGGCCGGTTTCCAGCAGGGTTTCAAAAAGGGTGTCGAGCACCTGGTCATCGGGAATCGTCTTGCTTCTTGCCATAAAGATTTATAAATGTATGTTCATTTATAAATCAATGGAGAATTCATTGTGGCTAGAATTCTTGGATATATCGCCAGCAGTCTGGACGGAATGATTGCGGATCAGGATGACAACCTTGATTGGCTTTTTGCATATGACGGCATGGAACTTGGTGAGCATGATTATAACAAGTTTCTCAAGCGCATTCGTACCGTTGTGATGGGGCGGAGGACTTATGATTTCATTGCCCGACAGCCATCAGACTGGGCATACGGTGCGCAACGAGTGATTGTTGTGACATCGCGTCCGATTGAGAATCCTGTTGCGGAAATTGAAGTGCGCAGTGATGTCGATGCCTTGATCAAGGAGCTTCGTGCGCTTGATGACGGGGATATCTGGATGTTGGGTGGTGGGCAACTGCAGATGGCATTTCTGGAACGCGGGGCGCTGGACGAAATCGAAATTTACGTCATGCCCGAAATGCTTGGCGGTGGAAGACAGCTTTTTCCAATGACGGGATTTCGCACCAGCCCGACGCTGATCAGTGCGCAGGCGCTTGATCGAGGGTGTGTGCGGTTGCACTATCGATTCTAGACGACCTCCTGTAGGGCTGGGCGTCGGCCTGTTGTCCGGCTTAGAAAACGGATCGTCCGATGGCGCGGATCAGCATTTCAAGCGCCCTGATACCGGCCGCGGAATTACCCCGTGCGTCAAGGCGTGGGGACCAGACACAGACGGAAAATTCACCGGGAATGACACCGATGATGCCGCCGCCAACCCCGCTTTTGGCCGGGATGCCGACGGTAAAGGCAAAATCGCCGACCCCGTCATACATGCCACATGTCAGCATCAGGGCATTGATGCGGCTGGTTTCCCCGGGCGCGATCACGGTGCGGCCATCAATGCCGGCACCCTTGTTGGCAAGGAAGAAGGCAGCACGTGCCATTTCACGGGCGGTCATCGCGACCGAGCATTGCTTGAAATAGGCGCGCACGACGTCTTCGACCGGGTTATCAAGTTTGCCGAAGCTTTTCATCAGATAGGCAATCGCCCGGTTGCGATCACCGTGCTGATCCTCGGACAGATAGACATCGTTATCAACGCGAATGCCGGGATTGCCGCAAAGCTGGCCAAGGAATTCCGCCACCGAACGATCCGGATTGGCGTAGCGTGATGCGATCAGATCCGCAACACGGATCGCACCGGCATTGATGAAGGGATTGCGCGGGATGCCGTGTTCCTGTTCAAGCTGGATCAGGGAATTGAAGGCCGAGCCGGATGGTTCGCGCCGGACGGCTTTCCATAAGTCATCGCCGTGCGCGCGCTGGGCCAGCACAAGGGCGAAGACCTTGGAAATGCTTTGGATGGAAAAGGGCAGGTCGGCCTCGCCAATGGCAAGTTCGTTTCCGCCTGCGGTGCGCAGAACCATGGCAAAGTGATCATCCGGGACACTGGCAAGGGCGGGGATATAGTCGACCTTGCGGGCATCGGCAAAATCGGTCTGGTGGATCGCGTCCGAAATATCCTGGAGGATGGCGGCATAATTGTGGGTCATCATTATGTGTCCGCTTTGTTTGTCAGGCTGTCAGGGACAAAAAACCCGGTGCAGGACACCGGGTTTGATGATGAAGAATTTTAATCCGATCAGACGTCGATATCCTCGACAAAGCGGGCATGTTCCTGAATGAACTGGAAGCGGAGCTCCGGCTTTTTGCCCATCAGGCGGTTGACCAGATCCTTGGTCTGGCCACGGGCATCGGGTTCGGCCGCATCGGGCAGGCAGACGCGCAGCAAGGTGCGCTTTTTCGGCGCCATTGTGGTTTCGCGAAGCTGCGGGGGCGGCATTTCACCCAGACCCTTAAATCGGGAAATCTCGACCTTGCCGCGGTTCTTGAATTCGGTATCGAGCAGAACCTCTTTTTCCGCATCATCCATCGCATAGATGGATTTGCCGCCCTGTGTCAGGCGGTAAAGCGGCGGCATGGCAAGATACAGATTGCCGTTTTCAATCAGGCCAGCCATTTCCTGATAGAAGAAGGTCATCAGAAGCGATGCGATATGCGCGCCATCGACGTCCGCATCGGTCATGATGATGATGCGTTCATAGCGCAGGTCGGAAAGCCGGAAATCGGAACCGGAACCGCAGCCAAAGGCTTCGATCATGTCCTTGATTTCCTGGTTGGCCATCATCTTTTCACGGGTCGCGGACGCCACGTTAAGGATTTTACCGCGCAGCGGCAGAACGGCCTGTGTTTCACGGTCACGTGCCTGTTTGGCGGAACCACCTGCCGAGTCACCTTCGACAAGGAAGATTTCGGTTCCGGCGGCGATGGAACGTGAGCAATCGGCAAGCTTGCCCGGAAGGCGCAGGCGACGGGTTGCCGACTGGCGTTTGGTTTCTTTCTTTTCCTTGCGGCGCTGACGTTCTTCGGCGCGCAGGATGATGCGTTCAAGCAGGCGCTTGGCATTTTCGGTATCACCGGTCAGCCAGTGATCGAAATGGTCGCGAACCGCGGTTTCAACCAGCTTGGTGGCCGATGCGGTGCCAAGCTTTTCCTTGGTCTGGCCCTGGAACTGCGGATCGGGAATAAAGACCGAGAGCATGATACAACCGCCGCCAAAGACGTCTTCGGCGGTGATGGCCGCGGCCTTTTTCTGACCGACCATGTCGCCATAGGTCTTGATCGCCTTGGTCAGGGCATAGCGGAAACCGGCTTCGTGCGTGCCGCCAAGCGGGGTCGGGACGGTGTTACAATAGGAATGGAAGTAGCCTTCGCCGCCATCCGGCCATGCAATAGCCCATTCAACGCGACCGGCACTTTCGGAAAACTTGGCTTCGCCTGCGAACGGACGTTCGGTGATCAGATCACGCCCTTCGATGGTCATGTTCAGGTAATCGAGAATCCCGTTGGGGAATTTCAGGACTTCCTGCTGCGGGGTCGGATCGTCACTTGTCAGCAATTCCGGATCGACCGACCAGCGGATTTCAACACCCTTGAACAGATAGGCCTTGGAGCGCGCCATACGGAAGATCGTGGCGGGTTTCAGCTTTGCCCGGTTGCCGAAAATTTCGGGATCGGGGCGGAAGATGACCGTGGTGCCGCGGCGGTTATTGACCGCACCGCCGTCCTGAAGCGGACCGAGCGGGGTGCCTTTGGAATATTCCTGAAACACCAGTTTGCGATCACGTGCGACTTCGACCCGGAATTTGTCGGTCAACGCGTTCACCACAGACATACCCACACCATGCAGACCGCCGGATGTTTCATAGGCCTTGCCCGAAAACTTGCCGCCGGAATGAAGCGTGGTCAGGATGACTTCAAGGGCTGATTTATCGGGGAATTTCGGATGCGGATCGGTCGGAATACCACGCCCGTTATCGCGCACCATGACGGTGTTGTCGGTTCTGAGTTCCAGCTCGATCCAGTCGGCATGGCCGGCGACGGCCTCGTCCATCGAGTTATCGAGGATTTCGGCAACCAGGTGATGCAGTGCGGCATCGTCCGTGCCTCCGATATACATACCGGGACGGCGGCGCACAGGCTCCAGGCCTTCGAGAACTTCGATATCCTTGGCGGAATAGGCGTTTGTGGTCGATTGGTTTGAATCTTCGAAAAGGTCGGTCATGCCCCGGAACGCAACTTCTTTATTATGTTAAAACAAGGTCCAACGACGCATATCTGTTGATTGATTTTACGGGGTTGGATGCCTTTAGGCTTAACGAGTATCATATGTTTTCAGATGCGACCCATAAAAATGTTTTTTGGGCGTGAATGCAAGCAGTGGTCTTGCCAGAGATCATAATTTCGTTGTGGCAGCGCAGAAAACGGTGCCAGACTTGTCGCGAAAACCGAGACCGTCAGGTCCAATAAAAATATCGGCCCGCGTGAATGGCGCGCCCAGACAGGAGTAAGCCCGATGGCAAATGAGAGTGAGACCACACATGGTACCGACAACACCATGCCGCGCGGCGACATGTGCACCCGAACCCTTGCCATGCCCGCCGACACCAACCCGAGCGGCGATATTTTCGGCGGCTGGCTGATGTCGCAGATGGATATCGCGGGCGGGGTGATGGCAAGCCAGATCGCCGAGGGACGCGTTGCCACGGTCGCGGTTGACGGTATGACATTCCATCGCCCGGTCTATGTCGGCGATGTGGTGTGCGTGTATGGCGATATCGAACGGATTGGCAATACATCGATGGTGCTGCATCTTGAAAGCTGGGTGCTGCGCAAAAACCAGCCGCCGCGCATCAAGGTGACAGAGGCAACCTTTACCTTTGTCGCGATTGACGCCGAAGGCCGTCCGCGCCCGGTGCGCAAGGATGAGGTTGCGGTTTAAAGAGGCAAATTAGGGTTTCCGGACGGTGCGAGGTGCCGAGCCGGAAACCGTCGTTGCGTCAAGTCTGGATTCCCGCTTTCGCGGGAATGACGCGTGGAAATGGGGCGTCGTTATACCGCCGATAAATCTGGGTTTTCACGACCCAGAATGCGCATAATCAAAGGGATATTGCCGTCCATACGGTAATAAATGGTGTGTGCTGCAAAAACACAGCGACGATATCCGGGGTGGATATCATCGACAGCCTGATAAATGGCGGGCGACCGCGCGATTTTGTCGAACTGTTCAAACAGGGCGTCAAAATAAATGTCTGCGTGTTGCTGCCCGAAAGTTTCAATGCTGTATCGATACAAGCGTCTGATATCGTCTTCTGCAAGTTTGCTAAGACGATACGCGGTCATTTGAGCTTCATGTCCGCCTTGACGCTCGCGCGTATATCTTCTTTATCCATTGAGGAAAAACCGCTTTCCTCGGCGGCGTTCAAGGCATTGCGGATGCGTTCGATTTCTGCCATGCGCATCTGTTTTTCACGCAATGCTTCGCGCACGACCTCGCTGTCGGATGCGTATTGACCGGTCGAAAGCTGCGCCTGAATCCAGGCTTCCTGCGTTTCGGTGACCGTGATGCTTTTTTTGATCATAAGGTGATCTTTCGTCTTTTGATCCTACTTTATCCTACCATTAGCAACCTGGCCGACGCAAACATTTGCCGTATAGAAAACGACAAGGCAACGGGGCAGGGCAATGGGCTGGGCGGGTCAGGCCGTCCAGCATTCCTTTGCCACGCGGATAAAGTTTTCACCCATGATCTTGTCGACGTCGTCGGGTTTGTAGCCCCCGGCGATCAGGGCATCGGCAAGGGCGGGGAGTTTTTTCGGATCGAACACTGCGGCACCGCCTGCATTGGGGCCATAGCCGCGTTCGGCGGGCCAGTAATAGGCGCGGTCAACACCGTCGGGGAAGTCGTTGGTGCCCGCGACACTGGGCATCGTATCAAGGCCGATGCCGACATGGTCCACACCGACCAGTTTTACCGCATAGTCGATATGGCGGATCATATCGGGGACTTCGGGGGCGTTGGGTGATTTGATGAAGCGCTGGAAACCGCAAATGCCGATCACTCCGCCGGTATCGGCACAGGCCTTGATCTGTTCATCATCGATGCAGCGTTCATGTCCGCCAAGCACCTTGGGGTTGGCATGGCTGAAGACGACCGGTTTGGTCGATGCCCGCATGATATCAAGGCTGCTTTGACGGCCGGTATGCGAGCAATCCATGATCATGCCGCCGTTATTAACAGCCCGGACCATGGCATGGCCCAGCGCGGTCAGCGGGATATCGTCATCATGACAGCCACCGGCCACCGAATTGTTGCGGTTGTAGGCAAAGTGGATCTGCTTGACACCCAGTTTGGCAAAGACCGGGACCATTTCGGGCATGTCCTGCAACATGACCGAGCCTTCAAGGTCGAAACCAACCCCCAGCAAGCCCTTTGATTTGGCAATTGCCAGATCATCAAAGCATTCGATCTGCATGTATTTGTCGGGGTGGGCGGCGATTTTGGCCCGGAAGGCGGCAATCACGCGCAGGATATGGGCAACGGAATTCATATCCATGCCGACATTGACGCAAACATAATCAACTTCGCCCGCGATATAGTTATCAAGCAGGCTGATCGGTGTTTTGGGATCAAGCGGCAGGCAGGCATGTGCATCCCACGTGAAGGCGGGGCGATGGCGTGACGGGTTGGCGGGGGTATGCGGGGCGGTGGTGACGTTCATGATGTCCCTTGTTCTTCTGGCGCGTGCGGGGCCGGTGTTCAGTTCCAATCCACGAAACTGTCGATGACGGCACGGTCATATCCCCCGGCGGCCTTGAAAAGCTGCTGCGAATAGGGATTTTCCAGTTTGCCGTCGGCAAGCTGGCCCGCGGTGGCGCGTTCGACGATGCGGCCGTGGTTCATGATCGCGATATCGTCGCACATATGGGCGACCACGGCGAGATCGTGACTGACCATGATATAGGTAAGGCCCAGATCATTGCGCAACCGGGTTAGCAGGTTCAGCACTTCGGCCTGGATCGAGACATCAAGGGCCGAGGTCGGTTCATCGAGCAGCAGGATTTTCGGTTCGAGAATAAGCGCACGGGCAATCGCGACACGCTGGCGCTGCCCGCCGGAAAGCTGATGGGGGTAGCGGAAGCGGAAGGAATTATCGAGCCCGACCTGTTTTAGCGCCTCGACCACGCGGGCATCCGAATTGCCGAGTTTGTGGATATTGACCGGTTCGGTCAGGATGCGGTCAATCGTGTGACGCGGATGAAGCGATCCGAACGGGTCCTGAAAGACCATCTGCGCCAGACGGTAAAATGTCTTGTCGCGCTTTTTGGTCAGTTCCTTGTTATTCACAAGGATGTTGCCTTCCCAGTCATCGACAAGGCCGGTGATGGTGCGAAGGACGGTTGATTTGCCCGATCCTGACTCGCCCACCAGACCAAATGATCCGTTGGCCGGGATCGAAATATCGATATCCTTGAGGACGTGGTTGTCATCAAACCAGGCGTTGAGTTTGGTGATTTCAATCATGGCAGTCATTTTTATCTCAGGCCTCCGCCCAACTGGCTTCGCGGGTCAGGACGGGAAGTTCGGCATGATTGCCATCCATTTTCGGCAGGCAGTTCAGAAGGCCCTGCGTATAGGGGTGTTTGGCCTGATCCAGTTCGGATGCGCGGATTTCTTCGACGACATGGCCCTGATACATTACCAGAACCCGGTCGCAGAAGCTTGAGACCAGATGCAGGTCGTGGCTGATGAAAACCAGCGCCATGCCGCGTTCGCGCACCAGATCATCAAGGATCGCCATCACCTGAAGCTGTACCGTGACATCAAGGGCTGATGTCGGTTCATCGGCAATCAGGATTTCCGGATCGGGGATCAGCATCATGGCGATCATGACGCGTTGGCCCATCCCGCCCGATACTTCGTGCGGATAGGATTTGAACACGCGTTCCGGATCACGGATTTTGACCGCGGCGAGCATATCAAGGGCGCGGCGTTTGGCCTCGGTCGCGTTGACCTTGTGATGTTCGCGGTAGGCTTCGATGATCTGATCACCGATGGTCATCACAGGATTTAGCGAATATTTCGGGTCCTGCATGATCATGGAAATGCGCGCACCGCGGACCTTGCGCCAGTCGCGTTTGGACAGGTTGCGCAGGTCCAGATCATGGAATTGCATCTGATCGGCGGTGATTTTGCCATTCGCCGCCGTCAGGCCCAGAATGGCGCGTCCTGTCTGGGACTTGCCCGAACCGGATTCGCCAACAATCCCAAGCCGTTCACGCCCAAGATCGAACGATACGCCGCGCACGGCATGGACTGGTCCCTTGGAGGTCGAAAAGGTAATGGCGAGGTTTTTGACAGACAGAAGGGTGTCGGTGGTCATGATCAGTCACCTCCGCGTGGGTCAAGAACATCGCGCAGGCCATCGCCCAGCAGGTTGAATCCAAGGCTGACGATAAAGATTGCAAGGCCCGGCACGGTCGATACCCACCATTGTTCCAGAAGGAACTGGCGGCCTTCGGACACCATCGCACCCCATTCGGGCATGGGCGGCTGTGCGCCAAGGCCAAGGAAGCCAAGACCTGCCGCAATCAGGATCATGCCGGCCATATCAAGGGTGACGCGCACCACAAGCGAGCTTATGCACATCGGGGTGATATGGCCAAGGATCAGACCCATATTCGAGACACCCTGCAAACGGGCGGCTTCGATATAGTCGGATTTGCGGACCGTGATGGTTTCGGCGCGCGCAATGCGGGCATAGGGTGGCCATGCGGTCAGTGCTATGGCCAGAACCGCATTTTCGATCCCCGGTCCCAATGCGGAAACAAAGGCCAGCGCCAGGATCAGTTTCGGGAACGCCAGAAAGATATCGGTGATGCGCATCAATGTCGCATCAATCCAGCCGCCAAAGAACCCGGCGGCGGTTCCGACCAGAAGCCCGACGGGGGCGGCGGTAATCACCACGAGGGCAACGATCATCAGGGTGTATTGCGCGCCGTAAATCAGGCGCGACAGGATATCGCGGCCCAACTGATCGGTACCAAACCAGTGTTCGGCACTGGGGGATTGAATACGGTTGGTAAGGTCGGCTGCCAGCGGGTCATAGGGGGCTAGAAGCGGGGCAAAGATGGTGACTAGGATCAGGGCCAGCACGATCGATAGGCCGATCATGGCGAGCCTGTTTTCCGTGAATTTAAGCCAGCCCAGCCATGCCCGGCCACATTTGGCCTGCCAGCGTGATTGCGGGGTATCTGATGTCAGCCACTGTTTCAGGCCGGGTTTAACGGCGTTGCTTGAGATATTCATGGTGACCTATCTCCGTGCGCGCGGGTCAAGCAGGCGATAGAGCACATCGGACAGCATATTGACCCCGATGAACACCGCACCCACGACGACGGTACCGCCCAGAACCGCATTCATGTCGGCCTTGAGCAGCGAATTGGTGATGTAAAGACCCAGTCCCGGCCAGGCAAAGATGATTTCGGTCAGAACCGATCCTTCGAGCAGGTTGGCATAAGACAGCGCAATCACGGTAACCAGCGGCACCATCACATTGCCAAGGGCATGGCGCCAGATGATCCGGGTTTCCGAAATGCCCTTGACCCGTGCGGTCAGGATGTATTCCTGACTGAGCTGTTCGAGCATGAAGGAACGCGTCATGCGCGCAATATAAGCCAGCGAGAAATAGGCAAGGATGGAGGCCGGCAGAATGATGTGTGACACCGCATTCCAGAACAGGTCCATATCGCCTTCGATCAGGGTATCGATCAGCATAAGCCCCGTGGTCGGTTCGATGAAATCGATATAGAAGGCATCCAGACGGCCCGGACCGGCAACCCAGTCGAGTTTCAGGTAAAATACCAGAAGGCCCATCAGACCCAGCCAGAAGATCGGCATTGAATAACCGGCAAGCCCGATAATGCGTACGATATGGTCGGGCCATTTTCCCTTGTTGATCGCCGCAAAAACACCAGCCGGAACCCCAAGGAAAACACCGATAATGGTGGCAAGGGTCGCCAGTTCCAGCGTCGCCGGGAATACGCGTTTGATGTCTTCCAGTACCGGATTGGCGGTTAGCACGGATCGACCAAAATCGCCTTGCAGGACGTTGCCGATATATACAAAGAATTGCTGCCACAGAGGCAGGTTAAGTCCCATTTCCTCGCGGACGCGATTATAGACTTCCTGTGGTGCGCGATCACCGACGGCAGCCAGAACCGGATCGATTGGAAGAACACGACCGATCAGGAAAGTGACGAGTAAAAGCCCCACAAATGTAATGATCAGCGAGAAAAGAATACGCACAAGGCTGCCGCCCGTGCGGGAAAAGAGACGGGCGCGTGTGCGCCCGTCCCGTGATTTTCGCGTAGCTGCGGTCATTCGACCGTTGCCTCCCTAGTCCTTGGTGACAAAACGATAATAGTTGTTATCGAACGACGGGCCGAGGACGAGATTATGCACGTTGTCCCGAAGGGCGGCGATTTCCGTTTCCTGGAACATGATCACGAACGGACCGCTTTCGAGAACCTTTTTCTGAAGGTCGACATACATTGCGGCACGTTTTTCGCCATCACGTTCAAGAATGGCCTTGTCGACTTCGGCGGTCATGTCACCCGGGTTCCACGAGTTGCGCCAAGTGAGCGGTTTGGCTGCTGCATTGTCGGAATTGTCAGGGTTCCAGGCAAAGGTCGAGGCGTTAGTGTGAGGGTCCTGGTAGTCAGGAGACCAGCGACCGATATAGATATCGTGCTGACGGGCGCGGTATTTGGTTAGGGTCTGACCACCGTCACCCGGAATGATTTCCAGATTGATACCAGCCTGGGCCCAGGTTGCCTGGATCGACTGCGCCATCGCCATGATGGCGGTGGTGTTACGCGTATCCATGGTCACCTTGAAGCCGTCTTCTAGTCCTGCTTCTGCAAGGATGGATTTCGCTTTTTCGACGTCAAGCGAGTACGGGTTTTCATTATAGGCACCAAGGAAACCCTCGGGCAGGAATGCCTGATGGATTTGGGCGCGGCCCGCCATGATGGTCTGGGTGATCCCCTCATAGTCGACGAGATATTTCAGTGCTTCGCGAACTTCCGGTTTGGACAGGAATTCATTTTTCTGTGACAGGCCCAAGTACCAAAGCGCACCTTTGCCCTTGGACATCACTTTGATGTTTTCGTCACCCTTGACCGAGGCAAGCTGATCGGCTTCGAGGTTACGTGCGATATCGATATCGCCTTTCTGCAACAGGAGCTGCTGCGAAGCGGCTTCAGTAACGTTGCGAATGATGACGCGCTTCATGGCCGGTGCGCCGTCCCAGTATTCCTCGTTCGCTGTCAGGCTGAGGCTTTCACCCGGCGTCCATTTGTTCAGGGCGAACGGACCTGAACCGGCATAGTTGGTTTTCATCCATTCTGCGCCAAGGTCGCCGTCCTTTTCATGTTCAAGAACGACTTTCTTGTCGACAACGGCACCGATGCCCGCAGTCAGACAATAGAGCACGAAGCTTGGTGAGTAGGGCTGATCAATTTCCATGACCAATGTTTTGTCGTCTGTCGCGCGAATCCTGTCCTTGACGTTATCGGCGGTAAAGCCGAACTGGCCAAGAATGAAGGCTGGAGACTGATCGAGCAGGACAACACGTTGCAGCGAGAAGGCAGCGTCTTCGGCGGTCAGGTCATTGCCTGACGCGAATTTGATGCCGTCGCGAATCTTGAAGGTAAAGGTCAGGCCATCTTCGGAAACGTCCCAGCTTTCGGCAACGACACCGTAAATTTTCGAGACGTCGTCATTATCGAAGCCGATCAAACGATCATATGTGTTGCCAGCATATTCCAGAGCCGTAAATTCAAACATCCCGGCCGGATCGAGTGTGATGATGTCGTCGATGGCAAATGCCATGACGAGTGCATTTTTCGGTGTTTCGGCCTGTGCGGCCATTGGCATGGTAGCCAGTGCGGTTCCCAGAACCAGCCCTGCGATCAGTCTGCGCATTTTGCGCCTCCCGTTTTGTTGTTTGTTGGGTCAGCAGGCCATTCTAGGTGGGGCGACCTGCGTGATTTTCGACTAGAACACGCAAAGCGAAGCATAAATTATACGATTAATCAATGACCAGACGGTCAGGAATGCCTAAAAAGCACGCAAGATATTATGTGGTATCTTGCCTGTTCTCGTGTCGGTTGTGATGACTGGATCGGGGATGGCCCGGAGAGCAGTTTGGGATTAGACAGGGCCAGATTTCAGGCACAAAAAAAGCCGCTGTTAAAGCGACTTTCCGTACTCTTTAAAAAGAGTGGCGCGAGTGACGGGACTTGAACCCGCGGCCTCCGGCGTGACAGGCCGGCGCTCTAACCAACTGAGCTACACCCGCTTGGTGTGGCGCGGTTTATATAAGGGGTGGTTCGGTCTGGCAAGGGCTTTTTTTAAAAAAATGAAGCCCTGATTGGTCAGAGTAAAGGGGGCTTTGCAAATGCGTTGAAAACCGGGTGTCGGAATGCTTGGGCGGTGGGGTGGAGATGCGGTTTTCGCGTGGTACCGGATTGGGAAATCGACTTGGCTGTTTTGCTACGGGTTGCGCATAAGCGATGGATGCCAAGTCGCTCGTCGGCATGTTGGTTCAATACGAAAAAGGGGATGAGAAACAAAAAAACGCCAACGGCGAACCGTGGCGTCTTTTTTGAACTTTCCATCAGGAGGAAAGTGGCGCGAGTGACGGGACTTGAACCCGCGGCCTCCGGCGTGACAGGCCGGCGCTCTAACCAACTGAGCTACACCCGCTCGGTGTGTGGCGCGGTTTCTAACAGCAGCTCCGAGGGGGCGCAAGACCTTTTTTGATCGTGTTCGACACTTTTTTGGATGTCGACACCATGGCGCGTTTTGTGTCGTGTAAAATGTATCCCTTGGGTGATGTTGGCAGATTGTGTTGCGGCCTGTTTGATGCTGATCAAAGTACAGGCGGGCAAGCAGATGTAAAAGTTTGGGATGATTCAAAAACGGGGCGGGGGCCCTGATGGTGGATAACCGAAGCGGGGGGCTGATGACCGATACGATCCTTGCCGTGCTTGACGACATAGACGCCGGTTTGGCGACCCATCTTGCGACAAAGCCATCAAAGGCGGCGTATTCGACCCGTCCGGGCGATATGGCGATGTGCGATCTGCGGATCGTGCGCAGTCTGGTCCTGTTGTGGAGTGGGCAGAACGCGGCATTGACCGGGGACAATGATGATGTCCGGCAATGGATCATGGATCGTCTGCCCGATATTACCGAACGGCTGGAACGGATTGATGCGCATATCGACCGCGCCATTGATGACGACGACCGGAATGCGGCCAGGCAGATGATTTTCCCGGTAATCAACGGGGGCAGGGATACGCAGTGAAATTGAAATGTGCTGCCGATGGCGGGCTGTCACCGCATCCCGAAAATCCGGTTATTCGCGCGGTAATTCGTAGCGTTCGGCAAGCTTTGTCAGGGCGGCGACAGTTGCCTGTTCGACGGTGGTGCCAAACCCGGTGACGCGGCTTGCCAGAATGACATAAAGAGAATCAATGTGAAGCTGAATGACCAGAAGCTGCTTCATGTTGGCAGTTGTCCGGTCCGCAACAAAGATCTCAAGCGATTTTGCAATTTGCGTCATCAGCGGATACTGGAACGTGCCGCCAAGTGCCTTGACCGAATAGGCGAGGTCGGCACTGTTTTCCAGTGCGGCCGGTGCCTTTGAATTGTTGCTGACAGCCTCGACAACGAGTTTCCGGCAATCGGCAAGTTCCTTGCCGATATCGCGAACGAAAGTCTCGGTGCTGCGCTGAACGACTTTTTCGAGTTCTTCGAGCTGTTCAGGGGACAGATTGATGTCAAAGCCCTTGACGAAATTGACCGCACGCCGCTTCAGATCCGTCTGAGGCGGAATGATCTGGGCTTTTTTCTTTTTCTTTTCGGGCGTCACGATTGCTCCGGTCCCCCAATCATAATGGGTCATTAATCATCAGGGCTCCGTCTGTCGGGCCCATCGAAGGCGACCTGTCTGCGGCGGCGATCCGGACCAAAATAGGTGCCGGTATTCACGAAATGCCGTGGACGGGTAATGACCGATACCAGTCTGCTGTAAAGTGCCTTGGCATTGAACGGTTTGGCAAGAAATTCCGTAATGCCGAGATCACGCGCAGTTGTGACGTATCGTTGCTCCGAATGTGCCGTCAACATGATTACCGGAATGAAGCGGTTGGGCGAATTGACGGAATTCCTGAGAACATCAAGGAATTCAAGACCATCCATCCCGCGCAGGCGCCATTCCGTGACGATGATATCAATCTGCTGGGTTCGGAGAACCTCGAACGCATCGTTCGGGGATCGCACACGCTGTACGGCTGTCGCACCAAGATACGAAAGGGTATCGAAGACTACCTGGGCCGAAATCTTGTCGCCGTCGACGACCAGAAAACTGATTTTACTGAAATCGATCTTTGCGCTCATCCGGCCTTCTATCCTGTGCGTCGTCACGATCCCGGTCCTTGTTCCGGTCAGGACCTTTTTTGCGTGATGATCGTACTACCGTGGTACTAAATGCTTATACCTTTGTCTGATTAGCGGCAAGGCCAAAGCGGTGTTTTATCAGCAGGAAAATCTGACAAATACTGACGCCTAACCTTGTGCAGGTATTGAACAAACGACGTTTACGTTCTTTTTGCTCGTGCTCGTAATCCCACGGATCACCGTATATTGGGCGAGCGGACAAAATTAAAAGGGGGTGATCACGAATGATCCGGAACGGCATCGGGAAGGGGTTCGGTTGTGCCTTCTTCGTCAATGACCTTAACAGCGACACCTGCCTCGCCAAACATTTCGGTCGAGATGATCATGTCCTGCTGCCAGCGTTCCAGAAAATCAGGTGTTAGTTTGCTTTTATCGACAAAGACCTCGGCGATGCCTGCCTGAATGATGGCACGTGCGCAATCACAGCACGGGAAGTGGGTGACATAAAGCGCGCACCCGTCAAGCGATGTGCCGGTGTAGCTGGCATTATAAATCGCATTTCGTTCGGCATGTTCGGTATAGGCGTATTTTTCCGGGCGCTGATGGCGGCTTTCGATGTTGTCGTCAACGCCGCGCGGAAAACCGTTATAGCCGACGGCGCGAATTTCCTTTTTGGGGCCGATGACAACGGCGCCGACCTGGGTGCTGCGGTCCTTTGACCATTCGGCAATATGGGATGCCAGTCCCAGAAAACGATGATGCCATTTGCTCATTTGTCCGGTCCCCGATCTGTCTGCGCGCTGTTTCTATCGCGTGGGTGCCAATGCGATTGCCGGGCAGGGCCGGCGGCCAGCTTTGAAATGCTGCACTGCTTCTTTAAAGGAGTGCCTGCTTGTAATTGTCCAGCGAAAAATCACATTTTTGTAAAGGCATTTGGCGAAAAGTCCCTATTCAAACAGGGCTTGATTGACTATTAAGGGGTTACCCCCAGAAAAAAATCAGGACGTCTCGACGCCTCGCCGGGAAGCTATGGCCGAAGCGAAGAGACCCAATGGAAACCGAAAAACAAGAGGTAATAGCCGATGCGCCGACAACGTAAGGCGAAGATCATCGCAACCCTGGGGCCAGCGAGCTCGCATCCGGAAACTCTGGAAAAGATCGTCAAGGCGGGTGTTGATGTATTCCGGCTGAATTTCTCGCATGGTGAGCATGCGGAGCATCAGGCGCGTTTTGAAACAATCCGCGAAGTCGAGGCCAAGCTTGGCCGTCCGATTGGCGTGCTGATGGATTTGCAGGGCCCGAAGATCAGGTGCGGTACTTTTGCCGACGAGAAGATCGAACTTGAAGCCGGTGCGACCTTCCATTTTGACATGGACAAAAAGCCGGGTGACAAAAACCGCGTTTCGTTGCCCCATCCCGAAGTTTTCGCAGCACTCAAGCCGGGTGCGAACCTGTTGCTTGACGATGGCAAGCTGCGCATGCGGGTGGAAAAATGTGATAGCAAGTCGGCCGAATGCACGGTGATCACCGGTGGTCCGCTTTCGAACCGCAAGGGCGTTAACCTGCCTGACGTGATGTTGCCGATGTCCCCCCTGACCGATAAGGATCGCATCGATCTGGATTACGGTCTTGAGATGGGTGTTGATTTCGTCGCACTGTCCTTCGTCCAGCGTCCCGAAGACGTTGCCGAAGCACGCAAGATCATCAATGGTCGTGCGGCGATTGTTTCCAAACTGGAAAAGCCGCAGGCGATTGAACATCTTGACGAAATCGTCGCCCTTTCGGACATCATCATGGTCGCACGTGGCGATCTTGGCGTTGAATGCCCGCCGGAAGATGTTCCGATCCTGCAGAAACGCATCATCAAGGCCTGCCGCGAAGCCGGCAAGCCGGTGATTGTCGCGACCCAGATGCTGGACTCGATGGTCAGCAACCCGGCACCGACCCGTGCCGAGGCATCCGACGTTGCAACCGCCATTTATGATGGTGCCGATGCGGTAATGCTTTCGGCGGAAAGTGCGGTTGGCAAATATCCGATCGAAACCGTCAGCATCATGGACCGGATCATGATCCGGGTCGAACAGGACGAACTTTATTATCGTCTGCGCGATGCCAACCGTCCGGACCCCGAACATAACGCACCGGACGCGATCAGTGCGGCGGCCCGTCAGGTGGCCGGTACGATTGGTGCCAAGGCGGTGGTGACCTATACCACGTCGGGATCGACATCGCTTCGTGCGGCGCGTGAACGGCCGGAAGTTCCGATCCTTGGTCTGACACCGAAAATCCAGACAGCCCGTCGCATGACGCTTTGCTGGGGCGTGCATGCGGTATTCACCCGTGATGCCACCAACTTTGCCGAAATGGTCGGCATTGCCTGCGAAGTCGCCAAGCGCGAGGAATTTGCGGGCACCGGTGATTCGCTTGTGATTACGGCTGGCGTGCCATTCGGTACGCCGGGGGCTACCAATATTCTGCGCATTGCGTGGCTGACATCGAAAAACTGATCAGGCCATTGCGCGATGAAACGGGACGGGCGGCAATATGCCGCCCGTTTTTTATGCCGATGCATGAATAAAACCGGGAAGCCCGTTATATCGCCGGATAGTGGACTGTATTGTTAATGCTTTTTTGAGTGTTTGCCGTAATAGTCAGAGTGTTATGGCATATATCTTCGTGTTTTGCGGGGATTGAGCCATGACCATGAGTTTAAAAGGTTTTTGGCTCTTGTATTGTTGTTTGGGGAGGATTGCTTTGCTATAAGCAATCCAAGGTCAGATAAAAAACGTCGGTGTTGCAAGGGGTTGGCGCCGATATGCCGCAAGGCAGGGGATCAGGGGAATTGCTGCGATAATGCTGAACTGGATGTTCAATCGGCAGAAATCGAAGGATGACGGTGCGCTTGACGACAAGTCGGCGGCCAAGCTTCGTGATCTGGCGGAAACGGTCCGGAGCATCGCGCCAGACGAGTTTGGCGCGGCGGAGCAGGCAAATTCGCGTGCAGCCCGAATCCCGCGTAAAAAAGATTCTGATGATCAGGCCGCCCAAAGCGGCATCGATTATGCCGCGCGCATGTCTGCCGATCTTGTCGATGATGACGAGGACCAAGACGGCCAGCCTGATTTTGACAGCGATGTCCGCATGGATGTGGCGCGCCGCCTGCGCCGCCATCTGAGCGAGCTTAGCCCGTCCGAGCGCCTCGACATGGTCGAGGAGTTTGTTACCGCAATCGGCAATATGGCAGATTGTTATCGCCCGCAGGTCATCGCCCTGATCGAGCAGGAACTGAGCCACACCCCCTATATGACCCGCCAGGCCGCGATGCGCTTGCGTCAGGATATTGCGGCGATTGGCCGGGTGTCGCTTGGGGAATATGTTGAACTTCTGAGCGATGCGGATTTCCTTGATATCCTGCGCGGGCGCGGCGAATTCGTTCAGACCGCGGCCGAAAAACTTGAAGCCGAACAGGAAGCCGCCGCACAGGCGCGTCTTGCGCGCGATCGTTCGGAAAAGGAAAAGGGCGGGTTGCTGAACCGGTTGCTGTCATCGGATGACGCGCCGCGCAATGTGGTTGCCTTGACGCCGCAGTTCGGCAGCAAGAAAGAGACATCCAGCAAAACACCGCTTGGTGAGATGATGGATGGCCGCAACAAGATTTCGCGCCAGGCACAACGCCGTGTGGCGCATTTCATTCTGGCGTCGCTGTTTGATACGCTGGTTGAACGGGGCCGTATGCGGGCCGAAGTGGCGCGTGCCATGCGCCAGTCGGTGCGTCAGCGCATTGAAAAGGCAAAGTTCGAAAACCGTATCGTGAATCGCACGGCACCGGTATCGTCCGAGCATGATCTTGACGATGCGATGCAGGATGACGCGGGCGAGCAGGGCGGTGTTGCGGAGCCGGTAACCATTGATCACTATATTCTTGATGCGCTGTCGCGCAATGAAGACGCGCTTGTGGTTCAGAGCCTTGCGCATTATGCGCAGATGCCTGCGGCAATCGTTTCCAAAATCCTTGATTCGGGAAGCGCACGCGCGATCACCGCGCTGGCGTGGCGTGCGGGGATGTCAGCCCCGTCGGCCGTCGTTTTGCAGATGAGTGCCGCAATCCCCGAAGACAGCATCGAGCGTCCGGCTGCGGGCGGCCGTTATGCCATGGCATCGACGGATATGGACTGGTATATCGATTTCTTCAACGAGCTTCAGCCTTCCGGACCACGTGGTCGTGCTGCGGGTGCGACATCGTCACGCAGTCCGGAAAAGTCTGGTCGTACACGCCGCCTGTCGGATGAACGACCCCAGGGGCCGAAGGGAGAATAAACGGGATGCGCAAGGATCTCGGGATCTCCTACGACGGGTTGAAATATGCCCTTTCCATCAAAGACAATTATCTTAGCGGTGAACCGCTGACCGTTATGGGGGCGGGTGCCCAGCAGCGCCTTTTGATGCCGGAGCATTTGCTGAGCAATGATCTGGCATTGATGCAGTATGACGACCCGCTTGCGCTTGCCGTGATTGCGACCAAGGACCCGGAAAGTCCGATGGCCCTGGCCGCGGCGATCCGCATGGGGCCGCACGCCAAATGTAAGGAACTGATTACCGGGGTTTTTGAAGTCGTATCGGATGCAACCAAGCACGAGCTGGTGGCGGATTGCGCCAAGCTGTTGTCGCGCAATGCATTCAGTCCGGAAGCCTTCCAGCTTGTACGCAATCGTGCAAGCAACCATGTTGTTGAAATTCGCGAAGCCTATCGCCGGGCTATGGCGGGCAATTTGCGCGCCCTTCTTGATGGCAAGATGGCGGCCCGTGAATTTGTCGAGGAATTTATCGAGCTGGCGTCGCATGGCAATCTGAGGATCGATATTTATCGCCGGTTGGTGATGAAACTGATGCGTTCGGATGCGGTGCGGCCAAGCGTGAAGTTCATGCTGCTGGAGCGGCTCGACAAGTTTCCGCAGATGGTCAAGGTGCAGATTGTTAACGAGGTTAACTCTGCCCCCGATACGCCGGAATACCAGACCCTGAAACAGGAATTGCGCTGGATATACGAAAGCAAGGCACGGGCAAAGACGACCACAACAGACGTGCCGGAAACGTCAAAAAACTGGTTTGGTGGCTCGTCACTGGATTATGGCGCAGCGGCTGGCTTGCAAAGCCGCAACGCGATCATCAAGCCGCAGCAACCGGCCCTGAGGCGCCCTGGCGTGCCTTCCATGCAGTCAAGTGGCGGTTTCAGCACGCGCGAAATTGCGTCCTGGCTTAACTGACAGACCACAACACCGAAAAAACTGATCAGCCCGCCAGACGTCTGGCGGGTTTTGTCGTTTCCGGCGTGACCGCGATCCCCGCCTGATGTTCGAGATAGACGGTGCAGACCACGCGCAGAAGCGATGCGAAGTTGGGAATGTCATCGCGCTGGCTGACGACTTCGTCGTGCAGCTTGCCCAGAAATTGCGGTGTGCTGAACCCTTCGCCGGCAGCAATTTCATCAAGGATTTGCCAGAAGCGTTGTTCGAGCCGGACACTCGTGACCATACCATTGATGCGAAGCGAGCGACTGACAGATTGATAAAGTTCGGGATCGGTGCCGGAATAGATCTGACACATGATGACGACCTCTCCTGTTTTGCCACCGGCGATATGACGCCGGTGGTCGGTTACAGGTTTATGGTCCGGCATATGGCCCGGAAACGCAATCGGTGATTGCTCGAAAACACCTTAGTGGGTGATTTCGGTACCCAGCAAGGTCAGGAACCCGGCCAGCCATTTCGGATGGGCTGGCCATGCCGGGGCGGTGACGAGATTGCCATCGATGCAGGCATCATCAATCGCGATTTCGGCATAGGTCCCGCCAGCAAGGCGCACTTCGGGGGCGCAGGCCGGATAAGCCGATACACGACGATCCTTGATGATATCGGCAGCGGCCAGAATTTGCGCACCGTGGCAGACGGCGGCAATCGGTTTGTCGGCATCGTTGAAGTCACGGACCAGGCGGATGACATCCTCGTTCAGGCGCAGATATTCCGGTGCACGACCGCCGGGAATCAGAAGGGCGTCGTAATCTTCGACGCGGGCTTTGGCGAAATCGGCATTCAGCGCAAAATTGTGACCGCGTTTTTCGCTGTAAGTCTGATCACCTTCAAAGTCGTGAATGGCGGTTGCAACGGTGTCACCGGCCTTTTTGTCCGGACAGACGGCATCAACCGAATGACCGACGGCAAGCAGGGTCTGGAACGGAACCATGGTTTCGTAATCTTCGGCATAATCGCCGACCAGCATCAGGATTTTTTTCGCTGACATTATTTTATCCTCCCGTTTGGTGTGATCCTGAAACTATAGACCATGGCAGGGATCAGCGGGTAACAGCGGGCTACTACGCGCGAAAACGATTGGGAAGGGCTGTGTAAAATAAAAAAGACGGCCCGGGTGGGGCCGCCTTTGGCAGATCAAATTTTTATGACAAATCAGCTTTTGGTCGTTGTTGATTTGCTGGTTGCGGGTTTTTTGGCAGCCGTGGATTTGGTTGCGGCGGTTTTTGTCGCGGCTGCCTTGGTTGCCGGTTTGGCTGCCGTGCTGCGCGCTGCGGGCTTTTTCGCCGGGGTCGATGTGGCAGGGGCAGCCTTGGCCGGAGCGGCCGTTGATGCCGTTTCGGCACCTTCCTTGATATGCAGATCGCGTTGCGGGAAGGGAATCGAGAAACCGGCTGCTTCCAGTTCGGTTTTCGAGCGGCGGCTGAGGTCCCAGAAGGTCGCCCAGAAGTCCGCCGTATTGGTCCAGCCGCGTGCGGTCAGATCAACCGAGCTTTCGCCAAGGGTCGCAACGAAACTCATGGGTTCCGGATCTTTCAAGACGCGTGGATCGCTTGCGACCAGATTTTTAAGGAAGTGGAGTGCGGCATCGACATCATCGTCATAGGAAATACCAACCTTGATATCCAGACGGCGGGTCGGATTCCGCGAATAGTTTTTGATCGCGCTGTTCCAGATTTGCGAATTCGGGGCGGAAATAAACACACCATCGGCTGTTTTAAACAGTGTGGTGAACAGGGTGATTTCAACGACCGTGCCCGAAACGGAACCTGCTTCAACAAATTCGTCCACCTTTAACGGGCGCAGGACCAGGATCATTACACCGGCGGCAATATTAGACAATGTACCTTGCAGAGCCAGACCGATGGCGAGACCGGCGGCACCCAGAACGGCGATGATGCTTGCGGTTTGCACACCGAAGTTCGAAAGGACTGCGATCAGGACAATGATCAGAATCACATAGCGCACGATGCTTGCGGCCAGCGGCTTGATCGTCGTGTCGACAAATTTTGCGTTTCTGAGAGAATGACGAACCAATGCTGCCGCACGACCGGCAACCCACCAGCCTACAATCAGAATAAGAATTGCGCCAAGCAGGTCCAGTCCGAACCCCAGCGCAAATGCTTTCAGCATCTCTGCAATTGTCGCCATATCTGTTTCCATCATTTAAACCTCGCTTGCTCGGTGCCAAAGTTGTAGTCTAGTTTAATCATACTACCGTATTAACTGGTAGCATCGCAGGTTTAGGCGATCTTGAAAAGTGACCTCAAAATACCACTTGAACCTAATGTCATGGAACTTTTCGCATTTTCGGTCGTTTAGAGACATAATATGACCATCATTGGTGATATTGTAGGTTACTGAATAACAACCTGAACTATAGGGGCAAAAACATGCAGCTTCGTCCGTCTTTTATTTGTGCTATCGGGGGCGTCGCCCTTCTTAGCGCGTGTAGCAGTGTCGACAATTCGGGTACGGCCGTCATGTACGGTGGTAACCCGCTGACCTATGGCAGCTCTGTCAATGAAGCCGTGACCGGTGCCGAGCCGACCACCGCATTTGGCAAGGCGCTTAAAGCCGAATATATCGCCTACGCACAGCGTGAAGCCGACGAATGGTACGATTTCTTCGACGCCGACTTCTTTGCGAAGAAAGCAGGCAAAGTCGCTGAAAACGAAACCATCCTTCCGGAAGATCCGGCCAACTGGCGTTTTGACGCCGAAGAAATCGCACAGAAACGTGCAGTTCGTGATGAACTGATCGCGCTTCTTGACGATGGCAAGCGTGAAGAAAAACCGGATACTGCCGCAATTGCGCAGGCCCGTTACGATTGCTGGATTGAAGAAAGCGAAGAAGGCTGGCAGACTGAACTGATCAGCCAGTGCTGGAAAGATTTCGAAGCCGCGATGGCCGAACTTCGTGCGGAGCCTGAAATGGTTGCCACCCCGGCACCGGTTGCAGCAGCACCGCGTCTGTTCACCATCTTCTTCGACTTTGACAGCACCGCCATCACCCCGGTTTCCGAGCGTGTTCTTGATGCCGCTGCCGAGCAGTGGGCTTCGAGCATGAGCAACGTTACCGTTGTTGGCCATACCGATGCGTCTGGTCCGGCAACCTACAACCAGGGCCTGTCCGAGCGTCGTGCGGCCGCAGCTCTTTCCGAGCTGACCAATCGTGGTGTTACGGCTGACAAGGTCGACAGCGAGGCCGTTGGTGAAGGCGAACTGCTGATCCCGACTCCGGATGGTGTTCGTGAACCGCGTAACCGTCGTGTGACGATCTCGATCGACTAATTCGCGGTCATTTACCAAATCTTTGGCAACGGGGTGGCATAATGCCACCCCGTTGTTTTTTATGGAAACTCGATCAAATACACAGTCGGGCATGTGAATAACGGTTGAAATTGGGCGCAATACACCTAATGTCTGCGAGACATCCCAGCCGCGAAAGGGAGAGACGGGGGAAAATGATCAGAAATTTGTGCCGTTCATTGCGCGGTGCCGGTATCTGCGCGATGGCCGTTTTGGTAATCTCAGGAAGTTTCGCCGAGCAAGGTCAAGCTGCAGATAAGACGCCACCGGTTCCTTTTGAGAAGTTGTATGCTGCCGAGCGTGGTGACGGAAAATATCTTAGCTTCAATGTATTCTCTGGCGAAATTCCCGGTAAACGAATCAAGGCATTGCTGCGTTCCGGCCAGGTTGTTGGCGACCGGATTCTTCTTGCGGAAGATGTCGCCGTCTATTTCCCCGATGGATATATCGTTCAATCGCAAGTCCGGTTTGGCAAATATATCCCCCGTGCGGGTTTGATTGCAGGAGCCGTCGCCAAACGCGATCATCTGGTCGAAAACCCGCGTTATGCGCTGGTCGAACAGTTTGATCAGATTCTTGGCAAAGAATGCGCGCGTACCGAATATGCCAACGGGTTTGCAGCACTTCGGATCAAGTCCGATGGTGTGATGTCGCTGGTTATGGAAACGGCCGGTCTTTACGATCCGCTGGTGAACGAAGCCACGACCACCTATACGGTAACAAGCGCGGTACAGCCGGTCTTTATCGGCAATCAGGGGCTTGTCCCCGATCTTATGAAAATCTGCGGTCGCGGCTGATGATGGCCTGCTGAGAGCAAAGAAAAGGCACTGCTGATGCAGTGCCTTTTGGTTTTTCTGTCCCGGTGAATAATTGCTCAGGCGACTTTCCAGTCCGGGGCAAACAGCCGGGGAATTTCAATCGCGGGGCAGCGGTTCATCACGACATCAAGCCCGGCATCCTGTGCGCGGGTCGCGGCACCGACATTGATCACGCCAAGCTGCATCCAGATGGATTTGGCACCTATCGCGATCGCCTCGTCAACCACACCACCGGCATCCTCGCTGTTGCGGAAGATATCGACCATATCGACCGGTTCGGAAATATCGGCCAAGGTGGCGACGACTTTCTGGCCATGGATCTCACCACCTGCCTGACCGGGATTGACCGGGATAACGTGATAGCCGCGCGACAGCAGGAACTTCATAACGCCGTTTGACGGGCGTTCGGGTTTGGGGCTGGCGCCGACCAGTGCAATGGTTCGGGTGCGTTCAAGCAGTGCCTGGGTGGCATTGTCGTCGGGATTTTTAAAATCGCTCATGTCATCTGCCTTTGGTTTGCGATACGGCATCGTTATATCTGTATGATACATAAGGTTTTGATCTGCTGCCGCAATCTTCTGGCGTCGGGATTGTGTGATGCCGCGGCGCTCGCAGAAAGTTGATGGCGGATTTAACTGACGGGGCGTGAAAAACCGGGTTGAGTAAGGGATATGATTCCAAACGCGCAAAATATCAAAGGTGCCCTGCATGTATCCGTGGCTTGATCCGTCCGGCAGATTTTCGGTTTTCAAACTGACTGTGTTTGTTTTGCTGCTTGTGCCGGGCTGTTTCATTCTATGGCCGGTCATTGCCGAAGGCGGAGCGACCATTCCGGTCAAGGAAGCGATCCTTGAAAGCGGGGACTGGGCGATCAGAATGTTGCTGATCTCGCTTCTGATCACGCCGCTTCGCCGGATTACACGCGCGAGCAAGCTTGTCCAGATCCGGCGTCAGGTCGGTTTGGCCGCCCTGGCATATGCCGTGATCCATCTGTTGTTATATATGCTGAGCCAGTCGTGGGATGTCTTGCGCGTTGCCAATGAAATTCTGGTGCGGATTTATCTGACCATCGGCTTTGTGGCGCTGACGGGGCTTGTTATCCTTGGGGTGACGTCAACCAAATCAGCGATGCGCTGGCTGGGCAAGAACTGGACCCGATTGCACAGGATCAGCTATGGCATCGGTGTTCTTGCGGCCCTTCATTTCTTCATGCAGTCGAAAATTGATGTCAGCGAAGCGACCCTGATGTCGGGATTCTTTGTCGCCCTGATGCTGTATCGCATGGCGCATGCCCGTGACTGGTCGCTGCGATCGCCGCTTGTTCTGGTATCAATTGCGGTTCTGGCGGGGCTGGCAACCGCAGGGATCGAATATGCGTGGTACGGATTGGCGACCGGTGTACCGCCATCGGCTGTTTTTGCCGCCAATCTTGAATTCATGTGGCCATTGCGCCCGGCATGGAATGTGCTGTTGAGCGGGTTGTTCGTTGCAGTCATCAGCCTGTTCGGGCGCGATGCGATTGGCCGTGAATGGCTTGGCCAGATCGCATCGAGCCTGTTTGTCAGGCCGCAGCGCTCGCGCGGCGGGTAAGGGCGGTTAGAAGGCCCGCACCAATCATGACGGCGCCCCCGGCACGCGTCAGGCGGCGCATGGCGGCTGGTTTGCGGAATTTTTCGCGCAGGGCACCGGCCATGATTGCCCAGATCGCAACATTGACTGCCGCCAGCGAGACGAAGGTCGCGGTCATGATGACGAATTGGGGAACAACCGGCATTGACGCATTCACGAATTGCGGCACAAAGGCGATAAAGAACACGATGCCCTTAGGGTTCAGGGCCGTCACGATATAGGCCTGCAGGAACATGCGGGACGGTCGGTTGCGTTTGGCATCGGGATTGTCTTCAAGTGTGCCCGGTTTTTCCCGCAGCATCTTGATGCCAAGATAAATCAGATAACCCGCCCCGCACAGTTTGAGCACCGTAAAGGCATTTGCCGACGCCGCCAGCAATGCACCGGCACCAGCCAGCGAAATCGTCATCGCCGTCAGATCGCCAAGCGCCACACCGGGAACGGTTGCCCATGCGGTCTGGCGTCCCTTGCCAAGGGCGTAGCTGACCACAAGCATGATGGTCGGGCCGGGAATGGCCAGAACAATTGAGCAGGCCAGAACGAAGGCCAGCCAGATTTCAAGGTTCATCTTTACCCTCCTTCAGGTGCTTTTCATCCAATCATAAATCCTGATCCCGATTGCGAAGTCGAGGGCAAAATCGCAGGTGGCAAAGCAATCATTCGTGGCGCCATTCCGGATGGCGTTTTTCAACAAAGGCCCCGATGCCTTCGCGGGCGTCATGTTTCTGCATGTTTTCGGTCATCACCCCGGATGCGTAATCATAGGCCGCCGATAATGGCATTTCGAGCTGGCGATAGAATGCTTCCTTGCCCAGCTTGACCGTCATGCCCGAACGCGATGCGATCCGTTTGGCAAGATCATCGGTGGCGGTGATCAGATCGTCATCTTCGACGACATCGGAAATCAGCCCCATCTGCCAGGCGGTTTGCGCATCAATCGGGTCGCCCGTCAGTAACATGCGCATCGCGTGTTTGCGCGATACGTTGCGGCTAAGTGCGACCATCGGGGTCGAACAGAACAGCCCGATATTGACCCCGGGCGTGGCGAGTTTCGCATATGATCCGGCGACCGCCAGATCACAGCTTGCGACCAGTTGGCACCCGGCGGCCGTGGCCACGGCGTGAACCCGTGCGATCACCGGCTGGGGCAGGGTCACAATCCGCATCATCAAGGCGCTGCATTGTGAAAACAGGGCGGCGTGGCCGTCACAGGCTGAAATCCCGTTCATTTCCTTAAGATCGTGTCCGGCGCAAAAGGCCGGGCCGTTTGCAGCAAGGATCACACAGCGGATGGTTTCGTCATTGGCGATTTTGTCCAGCGCTGTATGGAGGGCTCCCATCATCGCCCCTGACAGGGCGTTGCGGCTTTGCGGGGCATTCAGGGTCAGTGTCGTGACCGGACCTTGATCCTCGCGCAGGACAAATTCGTTTGCATCAGTATGGCTGGTGGGGGAATTGCTGGTCATTCGGGCCTCCCTGTGATGGCGCGCACTGCAGGTTTTTTACTTTTGCGTCAGTATATTGTCGTTGTAGAATTTCACGTCCCGGTTTTGTTGAAAACCAAAAATGCAAAAAGACTGCTTCATGCCGGACGACGATCCCATGTGAGGACGATTGGGAATGAGCAACGACGAACAACGTAAGCCGCGACGCGCTCCTGGTCGTTTTGTCACCACCAAGGAGATCGTTGAAAAACGCAAACCGGTTTCGCCGGTCGCGAAGACGAAAATGAAACGCTATGACCGCAAGGAGGTCATGGACTGGGACATGGAACGTCAGCGTGCCGAAGCACGTGCGCGGTTGTTAAGTCGCGGTTTTGACGTGCCTGAAATTCTTCAGCCCCGTCGGCCGGAAGTGGATCCGGATGATCCGGAAGCCAGCACCATTGATCCCGATGCCGTGCGCGATATTTCCGGGGCGGCGATGGCCGGGCCCAAACCGGCGGCCCCGAAAAAAAGCCGACCGGTAACGGCAGGCGACCTTCACAACGCCGCGAAGCAGGGGGATCGCCCCAAGCCCAATCGTCATTTCCTTGCGAGCAATGTCGCCCTGCATCAGGCGGGACCGAATGTGGCGCAGGCCGAGGCACCACAGAATGACGGGCAGGACGGGGATTATTTCGACGGCAGTGCATATCGCGAATATCTGGAAGGCTTGGGGGATGGCGCGAAAACCGGTCTGGACATCCACAATGATATTACCGGTCGCGTCGATGATCTGAAATCGGCATCAAAAACCGGATCGGGCAATATTGATTTACCGGATAACAGTTCAAGCTGGGTCAGTCAGGAAGAAGCCCGGCGGCGCAATGTGGCCAGGGAATCGCAGGCACATTCTGCCAAACAGAAATCAGCAAGGCAGACCAAGGCCGAAAAAAAGGCAAGGGCGCGGGGCAATGCGCTGGCGCTTGACAAGGTCTTGCCGAAACTTGGTGCCTATATGGTGGCGGCCATTGCGGTCGGTTATGTGCTGGTGCTGGTCTATACCGAGCTTGGCAAACTGATTGGCGGATAAGTGTAAAAACAATCAGCAATAGAAAATGCATCCTATATTTTGCCTCAAACCTGCCCGAATCTTCACGTCTAGTATAATTGTCGCATAGTGGACCATGTGACAGGCATCGGGCTTTTGACGAAATTGTCCGGTGTTTCGAGATCAGATAATGGGGAGATTGGACGACGAGGGGGTGATGGCCTTAATTGACCGGCAAGGTATGTCGGCAATGAAAGGTGGTCAGAGTGTGACATAACCCTTGTTGCAGGAGACGGCGGAGGTACCGCCGTAGTCGCCATGGAAAGTGACGTAAAAGGTCAGGAAGACCGACACCCGGTTTATCTTCCGGAAAACCGGTATCATTGGGCGTCCAACGATGAAGTGGACAAGCCCACAGTTATCCTGCGTGGCCCGGTCAGGCCAAGATTTCGAAGGTCCGGCTCAGGTGCCGGTTCTGACTTTGATCTGACCGATTGGATGCAGAAAAATCTGCCGCGGGTCGGGGCGTCCCTGATTGTCAGTATCGTGATTGCGAGTGTTGTCCTCGCGACATATTCAGAGCTTGCTGTTCTGTTGTCGCGTTGATTGCGCATGTCTGTTTGTTCCGTGATGTCATCACATACGGACAAACCATCTGGCAACGGAGACGATGATGAAAAGCCAGAGATTGCCTGTATCGGGTGTCCATCATGTTTCGGCATCAAGAACGCTGTCTGCGGGCATTCATCGCCGCCGACCCGGGCAGGGCGATTTGACACCGGAACCCGATATTGCCGATCAGAAGAACGGTGGCCAGGACCCGGAACCACAATCGGACCATCAGAGCCCGGAGCATCGCCGCCATGTCAAAAGCCAGACGGCATCGTCGTCCAAATCCGGTCGCGATCCGGATAATGATGTGAAAAATGGAAAGACGAATGTTGCGGCATCGGACGAGGGACCGGAAGATCACCCGTTCATCAATTTCATTGCATCAATAATGCCATCGGGCGAAGCCCCGAATGACAACCCGGAATTTCCAGTATCTGCGGATGATCGCCAAGCCGGCGGGTATCGTTCCGACAATCAAGGCAGTCGGATTTTACGGAACGCACCGGAAGTCAGAACTGCATTACCTGTTCATACACTCGCCATCAGGCGGCGGGGCATGGAAAGATGGCTGCCCAACATCGGCTCCTTTCTGATTACCGGGATCGTTATTGTTGCGGTGATCTGGATGACGGTGATCGAGCTTTCGGTAATCCTTGGCAGATAAAGGCGGTCACTGAGCCGGACATGGTGGTTTGCGACTTTATGCCAAGGGGCAGGTATGCTGAAATAGTTGACGTTAACGTAAACGTTATGTCAGGCTGTTGGTCAAAGGGAACAGGGCCATCCGTCCAAGGTTGGCGACAGGGAGGAACCCGATATGACAGCCATGCCACCCCGCACCGGCATAGGATTGGCGGATTTCGACGCCATCATGCGTGAAAAAGTCCCGTTTGTCGGGGATATGAATGTCAGGACAGAGGAGCTTTCGGGGGATCGCGCCCTGTTGCGCCTGCCGTTCAATGAACGGCACATTCGGCCGGGCAATGTTATTTGCGGTCCGGCGATCTTTGCGCTGGCTGATATTGCGCTTTATGCGGTGGCGTGGCTTGTGGTACCCAAGGCCGATCTGGCGGTTACGACCGAGGCGACGGTGCATTTCCTTTCCGGGGCAAAGCCGGGGGATTTGCTGGCGGAGGCAAAAATCCTCAAGGCAGGCAAGCGCCTTCTGATTGCGGAATGCCATATCCGGTCTGCCGTTGATGGCGCACTTTGCGCGCATGTCATCGGAACCTATGCGATGCCACCGGAAAAGGGGCCGGAAAATGGGACCGAGCCAAAACCGGTCTGAAAATGATGAAAATCAGTGTGGTAAAATAATACCTATTGATTTAAGTTGTTGAAATATAACGAAATATTCCTGTTGCTTTCCTGTTTAATGCTGGCATACTGCGCCGACTTTCAACGAGGGGCGATTCCCTCCGTGGAACCCAGTTTTCGAGTATTAAATTATGAAAACCTTCACTGCGACACCGAGTGACATCGAGCGCAAATGGTTTGTAGTCGACGCAGAAGACGTCGTACTCGGCCGTCTTGCAGCCGTTGTTGCCAACCGTCTTCGTGGTAAACACAAAGCGATGTTTACCCCGCACATGGATTGTGGCGATCACATCGTCATCGTCAATGCCGAAAAAGTCAAACTGACCGGCCGTAAACTTCAGAACAAGAAGTTTTACTGGCATACCGGTTATCCGGGCGGCATCAAAGAACGCACCATGGACAAGCTGCTGAATGGCGAGCATCCGGAACGTGTGATCATCAAAGCTGTCGAGCGTATGATGTCCCGTGGTCCGCTGCGCAGCCAGGTTCTTTCCAAGCTGCACGTCTATGCCGGTACCGAGCATCCGCATGATGCACAGAAGCCGGAAGTTCTCGATCTTGCCGCAATGAACGACAAGAATAAGCGGAGTGCTAAGTAATGGCCGACACCAAAACTCTTGAAGATCTCAAGGATCTCGCACAGGGCGGTGAAGCTGCTGCTGCAGAAGGCACCCTGCCGGAACCGAAGATCGACGCACAGGGCCGTTCCTATGCAACCGGTCGTCGTAAGAACGCAATTGCACGCGTCTGGATCAAACCGGGCTCGGGTAAAGTCACCGTCAATGGCCGCGAATTCGAAGATTACTTCGCACGTCCGGTTCTGCGCATGGTGATCAACCAGCCGTTCGGCGTTGCCAATCGTAAAGATCAGTTCGACGTCGTTTGCACCGTTACCGGTGGTGGTCTTTCCGGTCAGGCCGGTGCCGTTCGTCACGGTATCTCGCGCGCGCTGACCCTGTTCGAGCCGGCACTGCGTCCGTCGCTCAAGGCAGGTGGCTTCCTGACTCGTGACCCGCGTGCAGTCGAACGTAAAAAATACGGTCGCGCCAAAGCCCGTCGTAGCTTCCAGTTCTCGAAACGTTAATTCGTTTTCGGGCATCAGGCTCGCGATTTTATTGGAAAAGCGTCACCTTCGGGTGGCGCTTTTTCTTTTTGCGGGTGTTGCTTTGTCTCCGAGTAAAACCAACAAAAAACGGCGTCTTCACGAAGGAAAGACGCCGTTTTTGTTTCGCGTTTAAAGGCTGAGCAGTCTCTGTCGCGTTATTGCCAGCGATCCGAGAAATCGCGCGGGATCATCAGAATATCGCGATCCACTTTGGTCACGTCAGTATGGCCGCAAAGCGCCATGGAAACTTCAAGTTCCTTGTGAATGATCTCAAGCGCCTTGGTTACGCCGGCTTCGCCCATAGCGCCCAGACCATAAACATATGCGCGCCCAATATAGGTGCCCTTGGCACCCAGTGCCAAGGCCTTCAGCACATCCTGTCCGGAACGGATCCCGCTATCCAGATGGACTTCAATCTTGTCCCCGACGGCATCCATGATTGCCGGCAGGGCCCGAATTGAGGACAGGGCACCATCAAGCTGGCGGCCACCATGGTTGGAAACAATGATGGCATCTGCGCCAACGTTAAGTGCCTCCAGCGCGTCGCGCGGATCAATGATCCCCTTGATGATCAGCGGCCCATCCCACATCTTGCGAAATTCGCGAATACGATCCCAATCAAGGGATACATCAAACGCCTCGGCCGTCCATGTGGTCAGCGATGATGCGTCGGCAACCCCCTTGGCGTGGCCAACAATATTGCCAAAGAACCGGCGTTTGGTGCTGAGCATGCCAAGGCCCCATTGGACTTTGGTCATCATGTTGGTAACCGATTTGAAAGTCAGTTTGGGTGGGGCGGAGAGGCCGTTCTTCAGATCCTTGTGACGTTGGCCGAGCATCTGAAGATCCACCGTGATGACCGCAGCCGAGCATTTGGCGGCCTTCGCCCGATCAAACAGGCGCTTCATGAAGTCATCGTCCTTGAGCGTATAAACCTGCAACCAGAAGGGCTTGGAGGTGTTTTCGGCGACATCCTCGATCGAACAGATCGACATGGTCGACAATGTGTACGGGACACCGAACTTTTCAGCCGCGCGGGCAGCCTTGATTTCGCCGTCTGCACATTGCATGCCGGTCAGTCCGACCGGAGCAAGGGCGACAGGCATGGCTACATCCTGACCGATCATCTGGCTTTTGGTCGAGCGCCCGGCCATGTCGATCGCGACCCGCTGACGGAGGTGAATATCCTGAAAGTCGGTAGTGTTTTCACGGAATGTCTGCTCGGTCCAGCTTCCGGATTCTGCGTAATCGTAAAACATGCGCGGTGCGCGACGTTTATAGATACGTTTCAGGTCTTCGACGCAGGTAATCACTGGCATGAGGTTAGCTCCGAATAAAATGCGCTTGGTAATGGTAATACCAGTTTCGGAGGTTATCGCAAACCGAATTGAAAATCAGCTTTTTGCAAGGCCCAAACTGTTTCCGTATTCCGGAAACAGGGTGATGTTGTGGTTGGAAAAGAATTTTAAAAAGAAGGATCGAAAATTCGGAAGGTTGTGATAATAAGAATCCATCGAAGAGAGATTTTTTGAATTTAAGGTGACATCCAATGGTCGGAACGATGCGACGAGCTTTCAAGACATAAGTGTTTGAACCTCTGTTGGATTACCTTGCGATATGTGAAGGGCCGCTAATGGAGCGGTCTTTTTTTATGCCAATTCGGAAGGTTGGCAATTACCTGAAGCCCAAAGAAAGGGACCCCCGATATGCAGTACAGAAAGCTGCAAGATGACGATATTCATGCTCTTGACGCATTTCTCGCAACCCATGCCGAAACCAGCATGGTCCTGCGCAGCAATTTGCGAAAAATCGGCATGAACCGACGTCATCATCCGCTTTCGGGCTGCTATTACGGCGAAGTTTCCGGCTATGGTGCTGTGACGGCGGTTTTGACGATATTTGGCAACGGCAATGTCTTTGTGCAAACCGGCGGAAAGCCTGTGCCGCGTGGTTTGATTGATCTGTTTTGTACCGAAAATGCACAACCGGTGGCCGGTTTCTTTGGCCCGGCCGATCAGGCACAGGACGTGATTGATCTTCTGGGGCTTGGCGATGCGCAATTTGCCATCAATGCATGCGATGCTTTTTATCGGCTTGATCTTGCCAACCTGATCCTGCCGCAAAATGTGCGGTCGGACAGCTTCCAGATGGTGGATGCGGAACGGATTGATCGCAATACGCTTCTGCGCTGGCTGCGCGCCTACGAGATCGAGGCATTGGGCGGAGAGGATACACCAGCCCTTGATAGCCGGATCGCCAGTCGACTTGTCCATGCACTTAATGACCGCAATATGTGGGCGCTTGTCGTTGATGGCGTTCCGGTCAGTCTTTCGGGTTTCAACGCCGAACTGCCCGACATGGTCCAGATCGGCCCGGTCTGGACGCCGCCTGAGCATCGCAGCAACGGCTATGCGCGTATCCTTGTCGCCAAAACGCTTCTGGCGGCTCGCGCACGCGGCGTGACCCATGCGGTTCTGTCAACGGATAGTCCTGCCGCGGCAAAGGCTTATGAGGCGATCGGGTTTGAGAGAGATGGGGCGTATCGCTTGGCGTTGCTGGCGAGCCCGGTTAAGCTGACCAGAGAGCTTTCATGTCAATGAGGTGCGCCCGTGACTGGGCCTGAGAGATTGCTGCGCTTTAAACAAATCCTGCTGCCGGTCCTTGGGCTAGCGGCAGGGCTATTTGCCGGTGCAATGCCCGTTGATGCAGTCGCACAGAATTTATCCCAGGTTTTATACCGTTTCGAAGACCGGCCGCTGGTTTTGGGGAAATACGGTGCGATTGCCGATTTTCAGAGCCGGTTGTTTGTTGCTGCGGCAAGTTGCAAGCGTGGCAGTAAGTCTGCCTATGGGGCGACGGATGGTATTGTCGGGGACAAGACGCGTCGTGCGATCATGGATTTGCAGCCCTGCCTTGATCCAAGCGTTAAAGCGGCCATCGGAGCCGGGAACCCCGGCGCGATCACGGTCGGTTTGTGGAAACTGTTGATGCCAGCAGAGCAGCCCTTTCCCGACGCGATCACGCGGGCCAATCATCTGACCTTTGCGCTTGAGGGCACGGATTATGACGCGATTCAGTTCAATTTCTGCCAGTCGCGCAACCCGCGGAGCGGTAAGCGGTATCTGGAAGGCGATCCGTGGTGTTACACCAATGATCCCAATGCCTATCTGACTTGGGGGCCGCGTGGGGCAACCGCCGGGGCCGGGGCGGAAATCCAGCAGATCATCTTTGCCGCCGAACGTGCCAGTCCCGGCCTGCTTAATGCCGTCTTTGGGCCGCATACCGATGCGATGCATCGTCTGGCGCTGGGCAATAATCAAAGTGCATTTGATATCCTGTGTGCGATCTGGATTGATCCAAAACGCCGGGCCGATTTTACCGCCCGGTTTGCACAATATGGCGCATTGCCCGAAGTACAGCGTGCCTATCGCCGGGTTTATGATGCAGCCAATGCCGATGGCGGAAAAATCGCCCGGTTTTTTAAAATTTATGCTGCGCTAAAGCCTGTTATCGGTCGTGATCCGACCGAGATTGATCTGGCCTATTTCATTGATATGGCGACCCATGGCATGGCACCGCCCGGCAATGTTTCCGATCTGTCGGCAAAGATGGTCAATTTCGCCAGCCGGACGCGTAATGTGCCAAGCCCCGGTGAATTGCGCCGTCAGCTGGCGGCATGGTTGCCGTCGCAGCATAAATATAACGACCGGATCGCCCGCGATGCGATTTTCCTGATTGATGATCCCGAAATCACGTTATCGGATACCCATCGCCGGATCTGGCAGCAACGATCCGGGTTAAAGGCCAGCGATTTTGGCCTTTCGGATCATCGTTATGTTTCGGGCTACCCGGTGGCAGCCCCTACCGGGTTCGAGCAGATCGAACGGTTTTATACCGTTCTGCCCGAGGATAAGCGCGCCTGTCCGGCCAATGTGCGCAAGTCGCGACGACCTTGATCGAAGAGTTGATTGTGCGGGACCAATGTGATGCATGTCATCACTGCATGGGTCCCGATCTCGGGATGCAGGGGAAAAGCTGCCTAAAGGCTTGCATCTGCGGGGCTTGTTTGCCAACATCCGCCCGTTAACCGCGCCCGGTGACCATGAAGGTCAGGGTGAGCCTATAGGAGCAAGATTTGAAATGAGCGACGTTAAGGTCAAAGTCGGAATTCTCGGTGCCAGCGGATATACCGGGGCGGAACTGGTTCGTATTCTTGCGCACCATGCCGCTTCTGAAATCACCCTGCTGACCGCAGACCGACGCGCCGGACGTCCGTTCGGGGAGGTTTTCCCGCATCTTGCCCATCTGAAATTGCCGACCATGATCCGGATCGAGGATGCGGACTGGTCGATGGTCGATGTGATTTTCTGCGCGCTGCCGCATGGCACGACGCAGGAAGTGATTGCCGGTCTGCCGGACCATGTCAAAGTTGTCGATCTGTCGGCGGATTTCCGTTTGTTCGATGCCGCGACCTACAAGGAGTGGTACGGGGCGGAGCATGCCGCGCAGGATTTGCAGAAAGAGGTCGTTTATGGCCTGACCGAACTGCACCGTGAAAAGATCAAAAAGGCGCGCGTTGTTGCCAATCCGGGATGTTATCCAACCCCGGTGCAGCTTTCGCTGACGCCGCTTCTGGAACAGAAGCTGGTGCATGCCGATGACATTATCATTGATGCGAAATCCGGTGTGACCGGTGCAGGCCGTTCGCCGAAAGAAGGCATTTTGTATGCCGAAGTCACCGAAGGCATTCACGCCTATGGCACCGGCGGGCATCGCCATGCACCCGAGATCGAGCAGGGCCTTGCCTGGGCCGCCGGACAGGATGTTGTGGTGAACTTTTCACCGCACCTGATGCCGATGAGCCGCGGCATCCTTGAAAGCATCTATGTCAAAATGACCGATGGCACCTCGGCCGAAGACATTCAGGCCGCCCTTGAAAAACGTTATGCCGACGAGCCGTTCGTGCGTGTTCTGCCGTTCGGGGTGACGCCGCAGACCCGTCATGTGCGTGGGTCGAATTATGTGCTGATTGGCGTGGTCAAGGATCGCGTGCCGGGCCGTGTGATCATTGTTGCGGTCGAGGATAACCTGGTTAAAGGCGCATCGGGGCAGGCGGTTCAGAACATGAATGTCATGCTGGGCCTGCCGGAAACCATGGGGCTTGAGATCGAGCCACTGTTCCCGTAATCGCGCGACAGCATCCTGTCAAAAGGGGCGTGTCCGGTCTGGATGCGCCCCTTTTTCGTGGCCGCATCATGCGTTCAGGATCGCGCGTTCAAGAACGGTGAAAACATGGTCGTCTTCGCATTGTGCGATGTTAAATCGCATCAGGTTTCCTGCCGATTGCGAGATGCTGAAAACATTGCCGGGTGCCAGAACCACACCATCGGCCAGCGCATCGCGGGCAAGTGTTGCGGCATCGATGGGGGCGGGCAGGTGACACCATAGGAAAATCCCGGCATCGGGTCTGATCGCCGGTGTGATGCCAAGCGCGCCAAGACGGGTTTCGGTGACGGACATGGCGCGGGTCAGCCGGTCGCGCAGGGCGTCCATATGTTTGCGATAAGTGCCGTCCTTCAGGACCGAGAAAATCAGTTCGGCCGAAAAATTCGGGCTTGAAAATCCCGTCGCGATCTTGAGGTCCGTCAGGCCTTCGATCCAGTCGGGACTTGCCGCGATATAGCCGCACCGGACCGAGGCCGAAAGCGTTTTGGAAAAGCTTCCGATATGGACAACCCGGTCAAGCCCGCCAAGAGCTGCCAGCCGTGGGGCAGGGGTGTTTTCGAAATCGGCAAAAATATCGTCTTCGATGATGATCAGGTCATGTTCTTCGGCAATGTTCAAAACGCGGTGCGCGACCATCGGCGACAGTGACGCGCCGGTCGGGTTGTGCAGCCCGGAATTGGTAATGTAGAGGCGGGGCTTGTGCGTGGCGGCAACTCGGGCAAAGGCATCGATATCGGGGCCATTGGCGGTAAAGGGCACGCCGATAATGTTGGCGCGATGCGCGCGCAGCAAAGCCTGAAAATTGAAATAGCACGGATCATCGATCAGCACCGTATCTCCCGGTTCGATCAGGAATCGGCACAGCATATCGATTGCCTGTGTCCCGGACTCGGTCAACAGAATCTGGCCGGGGTCGGCATTGATGCCATAGGTGCCCATTCGGCGCGACAGGAGTTGGCGCAGGGCGGGCAGGCCAAGCGGTGTGCCGTAATCGACGAGCGTGGTATCATCAGCGCGTGACAGATTGCGAAGCGCGCGTCTGATGGCTGTTTCAGGCATCCAGTCCGCCGGAAGCCAGCCGCAACCAGGTTTGATCATATCCGGTCGGGCATCAAGCGACTGGCGCGAAACCCAGAACGGATCAATGGCCCGATCCAGTTTCGGGCCGATTTGGGTAATCGACAGCGGTGCGGTGTGACCTGACACATAAAAACCCGATCCGCGGCGGGCCTCGATCATGCCTTCGGCCACCAGCCGGTCATAGGCTTCGACCACGGTCGAGTTTGACACCTTCATCTGTCGCGCAAGCCCCCGGATCGAGGGTAGGCGATCCCCGGCAAGCAGATTGCGTGCACCAATCCGGTCGCGGATTACGGCCATGACACGGGCGACAAGTGTTCCGTTGTCCGACTGTTTTGGTGATCCGTCAGGCGCCACTGTATTGCTCCTGTAATCAGTACAGTTTGTTTGAATTGTACTTGATTGTGTCTGGTCGATGTGCGGCTGGCAAGCGATAGATAAACCTTCGAACATGACGGAGGTTTTGATGGCAATTGCAGTGCAACGGACAAGTGGTGGCTGGATCAGCGGGATGATCGGTATCCTGATTTTCAGCGGGTCGTTACCCGCTACCCGGGTTGCAGTGATGGATTTTGATCCGCTGTTTCTGACCGTTGCGCGCGCGGCAATTGCAGGTTTGCTGGCGGCGATATTGTTGCTGGCATCGCGAACCGCCCGGCCACAGGCATCGGACTGGATGTCGTTGCTGGTGGTGGCAGGTGGGGTTGTTGTCGGCTTTCCGTTGCTGACCGCCCTTGCGCTTGAACATATCACCTCGGCCAGATCGATTGTGTTTATCGGGTTGCTACCGCTGGCGACGGCGATATTCGGGGTGTTGCGCGGTGGTGAGAGGCCAAAGGCCGTGTTCTGGCTTTTTTCAGTTCTTGGCAGTGCACTTGTCGCCGGCTTTGCTGCCATTGAAAGCAATGCCGGGTCGTTGCGCGGCGATCTTTACATGCTGGGGGCGGTGATCGTTTGCGGGCTTGGTTATGCCGAGGGTGCAAAACTGTCCCGACGTTTTGGCGGATGGCAGGTGATTTGCTGGGCGCTGGTGATTTCGCTGGTGCCGATGCTTGCGCTTTGTGTTGCGACCTTGCCGGATAGCTTTGCCGGAATTGGTGTTCCTGCGTGGTTTGGTCTTGGTTATGTTTCGCTGTTTAGCATGCTGATCGGGTTTTTCTTCTGGTATCGCGGATTGGCCCTGGGCGGGATTGCAGCGGTCGGGCAGTTGCAATTGCTGCAGCCGTTCTTTGGCCTGCTGCTGGCAGGGTTGCTTCTGGCCGAGCCGATGGGTGGCCTGATGATCGTGGTGACAGTCGGCGTGGTTGCCTGTGTTGCCGGGGCCAAGCGATTTGCCCGATAGATTTTAAAAATCCAGCTATTCCGTCGGTTTGGGGCTGTCCGGATATTTCGCATCGTCACTGGCGGGCCAATACCGGGCATGCACCCTGGCGATAAAGCCTTCTTCGCGAAGATCGGTGATGATCTTCGATATCTGGTCTGTCTGGCTCATCAGTGGGGAATTGCGAGATATTGCGATATGAATGTCATTGTGATGATCGGGTCTGAAATCGGCCTTGCGGATGATATCTCCAAGGTTGTTGCGCCGGATTTCAAAATCGACATTGGCGTCGGACCCGACAATGACATCGACACGGCTTGCCTCGAGCATGCGCAGCAGTAGCATTTCGCTGCTGGCTTCGAATTTGTTCAGTGATGTGTCGCTGTCGAATGGCTCGAAATAGCGCGAGTCAACCACGGAGCCGACTGCAAGCGTTTTGAGGTCGTTATATTGTGATATCTGGGTGTTCTTGCCCTGTCGGACATAAAATACCGGGCTGACACGGCTATAGGCGGGCTTGATGTAAAACGCGAATTTTTCGCGTTCGGCTGTGTAGGCAAAGCTTGAAAGAACGTCGATATCACCTTCTTCAAGCATTTTAAGACACCGCCGCCACGGGCAGGGCTGAAGCACGAGAACCTTGCCCATACGGTGCGACAGTTCGGTCAGGATCGCCATATCGATCCCGTGTGGTCCCGATGCGTCATCAATCACGAACGGTTCCCATACCGAAAAAGCGGCACGCAATTGTCCCTGACGAAGAGGTTCTGACTGCGCGCGGGCATCCCTGGAGATTGCGACACCACATACAATAATGATCGCAGCCAGCAGAATGAAGCCGACAAGCTGTCTGGGGCGTTTGGGGAGGTCAAATTTCCGATGTGCTGGCATGATCACGATTTGGATGAGAACGGGGTTTCCATATCCACATGTTAGAATTTAAACTGTCAAATCAAGATGCCGCTATTGTCCCGGAAAGGGGCAGGTGTAGAGCCAGTCAAAACTGATCCCAAACTTGAAAGGTCGTCAGACCATGATCCTGACCTATCGCGGGGTGCGCCCCACCATTGATGAAACGGCCTTTATCGCGCCGAATGCGACAATCATCGGCGATGTTGAAATCGGGGCGGAAACCGGGATCTGGTTTGGCTGTGTCATCCGTGGTGACGTCCATGAAATCCGCATCGGATCGCGCACCAATATTCAGGACCTGACCATGGTGCATGTCGCCAAGGGCAAGTTCGGCACCTATATCGGGGACGATGTGACCATCGGCCATTCTGCTGTCATCCATGCCTGCACGCTTGAAGACAGAAGTTTCGTCGGCATGAGTGCCACTGTCATGGATGGTTGCGTGATCGAGCAGGGGGCGATGCTTGGAGCCGGTGCGCTTCTGGCACCGGGGAAACGTATTCCGGCGGGGGAACTTTGGGCCGGTGTGCCGGCGCGCAAGGTGCGTGACCTGACACAGGAAGAAATCGAATTTTTCAAAGTTTCCGCGGATCGTTATGCCGATCTTGGGCAGGAATATCGTGTGACAATTCCAGATGACCTGAAATCTGAATGATAACTGCGATTGTCGAACGCAAAGGAACTTCTTGCCTGTGTCAGGACCCTGCGTTAGCAAGCAATTCAGATATCCATAAAAACATATAACCTGCCGCGCGCCACCACGCCCGGCGACCAGGAAACGGAACCGGGAAATGACGCGTTGGCAGGCGAATGCCGTAATCGTTTTTGTTGCCCTTATTTGGGGTACGACTTTTGTCGTCCAGCAAACCAGCATGGATAATATCGGCCCGCAATATTTTACCGGTGTACGGTTCCTGTTGGGGACGTTTGTGGTATTGCCGTTTGCCCTTCGTGAAGTGCGCCGAATGAAGCGCGAAGGACGCACGCTTTCGAGGGCTAACAAGCTTGGCCTGATCTTTACCGGCGTTTCGATGTATCTGGCCAGCATCCTTCAGCAGATCGGCATCATGGATACCACCGTCACCAATGCGGCCTTTCTGACGGCATTTTATGTGCCGCTGGTGCCGGTTCTGGCTTTTATGGTATTTCGGGCAAAGCCCCACTGGTCGGTTTGGCCGGGGGGCGTGATGTGTGTTTTCGGCACGTATCTGCTGAGTGGCGGTAACCTGTCGGCGCTTGGGGCCGGTGATTTCTGGGTCATGGGAAGTGCGCTTTTCTGGGCCGTTCAGGTGGTGATGATCGGTGTAATGGTGACCCGCACCAACGCCCCGGCACTGGTTGCGACGGTGCAATTCTTCATTACCGGTATTTTCGGCATGGCGATGGGCGGCATGCTTGAGACTTTCAGCTTTGCCGATATCCACAATGCCGGGTTTGAAATCCTTTATGCAGGGATCATGTCGGCGGGGATCGCCTTTACCCTGCAGGCGGTGGCCCAGAATTATACCGAGGCTGCAGATGCCGCGATCATCATGAGTGCGGAGGCGGTATTTGCCGCAATCGCCGGGGCATTCTTCCTTGGAGAACGACTGGCGCCCGCTGAATATGCCGGTTGCGGCGTGATCCTTGCCGCTATCATCGGAGTACAATTGTTGCCGATGATGGGGCGCCGTCCCAAGGTTGCGATCTAAGCTGAATTATCCGGCCGGGACCATTGACCTTTATCAAGGCAGGGTGCAATTAGGATGTTGTAAGTGATTATTGGTCGCGATAATGCGGCCAATATTGAATGCCGGATATCGAATATGCCTGTCTTGCCGTCTGTTTCCAGCTTTCCTGTTCGCAGGTTTCTTGGCCTTGGTTGTATGTTCGCAGCCACGATGTTGATGGCTGGTATCAGCACTGGCGCCATTAATAGCGCTGCACAGGCAGCCGATAGCATCCCGACACAGACGCAAAAACCGCCTGCTGTCTTGCTGAACGAACTGGCAAGCAATACGTCCCCGTTTGCCGATAAGGCAGCGTTGGGGGAGGCACTTTATTTCGATACCAATCTTTCGAAAAACAGGACGCAGGCCTGTGCAAGTTGTCATGAACCGACAACCGCATTCCGCGATCCGCGTGGCGAAATAGCCAAGGGCGCCTTTTCGCTTGGCGATGATGGCAGCTCGCTTGGCGATCGCAATGCACCAATGGCGGCTTATGCCAAGTTCGCACCCGATTTCCATTTCAAGGAGGACGGGACGCCGGTTGGCGGGCAGTTCTGGGATGGACGCGCAAGGGATCTGGCAGAGCAGGCAGGCGGGCCACCGTTAAATCCGGTTGAAATGGGCATGCCCGACAAGGCAACCGTTGTCGCGCGTCTTCAGGAAGATGATGATTATGTTGAAAGCTTCAAGGTGCTGTTTGGTGACGGTGTCTGGAATGATACGGATCGTGCTTATGCGGCGATGACGGACGCGATTGCCGCGTTCGAGAGTACTGATCAGTTTTCGCCATTTGATTCAAAATATGACCGGTTCCTGCGCGGGGAATACAAAATGACGCCGCAGGAAGAATTGGGGCGTGTGCTTTTCTTCTCGCAGCAATTTACCAATTGCAATGTGTGCCATCAGCTAAAAACGTCACCGACGGCAGAGGGCGAGACATTCACCAATTACGAATATCACAATATCGGTGTGCCGCGGAACGTGGCGGTACGCAACGAGAATAACAAGGACCCCGATTTTACCGATAACGGGCTTCTGGATAATCCGGCGATTGATGATGTTGCGCATAAAGGCAAATACAAAACGCCCGGGCTTCGCAATGTCGCGGTGACCGGGCCGTATATGCATAACGGCGTGTTTGCCGATCTGCGGACCGTGATCAAATTCTACAACAAATATAACAGCCGCGCGAAATCGGCCCAACTTAACCCGGAAACCAAACAGCCCTGGGGTGATCCCGAGGTCCCCGAAACCATTTCCCTTAAAGAGCTGGAGCAGGGAGATGCGCTTGATACCAAGCGCATTGATGCGCTGGTCGCGTTTCTTAAAACGCTTACCGATGCGCGATACGAGCCGCTTCTGGCCGAGCAGGAAGAAGCCGCTGCCAAGGCCAAGAAGAAATAGGCCTACCTGCCGCGAATTGTTTCCAGCACCGCACTTTGCGCAAGGTCGCCAAATCCAGCTTCGATTGCGCGATCAAACATCTCGGTGGCAGATCGGCCGACTGGCAGGTCAAGGCCAAGTTCATCGGCGAGCCACATGGCATAACCGGCATCCTTGGCGCGTAACGCAGTTGTAAAATGAATGCCTTCGTTATGATCGCCGCTGATCATGCCTGGGATTGTCATGACACCGGCCCGGCTGGCGACGGCACCATTGGCAAATGCATCGGCAACCAGATTGCCATCCAGTCCTGCCTTTTGTGCGACCGCGACCAGTTCGGCGGCGGCAGCAATATGGACCGCGCCCAAAAGGTTGTTCATCAGCTTATAGACCGTACCCGATCCGACAGGGCCGAAATGCAGGATACGGGTGGCAACAGCTTCCATGATCGGGCGAGCCTGTTCTAGGGCGACTTTTTCCGCACCGATCAAAAACATTGTTTCGCCTGCAGCGACCTGTGCCGGAACGGCGGTGACCGGCGCATCGATATAAAGGCGGCCCGCAGTCATGACCTTGTTTGAGAGTTCCAGGACGAAGCCGTGTGAAAGGGTGGAACATTCGATGGCAAGGGCACCCGGTGTCATTGCGCAAAGCGCACCATTTTCGCCGAGCCAGACGGCTTCGGCAGCGATATCGTCGGCCATGAAGGAAATGACGGCGTCAACATCATTTGCAGCTTCGGCTGGCGTGTTACAGGCAGTCGCACCCTTGGCAACGAGTGGCTTGATCTTTTCCGGGCTGCGGTTCCAGACCTTGACCGGATAACCCTGTTCCAGCAGGCGGGAAATCATTGCTGATGCCATGCGTCCTGCGCCAAGGAAGCCGATTTTCTGAGGCATGATATCTATTGTCCTTAGGGCCAAAGAAACGGCCCGCCATCTCGGGCGGGCCGGAAATTCCAGTTATGACGGATAATCAGGAAAGCTGCACTTTGACATATTCACCCGGTGCCGGGCCAAGCACCTTAAGCTTGCCATCGCCCGGTTTGCGGGCTTCGACCTGACCACCCGAACGGCGGCTGATCCAGTTCTGCCAGTCGGTCCACCATGATCCTTCATGCTGGGTGGCTTTGGCGATCCAGTCGTCGGGATTGGCGGGATTGCGGTTGTATGTCCAGTAGCAATATTTCTTGGCGGCGGGTGGATTAACCACACCGGCAATATGACCCGACGCCGAAAGGACGAATTTCACCTGACCCGACATCAGTTGCGTTCCGGCATAGGTTGCCTGCCACGGGGCGATGTGATCCTCACGGGTGGACAGGAAATAGACCGGAATTTTGATATCGCGCAGGTCGATCTTTTCACCCAAAATCGTAATGCCACCGGGTTCGCGCAGCAGGTTCTTGTTATACATATTGCGCAGATAGAAACTGTGCATGGCTTTGGGCATCCGGGTCGAATCGGAGTTCCAGTACAGCAGGTCGAACGGGAAGGGGTCCTTGCCCAGCATGTAGTTGTTCACCACGAACGACCAGATCAGATCATTGGCGCGCAGCATGTTAAACGACATCGCCATATCGCGCCCGTCAAGATAGCCTTCTTTCGACATCCGGTTTTCAAGGCTTTCGATCTGTTCGTCATCGACAAAGACCGAAAGTTCGCCCGGTTTTTCAAAGTCGGTCAGGGTGGTAAAGAAGGTTGCCGATTTGATCCGTTCGTCACCAACCTTGGCCATATAGGCCAGCATCGCCGATAGAAGTGTTCCACCAAGGCAATAACCGATTGCATTGACTTCTTTTTCGCCGGTGGCCTTTTCGATCATGTCAAGTGCTGCCAGCACGCCATCGCGCCCGTAATCTTCAAAGCTTTCTTCGGCCAGTTTGCTGTCGGGATTGACCCAGGACAGGACAAACACCGTGTGCCCCTGATCAACAGCCCACTTGATGAAGGAATTTTCCGGACGCAGATCAAGAATGTAATATTTGTTGATCCATGGCGGCACGATCATCAGCGGGCGCTTCGCGACCCTGTCTGTTGCCGGTTTGTATTGCAGCAATTCCATCAACGGCGTTCGGCCGATCACGGATCCTTCGGTGGTTGCGACATTCTCGCCGATCTTGAAAGCATCCAGATCGGTCATTTTGATCTGAAGCTTGCCCTTGCCGCGTTCGAGATCGTCCAGAAGGTTGCTAAGCCCCTTAAGAAGGTTTTCGCCGCCACTTTCGATGGTGGCGCGCAGAACTTCCGGATTGGTCATCATGAAGTTGGTCGGCGAAATCGCATCGGCAAACTGCCGTGTATAAAACTCGACCTTCTGGGCTGTTTTTTCATCCAGCCCGTCAACATTATGGACGACATTCTGCATCCATTGAGATGACAGCAGATAGGATTGCTTGATGAAATCAAACAATTCGTTGTTTTCCCAAGCCTCGTCGCGGAAACGGCGATCACCCTTTTGCGGGGATGCGACGGGTTCCGATTCCTGCCCCAGCATGCGCATCGTCGTATTGTGCCAGAGCATATAATATTGCTGCCACAGATCCATTTGTGCTTCGACCAGTTTGGTCGGGTTTTGCATCATATGGGTGGTCAGTTCGACAAAGGCCGAGCCGATATTGAGCGGATCAGGATCGGAAATTTCCGGATCTTCTGCCTGTTTGGCGAGGAAGTCAGACACAAGTCTTTGACTTCTCTCGGCTATTTCTGCCATAGCAGATGACAGTTCCTCGGGATCAGGAAGATGAATTTCGGTTTCTTTGGCCTGTTGATCGTTCATGGCGCATTCCCTTATGATACGGCCGCCTGAGCATAGGAACATAAAGCAGGAAATTCGATCTTTGCGATATCGCAATCATTTTCCCGTTTTATGATCCAATGCCCTCAAACAGCGTGTCGGGTTGAAACTCTGCTTGATCCCAAGCTTATCATGGCCTTAGCCTAGCCCGCTGATGAGGGGTAATACAAGAATTATAAGGTGACGGATTTGTCGCAATCTTCAACGGCAACGTCACACAAAACATAGTTTGGAGCAGCGAAATCAAATGGGCGTTCTGAAATCGACGACATGGCGGTGGTCGGAGCACGGGTCCGCGAAAATCAAATTGCGGCCATTGCTGCATGCCGGATCGGCGCTTGCTGTTGTGCTGATGCTGGGCGCTTGTTCTTCGGTCCCTGATGCGATCAACCCGGTCGAGTGGAGCAAATCGATTGGTGATGCCTTTGACGGCGAAGATGAAACTGCTGCCAAATCGGATCAGCCGATTCCGGGTGAAGACGAAGATTACCCGCGTCTGGCCGATACACCCGCCAAGCCGGTTGTAACCGGCGATGCGGAACGTGATGCGCTTGTTGCCGGGCTTGCTGCGGACCGGGCGAATGCGCAATATACCCAGTCGGGCCGCCGTCAAAGCACCCCGCCGGTCAACGCGCTTCAGCCTGAACCGGCGCCAAGTGCCGCAAATGTCGATCAGCCGGAAATCACCCCGGCACCAACGACGGCGGTTAGCAGCAGTGCAATGGCAGAACCAAAAGCAAAGGCTGCCGAAGCGCAGTCAACCGCAACCGACATGCAGAAATCGGCTGAAACCACAGCCAGGGCTGCTGAAACCAAGACCGTGGCAGCAGCAGGTGCCGCCGGGGCGGCGACGGGAAGTGCCGTAACATCGGCACAATCGGGTTCGAAAATTGCGGATGAATGGAATGCCAAGGCGCCGACTTCGGGACCTGTACCGACGCCAGCCCCCGTACCTGAAAAGCCAGAAGTGCTGGAAGAAAAGGCACCTGCTGCTCCCTCATCTCCCGAAATGACCGATGAAGATCGTGCTGCGATTGCCAAAGCAGAAGCTGCACTTGTTGCTGCGGAGGCCGGTAATGCAGCGTCTTCGGCCAGTTCTGCCCCGGCCTCTTCCGGCGATCCGGTGATGGATCAGTACAACAAGCGCCTCGCCGAGGGTGAAGGCGTGTTTGCCAATGAACCGACCCCGGGTTCGGGGCCAGCAGCACAGGCGCAGGCATTCGATTATTCGGTTTATTCCGATAACGGGTCGGTGATTGTCGATGAAAGCCAGCTTGGCGGGGGCGGCAATCCTTATCTGTCCGATTCTGCCATGCCTTATGCTGAAACCGCGAATGAGGTTCTGGCCGCACGTCTTGGCGTTCGTTCCGTCGATACGCTGGGGCCAAGCGTCAACGGAGTCCAGGTTGCGCAAATCCAGTTCGGACACGGTTCGTCCAACCTGTCGGGCTCGGATAACAATGTCCTGAGCCAGGTTGCCCAGGCATGGCGTCAGACGGGCGGGATCCTTCGGATTATCGGTCATGCATCAATGCGTACTGCGAATATGAGCCTTGAAGAACACATGGCGATCAACCGTCAGGTTTCGGAACGGCGCGCATCGGCGGTGGTCTCGGAACTGGTGTCTCTCGGTGTTAACCCTGATGCGATCTTTGTCGGGGCGGATGGATCGGCGGATCCGCGCTATTATGAAGGCGTTCCTGCCGGTGAGGCCGGAAACCGTCGTGTTGAAATCTTTATGGATTATTGATCCTAAAAAAGGTACATCCTTCGAATTGTACGGCGCGCCACCCGCATTTTGTCGTGTGGCGCGCAATTTTTTTCAATTCGACGATCCGGTTTTCGCAGAAAATTCGAAAATCGGCGAAGTGACGAGGATGTAGGATAATGTCCCAGGAATTCCATCGCATAAAACGCCTCCCGCCATACGTATTTGCTGAAGTAAATGCGATGAAAGCGGCGGCGCGGCGAGCGGGAGAGGACATTATTGACTTCGGCATGGGCAATCCGGACCCGGCCACCCCACAGCATATTGTCGACAAGCTGGTTGAAACCGTCCAGAACCCGCGCACCCATGGTTATTCGATGTCGCGCGGTATCCCCGGCCTGCGCAAGGCACTTGCGGCCTATTACGGCCGTCGTTTCGGGGTGGATATCGATCCGGAAACCGAAACCGTTGTCACGTTGGGGTCCAAGGAAGGGCTTGCCAACCTTGCGGCTGCGATTACCAGCCCCGGTGACATCATTCTGGTGCCCAATCCGTCCTATCCGATCCATGCGTTCGGTTTCATCATTGCCGGTGCGGCATTGCGCCACATCCCGATTGGCCATGACGAGCAGGGCGAATTCAACGCCGAAAGCTTTATGGAGCAACTCCACCGTGCTGTGAAACATTCGGTCCCGAAACCGAGTGCCGTTGTGCTGAACTTCCCGGCCAACCCGACATCGCTGGTGGTCGATCTTGATTTCTATAAGGAAGTCGTCGATTTCTGCCGGGCGCAAGAAATCTATATCCTGTCGGATATCGCTTATTCGGAAATCTATTTCGATGGCAACCCGCCGCCGTCGATCCTTCAGGTCGAAGGCGCAAAGGAGATTGCCGTTGAATTCTATTCTCTGTCGAAAACCTATTCGATGGCAGGCTGGCGTATTGGGTTTGCGACCGGTAACAAGAAGCTTATCAATGCGCTGACGCGGATCAAATCATACCTTGATTACGGTGCATTTACCCCGATCCAGGTGGCGGCGACCGCGGCGCTTAATGGCCCGCAGGATTGTGTCGAGGAATTCCGCAATCTGTATCGTGACCGTCGCGATATCTTTATCGAGGGGATGCAAAGTGCCGGATGGAATATTCCGGTCCCGGCGGCAACCATGTTTGCATGGGCGCCGATTCCCAAGGCGTTCGAGGAACTCGGGTCGCTTGATTTCTCCAAGCTTCTTTTGCAGGAAGCAGGTGTCGCCGTGGCCCCCGGTCTTGGCTTTGGCGAGTATGGCGATCGCCATGTTCGTATCGCCCTTGTTGAAAACAAGCACCGCATCCGGCAGGCCAATCGCAACATCAAGGCATTCTTCCAGAAATATCCCGATGCAGAATCTGCACGTGAACTGTTGAAGAAATCTGTCTGATATTCGATAAAGCATTCTATGTTTCGCCCGGGACATGTCCTGGGCGAAGTTTTGTGTGCGCACCGGATGTTGTAAAAGACTCCGTCACCTATGCGCAAATCCAACCACGGCATGAGGAGTTATCGTGCAAAACGTCGTAAAGATCGGTGTGGCAGGCCTTGGTACGGTCGGTGCCGGAACCGTTAAACTGCTGAGCGAACACAGGGACAATCTGGCGGACCGTTCCGGTTCCCCGATGATTGTCACAGCAGTATCGGCGCGCGATCGAACTCGGGACCGTGGATTTTCGACCGAAGGCATTACCTGGTACGAAGATGCCCGTGATCTTGCAACCGACAAGAATGTCGATGTGGTTGTTGAAACCATCGGCGGTTCGAACGGCATTGCCTATGACGTCTGCAAGGCCGCCCTTGAAAACGGCAAGCATGTCGTAACCGCGAACAAGGCGCTGATTGCCCTGCATGGCGTCGAACTGGCGCGCATTGCCGATGCAAACAATGTCACCATCGCCTATGAAGCGGCCGTTGCTGGCGGTATCCCCGTGATCAAGGCGCTTCGCGAAGGGTTGGCAGGTAATGCCATATCCCGCGTGACAGGCATCCTGAACGGAACATGTAACTATATCCTGACCACCATGCGCGAACAGGGGCGTGATTTTGCCGATGTTCTGGCCGAAGCCCAGAAGCTTGGCTATGCCGAAGCCGATCCGACATTCGATGTTGATGGTATCGATGCCGCACACAAACTTGCGATTCTGACCAGCCTTGCCTTCGGGGTCGAAGTCGACTTTGACGCGATTGCGGTTGAAGGCATTCGCAGCGTATCGGCCCTTGATATCCAACTGGCCGAGGAACTTGGATATCGCATCAAGTTGCTGGCGATAGCCAAGCAGACTCCGGAAGGCATAGAACAGCGCGTATCGCCGGTTCTTGTCGATCGCAGCACCCAGATATCAAAAGTCGAAGGCGTGTTTAACGCCGTCGTGCTTGAAGGTGATTATGTTGGGCCGGTCGTCCTGCAGGGACGCGGGGCGGGGGAACGCCCGACGGCATCGGCCGTGGTTGCCGACCTTGTTGATATTGCTGCCGGGCGCAATGCACCGGTGTTTGGCGTTCCGGCAGATCGCCTGAAAAAGAACGTGCGCGCGTCCCTCGAAAAGCATGTCGGGCCTTATTACCTGCGCCTGATGGTCTGGGATCGCCCCGGTGTCATGGCCGAGGTCACAGCGACCCTCGCCAAGCATGGTGTGTCGATGGCGTCCATGATCCAGCACGGGCGGGCCGAGACCGAGGGTGGTGTTGTTCCGGTGGTCTTCGTGACCCACGAAACCAGCGAAGCGGCGATGTCCGGGGCGCTTTCCGACATTTCGGCGTTTGAAAGCAATTCGCAGCCGCCGGTCCTGATGCGGATCGAAGGATTTACTTCGTAACAAAACAAAAAAAAGACATATGCGCCTCGCAGGTATAATACCGCGAGGCGTAATTATAAGTCCCGGGCCAAACGGGACGCGCCGGGAAACAAAGAGACGGGGCCCCCAGACCCCGCGTTAACGACGAGGATGAAGTTATGGATCGAAATCTCGCGCTTGAAACCGTTCGTGTTACCGAGGCCGCGGCACTTGCCTGTTCCGGGCTTATGGGGCGCGGTGATGAAAAGGCCGCCGATCAGGCCGCCGTGGACGCGATGCGCAATGCCCTGAACAGCATGGACATTCGCGGTACTGTCGTGATCGGGGAAGGCGAACGCGACGAAGCTCCGATGCTGTTCATTGGTGAAGAGGTCGGTTCGGGTGAAGGCCCGGAAATTGACATCGCGCTTGATCCGCTTGAAGGCACAACCATCTGCGCGACCGGTGGCCCCAACTCGTTGGCCGTTGTCGCCATGGCGGAAAAGGGCGGGTTCCTGAACGCACCGGACACCTACATGGATAAAATTGCCGTTGGCGGTGGTTTGCCCGACGATGTTGTCGACCTTGATGCCAGCCCGGCTGAAAACCTGAAAAGCCTTGCCTTGGCAAAAGGCTGCGATGTTTCCGATCTGGTGGTTTGCATCCTTGATCGTCCACGCCATCAGGAAATCATTGCGAAAACCCGCGAAGCCGGTGCGCGCATCATGCTGATCGGCGATGGTGACGTTGCCGGCGTTATCGCAACCTCGCAGAAAACGTCGGGTATCGATCTTTACATGGGGACCGGTGGTGCGCCCGAGGGCGTTCTGGCGGCTGCTGCCCTTCGTTGCATTGGTGGCCAGTTCCAGGGGCGTCTTGTTTTCCGCAATGATGACGAAATCGCACGTGCCAAGAAATGGGGCATCGAAGACCTGACCCGCAAATACAAACTGACCGAACTTGCCAAGGGCAATGTCATGTTTGCTGCAACCGGTGTAACCGACGGGGCGATGCTGCGCGGTGTTCGTCGTTTCGCCAATGGTGCGGAAACCGAAAGCATCGTGATGCGTTCGCAGTCGGGCACGGTTCGTTATGTCCGCGCGGTTCACGATTTCAGCCGGAAAATCTGGTACAAATAATCCGCTTTGGCGGATGGCGAAAACGGGGGAGTGCCTTTGCGCTCCCTTTTTTCGTTTATTGCTTGCGGGCTGGGGCTGTCCGGGTTACATCCTCCGCCCCCTTGAAAATGAAATGCCTTTGCCGGAGCCACCATATGTCCGAGATTATCGCCCTTGATTTTGGTACGACCAACTCGGTACTGGCCGTTGCCGATAGCAACGGCAATGTGCAATCGGCAACGTTCGAGGTTGGTCAGAACAGTTTTGATACCTATCGAACCATCCTGTATTTCTGGGAAGAACAGAAACTGACCGCTCCGGGTGCGCCGATCAGTCTGCAAAGCTGTTCCGGGCCGTTTGCCATGGCCGAATATCTGAAGGAAAGTCAGGATTGCCGACTGATCCAGTCGATCAAATCCTATCTGGCATCCAAGGATTTCGAGGGCACAGAGATTTTTGGCAATGTCTATACGATCGAGGATCTGATCGCGACGTTCCTGACCCAGATACATCATCACGCGCAATACAGCCTTGGTGGCCTTGGCTATCGCGTTATTTCCGGGCGTCCGGTTGCGTTTGCCGGAACAAATCCCGATAACGATTATGCCGAAATGCGACTACGTGCGGCCTATGAACAGGCCGGGTTCGAGGTTGAGGCAATGGTGTTCGAACCCCTGGCCGCAAGCTACTATTACGGTCGGCAGCTTGATAAACCCGAAACCGTTCTGGTCGCCGACTTTGGCGGGGGTACCAGTGACTTTTCGGTTATCCGCTTTACACCGGGCATGGGCATTCGCGGGGTAAAGGCGCTTTCGCATACCGGTCTTGGCATTGCGGGAGACAGTTTTGATTACCGCATCATCCAGAAAGCCATCTGGCCGCGTCTTGGTTTTGGCAGCGAATATCGCACCATGGGGGCCGCACTTCCGGTGCCGCGCCAGTATTACACCGCGTTTTCGCGCTGGCATTACCTGTCGATGATGCGCCAGCCCAAGGTGATCAATGAAATCAGAAGCCTGATCCGGACCGCCGAACAGCCCGACGATATCGAAGATCTGGTAACGATCATCGAAGAAGAACTTGGGTTCCATCTGTATCAGGCGGTGTCAAAAGCCAAGGCGGAACTTTCAAGTGCGGAAAGCACGATCCTGCAATTCAACCATGCCGGGGTCGAGATCGAGGAACGCCTGACTCGTGCCGATTTTGAAGCCGCGATTGCGCCCGATATTGCCGATATTGAAAAGGCTGCAAAGCTTTGTCTTGAACAGGCAGGCATTCAGCCGCACGAGGTTTCGCGCGTTTTCATGACCGGCGGTACTTCTTATGTTCCGGCCGTGCGTCGCCTGTTTGAAGAGGGTTTTGGCAAGGAACGGGTCGAGATCGGCCAGCCGTTCCTGTCGGTTGCGCACGGTCTCGCATTGATTGCAGCCGATGAAGGCATTGTTTGATCAAGTCTTGCGTTCTAGCAACTGAAACTGCCCTGGCATTGGGTTTCAAGCAAGATGACGGCGACCGTGATCAGGACAAACCCGATCACGCCAAGCCCGTAAAGCCAAAGTGATTTCGGGTGATTTTTTAAAATCCATGGCAGGATGCCGCCCATCAGGCACAGTACCGGAAATGCCAGAACGGCAAAAAACAGAAACCAGGTCAGGTTGTTTTCGTCCGATCCCGGTGCATCGAATATCATCGGCGAAAACATGACAAGCGGGGCTGCCATCAGTGCGCCCAGAATGGAAAGGACAGTCAGTCCTATCCGCAATCCTTTTCTATGATCCATTGCGCGTACCCGTTTTTTGTTTATCCCGGCAGTCTGCACAGCTTTGGCGTGTATGCAAGCGATTGCGGGCAGGCGCATGTTTTTCACAATGCGAAATCGTCGCTTCTTTTGTCGCGGATTGATCACGCCTATCTTCAGAATATGAAGGGTTGGGTATTGTCCGACCTATCAAGTCCGGCGACCTGTTTCAGGGAGGATGATCAATGAGTTCGGAAAGTGATGCACATATTGTTGAACGGCTGACGGGGCAAATCCTGCCTTCTTTTGCGTTGGCGGCAACCAATGATCAGCCGGTTGATCTTGCGACCCTGAGTGGGCGCACGGTAGTTTATGCGTATCCCCGCACAGCCGAACCTGACAAACCATCCCCCGCAGGCTGGGATGAAATCCCCGGTGCCAAGGGATGCACGCCGCAATCCTGTTCGTTCCGTGATCATGCCAAGGAACTGTCGGCTGTTGGCGTGGATCATCTTTTCGGGCTTTCCAGCCAGGCGACCGACTATCAGAAGGAAGCGGCCGAACGGCTTCATCTGCCATTTGCGCTTTTGTCCGATGCCGATCACCGGTTCAAGGAATCGATGGCGATGCCCGATTTCGTTGCTGATGACATGCGGTTGTTTAAACGCCTGACCATGATCATTGATGACGGACGTATCAGCAAAGTTTTCTATCCGGTTGATGCCCCGGCCGAGGATGCCGAAAATGTTTTGCGTTGGTGCCGGGATAATCCGCGGGGCTGACGTGGAAGGGGAATTCGATCTGCTGTGCCTCAAGGTAAATTATCCGGTTTAAGCGCGGCCTGTATTACGCTATTTCATTGGGCATGACAGATCATGCGCAAGAAAAGACATTTTTGGGGATAGAGCGATCCGTTACCGGTAAATGGTGGCGTGAACGCAATCTGGATGACCGGCTGGCAATCACCATTGCCCAGCGTTTTGGCGTTCCCGAAGTCGTCGGGCGTGTGATGGCCGCCCGCGATATCGGGCTGGATGATGCCGAAAGTTTCCTGAACCCGACCCTGCGCGATCTGATGCCCGATCCATCGACCTTAAAGGACATGGACAAGGCGGCATCGCGCATTGCCGATGCAGTGATCAAGGGTGAAAATATTGCGATATTTGGTGATTATGACGTTGACGGTGCGACCAGCACTGCGTTGTTAAAGCGCCTGTTCGCGGCCCTTGGACGCGATGTGGTGGTACATATCCCGGACCGACAGAAGGAAGGGTATGGCCCCAATAGTTCGGCATTGCTGGATTTGCAGCGCCGTGGCGCCAATCTGATCCTGACGGTCGATTGCGGGGTGACGGCCTATGCGCCGCTGACCGATGCCAGGGAAGCCGGAATCGAGATCATCGTCGTTGATCACCATGCTGCCGAGCCGGAATTACCGCCCGCCGTTGCGGTCGTGAACCCGAACCGCCTTGATGATGAAAGCGGCCTTGGGCATTTGTGTGCCGCAGGTGTTGCCTTTTTGCTGTCGGTTGCGATCCTGCGCGAATTGCGGTCGCGCGGCTGGCTGGAACAGTCGGGCATCCGTCCGCCGGATTTGCGCAACTGGCTTGATCTTGTGGCACTTGGCACTGTCTGTGATGTGGTGCCGTTGCGCGGACTCAACCGTGCTTTCGTGACACAGGGCATCAAAATCATGCGCCATCGCCACAATATCGGTATGGCTGCATTGGCCGATATTGCCGGGGTCAATGAAACGCCGAGTGCCTATCATCTTGGTTTCATGCTGGGGCCGCGGGTGAATGCTGGTGGGCGCGTCGGGGAATCTTTCCTGGGGACCACATTGCTTTCGGGTGATAATCCCGCGCAGGCGCTTGATATCGCGCGCAAGCTTGACGAATATAACCGTGAACGCAAGGCGATCGAGGATATCGTGCTTGATCAGGCGATCAGTGCGGTCGAAAGCCAGTCAAAGGTCGGTGCGATGGTTCTGGTTGGCGGTGAAGACTGGCACCCTGGGGTGATCGGCATCGTCGCCAGCCGTTTGAAGGATCGTTACCATGTGCCCGCCCTTGTGATGGGCATGGTTGATGGCGTGTTCAAGGGATCGGCGCGTTCGGTACGCGGGATTGACCTTGGGGCCGCGATCATTGCTGCACGGCAGGCGGGCCTTCTGATCAATGGTGGCGGGCATGGGATGGCGGCTGGTTTCACCCTTGATCCGGAAAAACGCCCGGCATTCGAAGAATTTCTTGAAACCCGGTTTGCCAAAATCATCGCTGAAAATGATATTCGCCCCACCATGACGGTTGATGGTGGCCTGCATGCGATGGGGGCAACTGTTGATCTGATCGAGGCCCTTGAAAAACTTGGTCCGTTTGGAGCTGGCAATGCCGAGCCGCGCTTTGTTTTCCCGGAATGCCGGGTGGTCAAGGCCGACGTGGTGGGCGCTGATCACGTGCGCTGCATTTTATCGGGAAGCAACGGCAAGGGGCGGCTCAAGGCCATCGCATTCCGTTGCCTTGATAATGATATGGGCCAGACCCTTCTGAAGCACGGTGGGCGTCCCCTGCATATCCTTGGGCATTTGCGGCGCGATAGCTGGCAGGGGCGCGAAGGTGTGCAGCTTATGATCGATGATGTTGCATTGCCCGTTTTGGAGTAGGCCTGCTACCTGATGATCTTCGTCGCATTGTATTATCCGTTGGCATGATTATATGTTCGAAGGTATAGGTTTGATGCGATAGGGCGGCGAAATTTTGCACCGTGTTTCATTCTACGGATTGGTGTTTGGAAAGCTGCGGCTGGCTGCTTTGATATTGGTGCCTTTTTTGGCTGTGTTGCCGGAAATAGCGAGTGCCGATCATGATGATTTAAAGGCCCCCGGTGCAATAGCAGACGCACTTTCCATTACTCTTCTGACAGAAGAGTATCCACCTTTCAATTATACCGAAAACGGCCAAACTCTGGGAGCTGGCGGTGAGGTTGTCCGTGCGATGGCAGCCCACCTTGGTTATCACAAACCGATCCAGTCACTGCCTTGGAAACGGGTAATACTGCGTCTTGAAGCTGACCCGGATGTTGCGGCCTTTTCCATGACCCGGACATCGCAGCGCGAAGACCTTTACCAATGGGTCGGCCCGATTGTCGAAATCGAGGCGGGTATTTATGAATTTGCCGATTATCCCGACCCGGTGAGATCGCTTGACGATATCCGCAATGTGCCAGCGATTGGTGTGCAAGCCGGAGGAGCAGACGAAATTGCCCTTCGTCAGTATGGCATGGTCAATCTGGAACCGTTACATAATCCGGAAGTCGGGTTGCAAATGCTTGCCGCGGGGCGAATTGATCTGCTGGTTTCATCGGATATTGAATTGCACCGCCAGCTTGCCGATACCGGTATCGCTTCCAGTCTGATCCGTCGGGTTTATTCGTTCGGTTCAAGCGGCCTCTATCTGGCATTTTCCCGTGATACCGATCAAAGGGTGGTTACAATCTGGCAATCTGCACTGGATGCTGTCGTCGCGAGTGGCCAGTTTGCCAGAATCATGGCGCAATATGGTGCGGTCTCAGATCAGACCACACCTTTTTCCGGAAGCCTTGCACCGGGACAATGAAAGGCCCGATGAAAACGGTCACTTAAACCGGTCATCACGCCAATCAATTCTTGGTGTCGCCTGCAAGACGTTGCTGCTGCCGTCCAAGAATGATGGAGATGGCCTGAGACAGGACGGTCGCCATTTTGCTGTTATCTCGATTATTTTCGAGGTCGCCGACAATCTGGTCATAGGCCGTGATGATGTCATGGGCGATTTGCGGACTGTTCGAGATGCCTTCGGCAGCCAGAAATCCGCTGATAATGGCCATAAGTACTTCGCGTTCGACCGGATCGGCACAGCTTGGCGATGATGCTGTTTCAAGCTCGTCAGGAGGCAATTCCGCCCCGGCTGTGTTTTGACCTTCGCCTGTTGCAATCCATTCCATGCGAATGCCTTTGGAAATGGCAAGGCGTGCAATCCCGACAAAACGGGGTTCGGATTGTGCCTGGCACCATCTGTTTAACTGTTCGGGGATGATGCCCGCGATCCGGGCGGCATCCTTTTTGCGATCAAACAGTTCAACGACTTGGCGAATGCGATCCCCCAGCGCGCTATCAAGTACGGGCAGGGGACCTTGGGTATTCCGCCTATCCATGCTGCACGCTGGATGTTGCAGGTTGTGAAGTGTCGCTACCCGTTTTCCGCGAAAAACCGGATTGTCGAAATTTTTTAGTTGAATATCGAATTTTTTCGTTATAAATCTTGCTCATGTTCAACTTTAACTGGCTTTTTTAACCAAGTGGCTCGGTTTTGTTGTTCGGACTTGGGGATCGGCGAAGAGTGGGCGCCGAAAGAATCGATGACAGCATACTACATCAACATGTTCTAAATTTAGACTGTTACCATTTTGGGGCGTAATCGTGCTCGCGCGTGATGTGAATGGCGTCACGCGAAAGGATGTTCATATCCAAATGGATGGTTCCCTCCGAGTCTAGATATGTACGACGTCACTGGCAATCAACATGTCTGACTATCATGTTGAATAAACAGGTTATGTGACGACGTATTCTTTCGGTCTTGCAAGTTTCTTCTTTGCGGCTTTTTTGCATTTGATGGCTGACAGGGAAACACATGCGACGGGCAGGTATATTCTTTCAACCAAAGGAACGGCGGAGCATCACGATCTTGCGGCGTGTCGTCGTGATCGTTGTGTTTGTTATTGTTGCGCTTTGGTCGCGGGGAATGTTTGCTGCCCCTCAGGCCGAGGCGGCGATGGAAGCTGCGCGGTCCGTCAGAATATATACCGAAGATTTTGCCCCCTTTAATTACATCACCGATACCGGTTTGACCGGTGCTGGGGCTGATGTGGTCCGGGAAATGGCCCGGCGTCTGGGGCATGACGGAAAATTTGAAATCCTGCCATGGAAGCGGGCCCTACAAATTGTGGATGACACGCCCGGTACGGCCGTCTTTTCCATGGTGCGAACCGCGGAACGCGAGCATGAATATAAATGGGTCGGGCCGATTATCGTTACCCGGGGCTGGCTTTATAAAATGACCGACAGCGATCTTGATATCCGGGGGCTGGAAGATGCACGCGAAGTTGCCGCCATCGGCGTGCAGGCGGGCGGTGCCGCCGAACGGATATTGCATGAAAAGGGTTTCAAAAATCTGGCGTCCCTTTATACGCCGGGAAACGCGTTGCAGCTTCTGGCAAGTGACCGTATCGACCTTTGGGAAGCATCCGATCTGGTGATGGAACACCAGCGCCGCAAATTCGAAATTGATCCTTCGGAAATCGAGCCGGTTATCGGCTTGGGAACTTACGAGCTTTATCTGGCATTCTCGCCGCAAACGCCTGATTTCGTTGTTGCGCCGTGGCAAAGGGTGCTTGATGAATTGCGAGGCGACGGCACGTTTGCCGAGATTGGCCGGAAATATGGCGTGATAATCCCCAGCGAAGAGGCCGAAGTGCTTTCGGATGGCGATGTCAACCTTATGACACGTTGATCGCGACATAAGTTGAAGAACCCCTCTGCGCCATTTTACGAAACGTATCACGGCAATACACCCCGATATATCGTGCGGGGGCTTGCGGGTATCTTGTGATCGGATTATGCCATTCGGCATCATGAATGATCATACAAAAACACCAAAGCAGCCGTCGTATGGGCTTGGAACCTTTTTATGGATCCTGGCGCCCGTGGTGCTTGCCTTTTCGCTTAGCCAGTTTTTCCGTTCCGCGCAGGCATTGCTGGCGGAATCGCTTCGGATCGAAATTTCAACCTCGCCCGAGGAACTTGGGCTGATATCTGGCAGCTTCCATTTTGCCTTCGCCCTGATGCAAATTCCGGTCGGTGTGATGCTGGACCGGTACGGTCCGCGTTTGACCAATGGGGTGATGATGATCATCACCGTTGCCGGTGTCCTGATTTTTGCCAATGCGCATAGTGTGGCCGGGTTGATGATCGGGCAGGCGGTGATTGGTCTTGGCTGTTCAGCGGCCTTTATGGCGGCACTTGTACTGGCATCGCGGTGGGTGGCGCCGGAAAAGTTTGCTGCGACCTCCGGGCTGATCGTGGCCTTCAGCCTGCTGGGCGTTCTGGCATCGGCAACACCCTTGGCGGCCCTGATCGAGCTGCGCGGCTGGCGCGAGGTTTATTATGGTCTCGCCGTGCTCAGCGCACTTTCAGTCGTCCTGACCTTCACCATGGTGCGCGATGCCCCGCCAAACCACAGCTTCCATTCCCGCAAGGGCGAAACCGTGACCGAGGCCTTGCGCGGCATGGTTTCTGTCTGGAAGAACCGGCAGGTCTGGTTTCTGGTCGGTGTCGCCTTTTTCAGCTATCCGGCGATCCTGACGGTGCGCGGGCTTTGGGGCGGGCCGTACCTGCATGATGTTTTCCATCTCGGGGCGGTGGATGTCGGCAACGTCCTTCTGGTGATGACGATCGGCATGATCATCGGGCCGCCCGCGTATGGGCAGCTTTCGCGTCTGATGGGCGGGGCAGCGCATCCGCTGATCGTCTTTGCCGTTCTGATTGCGGCTGTGCTGTGCCTGTTGCAGGCGCTGCTGGGGACGACGGCCCTTTGGCTGGCGGCGGTCCTGATGGTCGCGCACGGGCTTCTGGGGAGCTGTGCAACGCTGAACTATGCCGCATCGCGCGCGGCTGTGCCCGAACATCTGATTGGCCGTGCCCTGACCACGGTCAATCTGGCGACCTTTGGCGGGCTGTTTGTCCTTCAGGGGATTGCCGGTGTGATCATTGGCCGGTTTGAGCCAGGCGCAACGGAAGGTTACCGTGTGATGTTTGCCTTCCTTGGTATCTGTCTTGCGATTGCCGGGGGAGCCTTCTGGATGGGAACGCGCAAGCGGGCGAATTGATTTCAAACGTTTTTGTGCCGGATGCCTTTGCGGTTGTCGTGGTGGGTATGCATTAGCATATATGTTGAACAGGGATATTGAAGGATCGGGCTATGATCCTTGCGGTTAAACAGGATGCTTGGATTTCCCGGCTTTTGGCGTGTTATCGCCCTATTTAAGGTGGGGGATTAAAAAAAACGTCACAGCGGCGAAAAACGCGCTTGACCTTGTCCGACCCAATCGCTAAAAACCGGCCTCGTTAACGCGCTGCGTCCCCTTCGTCTAGAGGCCTAGGACACTGCCCTTTCACGGCGGCAACAGGGGTTCGAATCCCCTAGGGGACGCCACTCGTTAACACGGACTGCATTTTGGTGACTGTGTCCCCTTCGTCTAGAGGCCTAGGACACTGCCCTTTCACGGCGGCAACAGGGGTTCGAATCCCCTAGGGGACGCCACCAAAGCAGACCATACATAAGATCGCACCGCGATTTGCGTCCCCTTCGTCTAGAGGCCTAGGACACTGCCCTTTCACGGCGGCAACAGGGGTTCGAATCCCCTAGGGGACGCCATCTTCTTCCAAAAAAGATTATCCTGATTGCAATGCTCGTTAGGTTCATGGCGGGCATTTTTCGTTTTTAGCCAATCAAGCAACTGAAATGCTAAAACCCGAAACGATGCTGGCGCGATGTTTTTTTGTGCTGGCGATACCGCCGCGTCAGGCTCTCGCGCAATTGTTCTGCCGTCGGGCGCGGGATTTGCGGGATCTGGCGGGCCGGGGGCAGGGTGCTTTCGCCGTTATCTTCGATCAATTCGACGGGTGCGGTTTCTTCGGCTTCGCCAAACAGATCGGCAGGGTCGGCTGTATCGGCCGGGAAAAGATCGGCAACACCGACGCCCAGAAGGCGATAACGCGTGCCATCAACTTCCTTTTTCAAAAGCGTCAGGGCGGTTTCAAGGATCAGATCCTCGCGCAATGTCGGGTAGGTCAGGCGCATGTTGCGGGTGCGGGTTTTGAAATCCGCTGATTTGAGTTTCAGGACAACGGTATGGCCCGCGATTTCCTTGCGTGCAAGGTCACTTGCAACACGCGCCGTCAGGCGTTTGGCGATATCGACCAGCTCATCGAGGTCGGAAATGTCTTCGTTAAACGTGGTTTCCGATGACAGGCTTTTACGTTCGCTGCTTTGTTCGACCCGGCGATTGTCCTGCCCGCGCGAAAAATGGAAGAACCGTTTGCCAATGCTGCCGTAACGGCCCTGCAAGGCATGTATATCAAGTTCCTGCATCTGTCCGATGGTGGTGATGCCATCGTCGCGCAGCTTGCGCTCCATCGCCGGTCCAACGCCCCACATCATGCGTACCGGTTTATCGGCAAGGAACGATACGGCTTCTGCCGCGCCGATCATTGAAAAGCCGAACGGTTTATTGAGGTCCGATGCGATCTTGGCCAGAAACTTGTTGTAGGAAAGCCCGATGGAAACCGTGATGCCGACATCGCGCCGGATTTGCGCCTGAAGTTCGATCAGGCATTCGGCGGCTGTTTTGCCATGCGCTTCTTGCGCGTTGGTCAGGTCAAGAAACGCCTCGTCAATTGAAAGCGGTTCAATGTCCGGGGTTATGGCGCGCATCATGTCACGTACCCGGTATCCCTCGCGCTGATATTTCGCCATGTCGGGTTTCAGGAAAACGCCATTCGGACATAATTCCCGCGCCTTGAAGGCGGGCATCGCGGATCGCACGCCGAATTTGCGTGCAACATAACAACAGGTGGAAACAACCCCGCGATGTCCGCCGCCAATGATGACGGGCTGATCAATCAGTTCAGGCCGGTCGCGCTTTTCGATAGAGGCATAAAAGGCATCGCAATCCAGATGGCCGATCCGAAGATCGGGCAACTCCGCATGCGCAATCCCGCGTTTTCCCCCACAGACCGGGCAGGGCACATAGACCCCTTCGCCGCTTTTGGCAAGCGGCCGGTCTGCGTGGAAGCGCCATTTGTGATGGCAATCGGGGCAAAGCGCATAGATCATGCCTATTTGTACCGCTTTTGTTCCTGTTCTGCCAAGAGGAGAAACACGGGACAGAGCGGTCAGGTGACAGGAATGGTCAGGATCAGCGTTTCTGGGCGGCGGCGGCGCGTTTGGCCCGGCGCTGGCGGGCGATCATATTGTCGATATAGCGACCCTGGAACAGGGTAATCCCCAGCGATTGGCCGAATTTGATTGCGGTCGGACTGTCGCAACGACACAGGATCACGCGCTCCCGACCAGAGTTTTTCACAAGATTGTCCATTTCGGAGTATTTCTTGCGGATGACGTTATCGGTCATTTCTTCGCGCCAGGCGACCTTGATGAAATCGGCCTTAAGGCTTTTGCGATCAACAAACGATAGGGCTTCAACAGTCAGGTTGTCGATCAAAACGCGATAGCCGCGTTCATGGAATTCATCGCGCAGCCGCAAATAGGTTTCGAGATTCGAAAACAGATCAACCTGATTAAGCTCAAGGATCACATTGCCGGGCCATTTTTTGCGGACAACTTCATCAAAGCGCTCGAAGTCACGGGATGTCAGTGTTTCGAGATTAAGGTTGATCGAGAACGAAGTGGCATGTGTCTTGAAAGTCCGCTTGCACAGATAGTTCAGCATGCGTTTATCAAGTACTTCGGTCATGTGCTGGAACAGCCAGCGATTTGATGCGAGGTCTATATTGGGCATTATCGCGTTGCGAAGATCGGTAATCGAGACAAAAAACTCGTCGAAAACCGGATGCAGTTCCTTCGACCCGGCACGGGCAAAGACGCAAACCGGTTGCTGACGGATATGGTCGGAAAGGTCGGCTGAATGAATGGTGTCTTCGAGCTGTGCCAGATTTTCCGCATTGATCGGGCTTAGTGCATCAATCGGTTTTTGCACCGGACGCAGGTTGTTGCTTTGCTGCAGTTTTTTGGCGCGTTCATCAAGGTGCTGGCAAAGAAGCAGGAATTCCTGAAATTCCGTATTCAGGTTGTACCATGTGCAAAAGCCGGTTTCTTCGCTTTCGTCCTGGGATAGCGGATCATCGCGAAAAAGATAGCGCAGGGTATCAACAGCCGGCTCGACATCGGCAATCGATTTGTCTTTCCAGATGAACAGAAGGTCGTTGTTGCTCAGTACGAAAATACGGCCGACATAAAGCTTTACATAGCTTTCGAAAGTATTGGTCGCGACGCGAATATGATAGTCTCGCCGGTGGAAGGGTTTAAGCCGTGACAAATGAATATGAACAGCGCGGTGCCCGAATTTACGGGTTTCCAGGCGCTGGACATAGTCAAGCATCAGGTATTCCTGAAGGGCCTGTTGGCCATATTGTTTCGGCTCAATCAATATTCTTCCCCGACAGAGACAGGATTAATTCCTGATATTGTGAATTCATACAATGGTATGGAACCATCTATCAAACCATATTGTCCCTGAATGCCGCGTTAACAGGGGGCATCTGGTATATAGTATCTTTTTACAAATTATATTTTGGACATGTCCTATCGCATAGTTTCCGGGTTTGGAAAATGCTTTTAACGAATTGTTCGCAGCCATCGGGCAGACTGGACCACAATCAGGGAAAAGATTGATCTGTGCGCCTTGGACTTGACGACAGGCTGCGAAACATGCTCCCTGAATTGTCTTTAATAATAGGGGGTTGGCACCATGAAGGTATCCGCAATGCGGACCGGAGACTGGCTGAGGATCGGCGGCAGAAGCCTTGCCGTTATCGGCATGGTTTCATGGGTGTCGGGCTGTGCGCCACTGCTTGATCAGGATTTCTGGGACGAGGCAACGTCGTTTACCGATGAAAATTACACCGCCAATGGATTGCAACAGTTGGCGACCGGTGATTATGCGTCGGCCGAAAAATTCTTTGACGAGGCGCTGCGCAAGAATCCCCAGGACGGGCATGCACTTTTGTGGCGGTCCGTTTTGTACCAGAACACCAACCGGGCGGATCGGGCACGTGATGGCTATGATACGCTGATTGCGATGAACCCGCCCGGAACGGTTTTGATGACAACCGCCAGCGGGACGCAACCGCGCCCGTTGCGGGATGCTGCCGAATTCAATCTCATGCGTTTGCAGCGCGGACTTCCAGGTTCGCTTAGCATCAACGACCAGATTGCCACTGCACCGGCCGGACTTGGCACCGCAACCCAACCAATGGTCGCGCAATCAAATGCTTTGGCTGCAACGCCGATGGTTGCGGGCGCAGGGTCACGCGTGCGCACGGCAGATATGCCTGCTGGTGCGGCATTAAGCGCCGGTGACGAGGCCATTGCAAAACGGTTTGCGACGATGCGTGATTTGCAGGCCGCAGGTCTTGTTACACCAGAAGAATATTCGGCTCGCCGTTCGGCCAATTTGGGTGCACTTCTGCCAATGAGCCAGCCGGCACCGGCGGCCTTTCTGGATAACCCGCCCCCCGACAGCGCACAGGTCGAGCAGCGTTTGAACCAGCTGAACCGTGCGCTTCAGATTGGTGCCATCACGGTGCAGGAACATGTTAATGAGCGCACCACAATTCTTGATGCACTTCTGCCTGCGCAGCCGCGCCAGCGTGCAACACCGCCCCCCGCGCCACAGGGGTTGATGGATGCCGCCCGCCAGATCGCGCGGATCGAGGATTTGTCGCAGATGAAACTGGTAACGCCCGATGAATTCAAGCGCGAGCGCGATGCCATCGAGGCCGCAATAGTTGAACCGGCACAGGCAAATGTTACGACGCTGAGCTCCGGTGAACCGGTCCGTCGTGTTGCGACCGGTGAAAGTCGCGCGGTCCAGTCCGGTGGCGAGATGGCGGCTGCGCCGAAGGCGGCAAGTTCTGTAGCTGCGACCGCAGGCGGCAAAAGCGTGCATCTGGCATCTTATCGCAGTCAGGCACAGGCTGAACGCGGCTGGCAAATTCTGGCGCAACGCTATACCCAGCTTGCATCGCTTCAGCATGGTGTGACACAGGCAACCATTCCGGGCAAGGGCACCTATTTCCGACTGATGGCAACCGGGCTTAGCGATAGTTCCGCCAGTTCGATTTGTGCGGAACTGAAACGTAGCGGGCAGTTCTGCGAGGTTAAATAACCATACTTTAAAGGCCGGGTGTCTATGGCAACATATTACCCGGTCTTTGATCTGAACCGGCTATTTACTGTCGGTTTTCCGATTGACCGGACATCCGACATGATCCTGATTTTCAGCGATTTTGGTGTAACGGGCCCTTATAGCGGGGCCATGCGCGCGGTTGTTCATCGCGAGGCGCCTGATGTAACGGTTTGCGATCTGATGGTGGATGCACCGGATCGTAATCCCAAGGCTTCGGCGTATCTTCTGGCGGCACTTTCACGCGAATTTCATCCCGGCGACGTTGTTCTTTGTGTTGTTGACCCCGGTGTTGGCAGCCAACGACGCGGCCTAGTTGTTGAATGCGACGGTGTATTATTTGTCGGGCCGGATAACGGGTTATTTGAAATCCTGATCCGGCGGGCCGGGAAATGTCGTGTCAAAGTTATCAACTGGTATCCTGCGAACGCATCGGCCAGCTTTCACGGGCGCGATATTTTTGCCCCGGTCGCCTGTATGATTGCGAAGGGAGAGCCGGTCGCGCTAGCCGATATTGATCCAGCACAGCGCTATGTTCCCGCACAAAGCTGGCCTGACGAACTTTCGGAAATCATTTATGTCGACACATACGGTAACCTGATGACAGGGCTTGTCGCCGCACCGGGCTGGCAGAATCGTAGCCTGTCGCTTCTGATTAACGGGCAGTTGCTTTCGCCCGCACGGACGTTTTCCGATGTTGAACTTGGACATGGATTTCATTATCGCAATTCAATCGGGCTTTGCGAAATTGCCGTGAATTGCGGTCGGGCGGATCAGGTTTTCGGCGCAGAGATTGGTACAGCGGTTTTCATCAGAGATTAGAAATAGAACGAGGACAATTGGCTTGTCCGAAATGAGTGTTATATTTCAACCTGATTGATGCATTCCCGCTGGCGATGGCCACAGATAGATGTGAAGGGCAGTGAATGGCAATTGACGTCAAGTTCTGGGGAGTTCGCGGAAGCATTGCCTGTCCGTCGCCCGATCATGTTGTTTATGGCGGCAATACCAGCTGTGTCGAAATGCGGATCGGAGATCAGACCCTGATCTTTGATGCGGGTACCGGTATTCGAAACCTTGGCAAGGATCTGATCCGGCGCAAGGTCACAGAGGCCAGCATTTATCTGACCCACACCCACTGGGATCATATCAATGGCTTTCCCTTCTTTGTCCCGGCTTATAACCCGGTCGCACGGTTCCATGTTCTGGCAGGGCACCTGACGGAGCAGGGCGGGGTTGAGCGCGTGTTTTCGGCCCAGATGGCTGACCCGACATTTCCGGTACCGTTATCGGCAATGAAGTCAAAGCTGACATTCGAAGATTTTCCGGTTGGTTCTGTCCTTAACCCGGCCGACGGGATTGTGATACGGACAGCTCCGTTGCGCCACCCGAATGGTGCGACAGCTTATCGGGTCGAATATGCTGGCAAGTCGGTTTGCTATGTCACCGATACCGAACATGTGCCCGACCAACCTGATGAGGTGATCCTGGACTTTATTCAGAATGCCGATCTGGTGATCTATGACAGTACTTACACCGACGAAGAGTTTCCGGCAAAAGTCGGGTGGGGGCACTCAACCTGGCAGGAAGGTATTCGGCTATGCCGTGCGGCAAATGCTAAACGCCTTGCCCTTTTTCATCATGATCCCGATCACAATGATGGGGCAATGACCGTGATCGAGCAAAAGGCACGTTCCCAATGGTCAAATACCTTTGCCGCGCGCGATGAAATGGTTGTTGTGATCGAATAGGGGAAGCTTGGCCACAAACGGTCAGAAGACGCGCGAATATTTGGGGAATACGCGGATATCAATGCGCCGGTTTGCTTCGCGGTTTTCCTCGATCGGATTGCCGTCGTCGTCACGGTTTGGCAATTTCGGCTTGGTATCGCCATAGGAAATTGCCCGCATGCGATCACTGTCAGGATCAACCCCGACGGCTGTTAAAAACCGGACAACGGCAATGGCCCGTCCGGCTGCCAGTTCCCAGTTTGACGGGAAGCGTGGTGTGCTAATCGGGCTGTCATCGGTATGCCCCGTGACCTCGATCTGAAAGCCAAGGTATCGGGGTTCCTTTAAAAGATCACCGACATCCTTCAGGAAAAGTACGGCATCCTGTGTCAGATTGGCCGAACCGGGATGAAAGAATGAACCGCCGCCAAGTTCCATCAGGATACCTTCATCATCTGTCGAAACATTGACAGCATTGTCCATAGACATATTGAAGACGACATCCTTCAGGTCGGTTTCAAGGACCTGGGTCGGACGCACAATATCGCGCTTGCCGATTTGTTCTGCGATACCGGACTGGACCTTTTCAAACAGCGGAATTTCAACTTTTGAAAAGCTTACCAGCATGACAAAGAATGCCATCAGAAGCGTGATTGCGTCCGCATAGGTCGCCATCCAGTCTTCATCGACCGGTTCGTCCTTGCGTTGCCCCATAGGTGACTTGCGCCGGGCCATTATGGCCTCCTGTCTTCAAAAATATCTTGCCGCTGCTATTTGGCAGACTTGTCGATATTGAAATGGATTGCCGGATCAAGGAACGAATTCATTTTGTCCTGGATCGCGCGCGGTCCCTTGCGATCAGCCAGCATGATCAGGCCTTCTGCAATCAGATAATTGCGAAACCGCATGATTTCTTCACGCTGCTGGATTTTGCTGGCGGCAGGCATGAAAAAGAACCGGGCGGCAACAATCCCGTAAAGCGTCGTGATCAGCGCAATCGCAAGACCCGCACCAAGCTGTGTTGGATCGTCAGCCATTTTATCAAGCATGATCACCAGACCAACCAATGTCCCGATCATGCCAAATGCCGGTGCGGCACCTGCCATGTTTTTCAGGATGGAAACCGGCACCAGATTGCGGTTGAACGCGTTTTCAATCGCATTATGGAGCATTTCGGCGGTTTCATCACCATTATACCCGGTAATAACCACTTCCATTGCCCAACCCAGGAACGGCTCATCCTTGCCGACGCGCTGTGCTTCCTGTTCCAGCGCGTTGATGCCTTTTTTCTGAAGCAGATAGCCCCATTTGACCACGCGGCCGACTTCGCCGGTCAGTTGGCCCCGGCCCATTTGTGGTGCCCGAAAGATTTTGAAGATAAGTTTCAGCGCGAGCAGAACATAGCGCGCTTCATAGGCAATAAAGGTCGCTGCCAATGTGCCGCCGATAACCATCAACGCACTCGACAGGCTTATGAAAACAAAATAATTGTCGGTCGAAATGAAAATTGAGCCAATGAACAGCCCCAGTCCGACCATAATCCCCAAAATTGTCGTAAACGACATCGTTTTTTATTTTCTCCAAGCGTGAACCGCTCGAATACCCCCAACCCATTTAGAACTTTAAAGAGTTGAACCTCTTTTTTTGACAGAATAGACATATAAGCCGTTGCCGTCAGGTTAAAATTGGTGTCTAGCCGTTCACGGAAGCCATATTTTTTCATAACATGCTGTAACCATTTAATTTTGTCCTTCCTGCGGTCATTACAAGGTGCAAAAAACACAAACCCCGCAACCGTACGGGACGGCGCGGGGCGTATGGCTTGGATTGAAGTGTATTTTGTGTTCAGGCTGACCGGATACTGATCAGGAAACTATCGACTTCGCTGCGAAGTTCTGTTGATAGCTGGCCGAGTTCCTCGGCAACTTTGAGAACCTGATGGGCGGCCTTATCGGTTTCCGCAACCGTATCGCTGACGCGTTCGATATTGCTGCTGACTTCCTGTGTGCCGATGGCAGCCTGTTCGACATTCTGTGCGATTTCACCCGTGGCGTCGGCCTGTTCACGTACCGCATCGGAAATCGTGTTGGTGATGTTGGTGATGCGGGAAATAACATCGGAAATATCGTCCATCGACTGGACTGTTTTGCCGGTTTCTTCCTGAATTGCCAAAATCTGTTCGGAAATTTCACTGGTGGCACGGGCCGTCTGGTTGGCAAGGTTTTTGACCTCCGCGGCGACTACGGCAAACCCTTTGCCTGCTTCGCCCGCGCGGGCGGCCTCGATGGTTGCGTTCAGCGCCAAAAGATTGGTCTGCCCGGCAATGTCGCTGATCAGTTCGACAATCTCGCCAATACGACCGGCGACTTCGGAAAGACCGGCAACGGTTCTACTGGAAGCTTCGGCTTCGCGGGATGCCTCGGCGGTGATTTCAGTTGAATGGTGTGCCTGGTCACCAATCTGGGTGATGGAATGAGACAGATGTTCCGCTGCATCGGCCACTGTGCGGACATTAACGGTGGCTTCTTCGGATGCGGCGGCAACTGTGGTGGCACTCTTGCTGGCCAGATCGGCGGCCCCCACAAGTGCACGGGCCGTGCTTTGCATGCGATCTGCCGAAGTCGAAACCGAGCCGACAATATTGGCAATCACGCTTTCGAAACCACCGATGTGTTTTTCAAGCGTCTGCATGCGTTCTTCGCGTTTGCGTGACGCAGCTTCCTGTTCGGTTTCCATACGTTTTTTGGCAATCGCATTGGTCCGGAACACATCAACCGATTGAGCCATGCGACCAATTTCGTCTTTGCGGTCCAGATCATGGATGACGAGATCGGTTTTGCCGTCGGCAAGATCGGTCATGACCGAGCCCAGCTTGCTGAGTGGCTCGGTCACGATTTTGGAAAGTAGCAACCGCATACCAAAGATGGTGGCAATCGCAATCGCGATACCGCCAATCACAATACTGATCAGGATCTGATTGGTTTTTGCCTGTTCGGGGGCGACCGAAAGGCTTGATGACAGAACGGCAATCACGTCACCTTTTTCGGCTTCCATAGCACCGTGGCAGCTAAAACAAACCTCTCGCTCGGCCCCCTTGGTCACGCCCAGAACAATCGGCATAGACAGGCGATAGGTCCCGTCGTCAGTATAGCGACCGATGGTTTCACCGGTTTCAATTGCTTCCTGATCAATGGCATCGCGCGGTGTTTTGAGGTCCTTGTCACCATATTCCTTCATGTAGGCCATTGTCGTTGGCCCCCAGGCAGACCACAGCTCGCCGGGGTAATCCAGATTGCGGCTTTCAAACCAGTTATTGAAAACATCGATCCCGATGTCATCGGAGTCATCGGGGCGGGCGGCCATGACATTGACAATCAGCGCATGAAGCGATGTCAGTTCGTTCTGGCTGAGCTGATGAAGCTTGGCATCCATTGCCTTTTCTTCGGCAAACATCATCATGGCAAGTGCGATGATCACGGTTGACGTCACGCCGAAGGCCGACGCCCACATAAAGCGTTTGCGAATGCCCATGGCATTGAAAGCCGATAACAACTTCATCACTGATCCCCGATCGGATAATGCAAATGCATGCATGACGGACCACCGACGACCTGTTGATCTGTCGTCGATCCGTATCAAACTGTCCCGCACGGAGCATCGGGGTATGTGGCGTGCGGGTCTTTGATTTGTCTCAAGTGACCGCAGGCAAGGGCAGGTTTATTCGGATAGGTTGCTGTCTGATCGTATAGGTTTTGGTGCGGAGCGAAACCTTGTCACAGACCGCAGGGCAGGGCATAACGGGCAGCCGATCTTGTCAGAACAGGAACACATGATGAGCATTTCATTTTCGGACGCGCAGAAAAAGCTCGAACAGATCACAGCCGAGATGCTGGAATTGATCCGCAAATACGGGCTGGATGCTGAAAGTCCGTTTGATGTGATCCCGGTTGCACGCGCCAAAATCGACAACCAGCAGGACTATGTCCGGTTTCTCGAACTGTCTATCGAAGGCCGTATTTACGGCGAATATGCCGATGCGCTTAAAAAGAAAATGGACGAAGAAATCCGCCAGGCCGACGCCAACAAAAAGATGCATTGAGACGATCCCGGTATCTGCGAAATGGCGGATTTTTTCAGTCAGCCAAAATATTGTTTTATAGACACTTTCGCCGATTAAGGCGGGGTGTCATAAAATATTCCCGATCTTGTCACCGTCCTGCCGTTGAGACGCGGCCTTTAGGGGATTATATCGCTGCTTGACGATGCGCTGGGTTAACCGGGCGTTGTTATTCCGAAGGGGATTGTCATTCGGAACATCACGAGCAACAGGATGGCTGACATGAACAAAAGTTATGTCCAGACCTTGATGGAAGTCGAAAAAGTATTTGGTCAGATCAATGATCATGATTACCGCCTTTACCGTGCAGTATGGGGTAACCGGCAGGCAGCCGGGACTGGTTTGCCGCGCGGAACGCGTGCTGAAATCAGCAAGAAACTTGCCAACGACTTTGTTGCAGCCAACGGTGCTGTAATGCACCGAAGCGCGGCACACGCGGCCTAGTCACCACTGCGGTATTTGCCGCCAATATTCCGGAACGCTTGATTTCAAACCGCCATCTGGTGTTAAAGATGGCGGTTTTGTTTTTCAGGTTAACCTCGACCGGAGTTCTCCCATGTCGATCAAATCGCTGATCCGTACCATTCCCGATTACCCGAAAAAGGGAATCATGTTTCGCGATATCACAACACTGTTTGCCGATGCAGACGGCTTGCGCGATGTGGTCGACGGTTTTGCCGCCGAATTCCAGGATAAAAAGATCGACGTGATTGCCGGCATCGAGGCGCGCGGCTTTATCATTGGTCCGGCCGTGGCGGTCGCCCTTGGTGTCGGTTTTGTTCCGATCCGCAAACGCGGCAAACTTCCGGCCGAGACCATCGAAGTCGAATATGAACTTGAATATGGCTCGGACGTGATCGAAATGCACACCGATGCAATCAAGCCCGGTCAGCGCGTTCTGGTGATGGATGACCTGATTGCGACGGGTGGTACGGCGCTTGCCGCGATTGATCTGATTGAAAAGGCGGGGGGCGAGGTTGCCGGTTGTGCCTTCATCATCGATCTTCCCGATATCGGCGGGGCGCAAAAAATCCGTGATCGTGGTGTCGATGTCTTCCATCAGGTCGAATTTGAAGGCGATTGATGCCTCAAAACCGGTTCTGAACCTTGAAAAATGACGATTCTTGTCTCTTTTGGGTCGTAATTGGGATATAATCTTACAGTTGAATGATGCTGTAACATGTTCCGGTTTCGGCTGGAGAGAGGAAAATGGTCGTACCTGCCGTCAATAACCAGTCCGTAAGCCAAGTCAGCCAGTATGGCAGACTTGCAGCCGCTGGTGCGCGCGGTATGGCGACGGTTGACCGCAATGCCCAGGTTCAGGCACCCAGCGAACATTACACCTATGACCCCGATAATGACGGTATCCTGTTCAATGCCTATATCGATGGCAAAGGCAGCAGAAATTCCGGTCAGGGCAGCACAGGTGAGCAGAAAGACCAGCGCGCGGAGCAAAGCCGTTTTTCCGCCGCCCGTCGTGCCAGTGATCGCGAAGGGGCGATTTCGTCTGAAAGCGATATCGATTTCGCAAGTTTCCTTGATCCGGAAATCCCGTTTGATCTGAGTGTGAATAGCGGCGCCTCGTTCTATGCGGTTGTGAACGCCGTCGTGCATGGAGCTGGTGTTCGCGGTACGCGGGTGGACGCCTATATCTGATATGCCGGGCGACAGGCCCGAGCCTTCTTCAAAATTGAAAACATTCTTTACCGGTCCTTGTTGTCCCGTCCTTGCGGCATTATGATCGCGGCTTGATCATGCGTTTCCATTGCTGGATCTGATATGCAGAACAAGCCGGTCCTCAATTCCGTTTTCGAAGCCGTTTTTCGCCTGATTGATCATGCGCTGAACGATAACGAATATCTGCAACCGCAAAAGCTTCATCGTCTGCTGTATCTTGCACAGGCCTATTACGGTGCGAATTATCATGGTCGGATGTTGATGCCCGCCGTGTTTGTTGCTGACGATATCGGTCCGATTGAACCTAATGTTTATGCAGTGATGGAAGAAAGCCGTCCGGACGTGCGGCTTAAATCGGTTGATCCCAAAACGCAGCATTTCATTGAAAGCATCTGGTCGCAGTTCGGCCATCACTCGGTCGAACATCTCAGCGAAACCGTGCGCAATCATCCACCTTATCTTGATGCCTATAAACAGGCACCGGGGACGTTGATCCCGTTTCAGGTGATGGTCGATTTTTATGCCTCTGTCCGTAAAAGTGCCACTACGCCCGAGGCAAAGGAAGTTGTCCGCCCGCGCGTCATGCGGTCGCACAAGGGTAAGCCGGTCGCGACCACTGACTGGTTGCCCCGCCGTATTAAATAACCGATCAAATCGTCACGATTGCAGATGATTATTGGCCGATATTCATGTCTTCGCACGGATCGGTGCGTGGCAGATCATTGGTAAACCACATGAAATCCGCAATATCTTCCGATCCCATCCGCAGGGCATAATCATTCACCCCCGGAAGGTTTTCGCCCGGATCGTCGGCCTCGACCAGGATGACGACCGCAATGTCATTATCGGGCAAATCTGGTGAATAACGACGCAGGTGATAGGGCACAGCGATATCGTCGCGCACATGCATGGCACCGGCAATCAGGAATGCGCCGTCGATATTTTTGTCGGCATCTGCATCGATCATTGCACGTGCGAGCGACGCATCGCGGGCAAACTGCACAAGCGAGAAAGCGGGCAGTTGCGATTTGGGCAGCATGTTGCAGTGACCCTCGGCAATTTCCTGATCAAAGCGCGCGGCAATGTCATTGGGCAGGGGCGGTAATGCAAGCTTTTCTGCAAGCTCTGTCGGCAGGGAGCTGATACCTTCGCTGATCATGGGGCGCAGGACATTCTGGGGCAGGTTGCCAGCAACCATAGATAACCCGTTTTCCCGGGCTGCCTCGGCAATCGGAGCATAGTCGTGCCAGGAAGGCCAGCTGCTCTCACCCCAATTCATTTCACTGCCGAGTTCATCGGGGGATACGGTCTGCCACGCCTGATCAAGGCTTTCCTGCTGGTCGCGATTAAACATTTCCCAGACAACCGCCCGCTTGGTGTTTTCGCGTTTGCTTAGCGCGCGGACCAATTGGGCCTGATGATGATGATGGATCGGGTTGTCATGTTTTTCACCAATCAGGACAAAACGGGTCCCGGCAAGGCGCGAAACCATGTCGTCAAACATGACATAGCGCTGCCCGGCCATATCAAAAATCAGTCCGGGGGCCGGTGGCAGGGCATCGGCATCGGGAATATCACGAACGCTTTCCGGTTGGTTTGGCCCGGTGGCTTGTGCCTGTGCCGACCGAACTGGAAATTCCGTCGCCGCGATCATTGCCGTTACGGCAAGACACAGCGAAAATGACAGTTTGAAACAATATCGTGTGCGGGCACGAAACGTAGTTTTCATCACGCGTGGAATTTCCAGTCCATTGATTGGCCGATTTACAATCCGACTTTATTTACTCAAAGTCAGGGCGGTTTCAATATCATGGATCAAGTCATTGATATCTTCGATACCAACAGACAAACGCAACAGATCATCGGGCACCGGGCTTGTCGGGCCTTCGACCGACGACCTGTGTTCGATCAGGCTTTCGACCCCGCCAAGTGATGTCGCGCGTTTAAACAGCTTGCACTGATTATGGAAATCCACGGCCCGCGCGCCGCCGCCCTTGACCCGGATCGACATCATGCCGCCAAAGCCGCCATTCATCTGGCGTTTGGCAATGTCATGGCCGACATGGCTTTCAAGGCCGGGATACTGGACCTGTGCGACTTCGGGGTGGTTTTCGAAATGGCGGGCGATTGCCATCGCATTGGCACTGGCCCGTTCGACACGGATTGACAGGGTACGCATACCACGCAAAAGAAGCCATGCTTCGAACACGCCCAGAACTCCGCCGCCGCCAGCATGCTGTTTGCAGACCCGTTGCCAGAATTCGCTGTCCTTGTTTGCGGTGGTCAGGGTGCCTGCCAGAACGTCGCTATGCCCGTTCAGATACTTGGTGGCCGAATGCATGGCGATATCAGCACCCAGTTCAATCGGGCGGGTCAGAAGTGGCGTGGCAACCGTATTATCGACCGCAACAATCGCACCGGCCTTGTGCGCGGCGTCGGCAACGGCCGCGATATCGGTGATCTGCCAATCCGGGTTGGCGGGCGTTTCCAGCCAGACCATTTTTGTTTTACCCGGCTTGATATGGCTGACCCAATCGGCTGTGTTGCCATTTTCAACGAAATCAAATGTCAGACCGGCGCGCACACCGCTATCAAGCATGAAACTGCGCAGCGCCCAGTACATCACCTTTGGCGCGACGACATGATCGCCCGGCGACAGTGCATGCAGCAACGCAACCGCGGCGGCCATGCCCGATGCGAAAAGCCGCGTCTGTGCGCCGCCTTCCAGCGCATCAAGAACCGCACAGGCCTGATCATAGGTCGGGTTGTCGGTCCGGGTATAGCAACGACCATCGTGATAGCTAAGATCGGTATTGCGTTCGAATGTGGTCGAGGGATAGATCGGCGGGGTGACCGAACGGGTGGTTTCCTCGACCCAGCCCAGTGCCTGGGCCGTGATGGTTGCAGGTTGCTGTTTCTTGTTATCGGCAGACATGGTGGCACCTGATTTTGTTGTCATTTATTGCCACGCAACATAACGTGGAACGCGCCACATCCCAAAACGAAAACAAGAGAACGACCCATTCAAATGCCCCACACACCGAACGCCCCCAAAATTGACCTTCCCGAACAATGCGATGTCGTCGTCATCGGCGGCGGGATTCACGGTTCTTCCAGCGCCTATTACCTTGCCAAGGCGGGCATGAAGGTTGTCCTTCTGGAAAAGGATACCATCGCCTCGCATCAGTCCGGGCGGGCATGGGGTTTTGTTCGCCAGCAGGGCCGCGATCTGGTTGAATTGCCCCTGATGATCGAATGCAACCGTATCTGGCAGGGGCTTGAAAAGGAACTGGACGCTGATCTGGAATGGCGGCAGGGCGGGGTCATGTTTGTTGCCCGCGATGATGCGGAAATGGCCGAATTTGAACAATGGATCGAAGACGCCAAAGGATTTGATATCGAAACGCAGGTGCTTGATCCCAAGGGTGTCGCCCGGATCGCACCGGGCATCACGCGCCCCGGTGTCGGCGGGATTTATACGCCCTCTGACGGGCAGGCGGAGCCCAAAAAGGCCGCCCCTGCCATCGCAAAACGTGCTGCCGAACTTGGTGCTGTTATTGCTGAAGGTTGCGGAGCTATTGGTATTGAGACAAGTGGCGGCGCAATCAGTTCGGTGATATCCGAACGTGGCGAGATCAAATGCAAATATGTCATCTGTGCTGCTGGTGCGGCGACGCATAAATTCGTCGCCAAATTCGGCCGTCGCCTGCCGCAGCAAACCACGCGCGGTACGGTGATCCGTACAACTCCGGTGCCGGATATTTCGGCCGCCGGAACACTGGCTGCCGGCCTTGCGTTTCGTCAGCGCGCCGATGGTTCGATGAATATCGCCGACGAGTTCATGACTGATCTGGATTTGACATTGGGCCGGTTCAAATATGCCCGCGATTTTGCGCCGGGCCTGTTTGCCAACTGGGCGACCTTCAAATTCCATCTGAACAGGCGGTTCGTTGATGATCTGGTCGATCGCCTGCCGGGTTCGGCGGCATCGAAGCAGCCATTGATCGGCCGCCGCGAAAATCAGGCACAGCCATACGAAGTGCGGGTGAAGAACGCGATGGCCAATTTGCAAAAGGTCTTTCCGCAAATCAAACAGGTGGGTGTTGTCGACAAGTGGGCTGGCGATATCGACGTCACCCCAGATGCGGTGCCGGTGATTGATCAGTTGGACAATCCAAAACATTTCTTTGTCGCCACCGGTTTTTCCGGTCACGGATTTGCGATGGGGCCGGTTGTCGGCAAGGTGCTGGCGGACTGGATCACAACCGGGCAGCCATCCATTACCCTTGCCGGGATGGAGCTTTCACGGTTTGAGGATGGCACCATTCGCAAGCCGCGTACGCGGGTCTGATTTTATCTGGACGAGGAATGACCTAATGTCGGGGCCGTTTAAACGGTCTTGACGCAGGGTATCTCCCGTGCAATTAAATGTTATGTTATAACATAACATTTAATTTGAGGTTCATGATGAAATTTGCATCGGTCGTCGGTGTTGGTCTGGCTCTTTTCGGGGCGGCACAAATCGCCAATGCGCACGGCGTCTGGGTTGCGCAGCGATGGGATGAATATGGAATTATCTATGGTCACGGGGCCGAGGATAATGATTATGATCCGGCTAAAATCAAATCGGTTACGGTTCTGACCGAAGACGGCAAGGCCAGCGAAGGCAAGGTCGAGGCCCGCGATACCCATGCCATGGTCGTACCGGGTGAGGATGCGGCCATTGTCCTGATCGATTTCGATAACGGCTTTTATACCGAGGGACCGGACGGCAAATGGGTCAATCAGCCCAAATCAGCCGTCGAGGGGGCAAAACAGGCGGGCCATTATCTGAAGCATTCGGTTTCACTGCTGCATATTCATGGCGATATCCCTGCCTTGCCAGCACAGCCGCTGCAGATCGTGCCACTTTCCAATCCGACCGAACTTGAAGCGGGTGACGATTTCAAGGTCCGGGTGCTTTATGATGGCAAGCCCCTGCCGGGTGTTGCGATCATTCCCGACTATGTCAATCTGGCCGAAACCCTGATTGGCGAAACCGATCAGGATGGCGTTGCCGATATCACGGTTCGTAATGACGGGCTGAATGTTGTTGCGGTCAAGCACTCTGTGTCGCTTGAAAACAATGCGGATGCGGACCTGATCCAGCATTTCGCAACCCTGTCATTCACCGCAGGGGGCGAGCACAGCCACTAGTCAATTCCCATAGCCGAAAACGCGTTTGCAGTTCTCCCAAACATTGTGATCGCGCGTTTTGCGGCTAACGAAGACCGGCAACGATCTGCACGTTGCCGGTCTTTACCTTTTTACTGGGCTGCTTCCGTTTCGTTATTCGCGTTTATCGGGTGCCTGATTTTGCCGGGAAAGAAGCGTGTTGCCCCAACGGGGGCTGCAATGAAATCATCGTCGGCAATGTCGGCATCCTTGCGCGCCGATGCCAGCCGCAATGGCGGTTCGTCAACCGGCTCCGCGGTCAGGACGAACGTGCCCCAATGAATGGCAAGCGCCTGTTTGACACCCATCACCTGCATGATCTGAACGGCTTCTTCGGGGTTGGTGTGGGCATGACGCATGAAATCGCTGGGTTCATAGGCCCCGATCGGGATCAGGCCAAAATCGATCCCGCCATATTGTTCGCCCATTTCGGCAAACAGCCGTTCGTTCCAGCCGGTATCACCGACGAAATAGAAACGATAGCCATCGGCGAATTCAAGGATGTACCCGCCCCACAGCATTTCCTTGCGGTCCTTGGTGGTGCGTGCTGACCAGTGATTGCTGGGCACATGGGTGATTTTCAAATCCCCATGCGAAAGGCTTTGATCCCAGTCGAGTTCGTCATAGCGATCCGGGCGGATCCCGGCGGTTTCAAGCAGCACACCGTTTTTCAGCGGCAGGATATAGCGCGGCGCATTGCCGATCTTGCGCAGGCTGGCGATGTCGAAATGGTCGTAATGATTATGCGACAGCAACACCAGATCAAGCCTGGGCAGTTCATCAATCTGCAATCCCGGCTGGCTGTAGCGTGCCGGGCCAAGATGGCGGAACGGCGATGCCCGTTTGGCAAAGACCGGATCGGTCAGGATATTAAGCCCGCCATATTGCACCAGAACTGTTGCATGGCCGATCCAGGTAACTTGCAGTCGGGCCGGGTCCGGATTGTGGATGGCATCCAGATTTGGCGCCTCGGTCGGGATTTTGCCGCGCTGATGTTTGGCTTTCGGCCAGTTTTCAGCACCGAAATAACGCCGTTTCATAAAACGCCAGAATGACCGTTTGACCAGATCGGGCAGGGGATAGCGGTTTTCAAATCCGGAATCGGTGTGATGTGGCGGTCGGTTATCATTCGTCACGTGGTCAAATCCCCTAATCGGCTGATTGTTGTTTTGATCCTATCAATGTGTCGCGGATCGGGAATTGTGCAAGTGGGGTCACTGTCCGGATTGGGACGAAGAAAAGGCCGGAACCGGGGCGGGTTCCGGCCTTCATGACGACACCTGCTTCTGACCGGCAAAACATCACCGGAGAAATCAGGTGCCGCGGGGGGAAGGTTCGGGCAGATTATTCGATCACGGTCACGTAGCTATCAAGTGCCGGAACGGTTTCGATAATGCCCTGATCCTTGAGATAGGTGGCAAAGCGTGCGTAGCGGGTCCGGTCAATCGCGGCAGGACGGAGCGCAAATCGCGGCAGCGTATCGGCCCACGCCTTGATGTTGAGTTCGTCATCAAGGTTTGGGTATGCGGCGATAAACGCCTGCCAGCTATCATCGGGATGGTTGACCAGATACTGCACGCCTTCTTCAAGGGCGGCCAGCATGCGGGCAAAGCGTGGATCATCGGTTTTGTCGTTGCGCACCGTCAGGATCAGTTCGTCATAGGGCGGGACACCTTCTTCCTCGACATAAAATGCCTTGCCCGGCTTGCCTTCGATTTCCATCTGGTTAAGCTCGAAATTGCGATAGCCGCCAATGATCGCATCGACCTGCCCGGAATACAGCGATGGCGAGAGCGAGAAATTGACATTCACCAGCTCGACATCATCAATCGAAACCCCGTACTTGCCCAGCATCGTGCCGAGCAGGGCGTCTTCAAACCCGGCAAGCGAATAGCCGATTTTCTTGCCCTTAAGGTCGGCGATTTCCTTGATCGGGCCGTCTTTCAGAACGATCAGGCTGTTGAGAGGGGTTGCGACCAATGTGCCGATCCGGGTCAATGGCAGGCCTTCGGCGGCCTGCACGTGAAGCTGTGGCTGATAATTGACAGCAACATCGCCCTGACCGGCGGCAACAAGGCGCGGCGGGGCGGATGGGTCGGCCGGTTCGATCAGCTCGACATCCAGATCATGTTTGGCAAAAAAGCCCTTTTCCTTGGCGACGATCAGCGGTGCGTGATCGGGATTGACGAACCAGTCGAGAAGAATGGTGAGCTTGTCCGCGGCGAATGCCGGGCTGGTCATTCCCATCGCAACCGCGCCAATCGTGGCCGCGGTGATCATGGATTTCAGGCGTGACATGGATGAACCTCCTATCGGATATCGGATATATTTTTGATGTTCTGCCCCGCAATTTTTCGCGGGGAATTCGGTTTATTTTGCCGGTTTCAGGCTGTCGGGCTGCCAGGGCAAGGCCGCACGTAGCGCCCGGTCGACAAGGAAATATTGCGTGATTGAAAACGCGCACAGGATCAGAAGACAGGCAAAGACCATGTCGATCTGAACCCGGGCATTGGCATGCAGCATCAGATAGCCAAGCCCGTGGCTTGACCCGACCCATTCGCCGATCACGGCCCCGATGGGGGCAACCGCGGTTGCGACCCGAAAGCCCGAGGCAAATGAAGGCAATGCGGCGGGCAGGCGCACATGGGTCAGCAATCGCCAGCGGCTGGCACCCATGGTGCGGGCAAGGTCAAGGAAGCCCGGCTCGGTGCGTGATAACCCATCAAAAAACGCGACCGTGACGGGGAAGAAAATGATCAGGGCCGCCATGGCGATTTTTGAGCCCAGACCAAAGCCCAGCCATAATACCAGAAGAGGCGCCAGCGCAAAAAACGGGATCGCCTGAGACACCAGCAGGATCGGCATCAGCCAGAACCGGACGGGTGCAAAAAGCGCCATCGGGAGGGCCGCCACGGCGCCCAGTGCCGCCCCGGCAAAAAGCCCGATCACGGTTTCGGCAATCGTGTATCTGGCATGGTCAAGCAACACGTCATGACGCTTGATCAGGGTCAGCCAGACTTCATAAGGGGCGGGCAGCATATATTTCGGCGCGCCGGTGACGGTCACAACAATCTGCCATGTCGCGATCAGGGCGGCGATGATGATGAAAGGCCGGGCGAGTTTCAGCAGGCGCCGTTCGGTAAGCGGGGTGCGGGATGTCTTCGTCATGCCGTTCCCTCCGCCCGGTTGAGTTCCTCGGCAGTGGCGCCAAGCTGACGGAGCAATTCGGCCTGATGGCGGAGTATTTCCGGATCGGTGACATCGCGCGGGATGCTGCCCGCCGGAAGGATGGCGTCACTCAGGACCGCCGGGGTACCGCGCAGGACATGAACCCGGTCGCCGATCCGAAGCGCTTCGAGCGGATCATGGGTGACCAGCAAAACCGCTTTGCCGCGCAATACCCGTGCGGCAAGGTCCTGAAGGCGCATGCGGTTAAGCGGATCAAGGGCGGAAAACGGTTCATCCATGAGGACAACCGGGCGGTCTTCCATCAGGGTGCGGGCAAGGGCAGCGCGTTGCTTCATCCCGCCGGAAAGTTCGGCCGGGCGCAGGTGGGCGGCATCTGATAGGCCGACCTTGGCAATCAACGCATCGGCGCGTGCAAGATCGGGGCGTTCATTGCGAAGCACCGCGCCCAGAACGACATTTTCCCGGACACTGCGCCACGGCAGAAGCAAATCCTGCTGCGCCATATAGGCAACCCGGCCCAAAAGTGGCCTGCCATCCGAGCAGGCAATATCCCCGCCCGCCTCGCCATCGACCAGCCCGGCGAGATAGCGCAACAATGTACTTTTGCCGACACCCGATGGGCCCAGCAGACAGGTGATGCTGCTGGCGGGTAGGGTCAGATCAAGATCATGGAAAATATCGTCGCCGTTAAAGGCCACGCGCCCACCGTGCAGATGAATATCAAACGGCGTTGCGTTGCCCGGCATGACGGGGGGATTTGGGGATGTTGCCGGTTTCGGCACTGGTTCTGTCTTGCGCATGCGATCCTTCCTACGCCGGTCTTAACCGGTTCAGGTTCAAAGGGTCGTCCGGCAACACCGAACCTCTCAGCCGATTCACGATCGGCCCCCCTGGAGATGACGGGACTATGCGCAGATCATGGCGGGACGTCAAGCATTGGAAAAAGTTCTTGATTTGTTCTTTTGTTTGTGGCATAAAGATAAAGTCAACGGGAGAAATGCACCCGGACCGAAACCCGCAAGGCCCTGTGCCTCGCGGGTTTTTGCGTTTGGGGCCGGATCAAAGAGGGGATCAGGATGCAGCGGCAAGGATTGAGGCAGGGCGGCGGAGTAGTCCACAGGATATGGGTCGGCGGATGGCGAAGCCATTACGGCGGCGTTCCGCGCCGGTTCTAATACGCTTTTAACATGCTTGTTTGTCATGACGGGAGAGGTGCGTCTTGTCGGGGAACGGACCCCGGATTTGCCGAAAGAGGCAGCAATGGCAGTAGTGGCGGCATCGGATTGCGGCCCGTCGGTGGTGGACAGGTTGGGGGCAGTGCCCCCGAAATCCGTCTGCTGGTGAAGATGGCAGCAGCCCGAGGTGTGTCTGGACGCCGGGGTGGCAGGTTGCCGCCGAGGCCGGAAGATGATCGAAGTGGGCAGCGAGCCCCTGGACCGTCTGCTGGTGAAAATGGCGAAGGCCCGAGGTGTGTCTGGACGTCGAGGTGGCAGGTTGTCGCCTTGGCCGGGAAGTGCCCGAAGTGGGCAGCGAGCCCCTGGACCGTCTGCTGGTGAAAATGGCGAAGGCCCGAAGTGTGTCTGGACGTCGAGGTGGCAGATTGCCGCCTTGGCCCGAGGTGCGTCGAGGCGGCAGAGAGCCCGATGATTGTCCGTCGGCGACGGTTGCTGGAGGCCCGAGTTTTGTTCCGGCATCGGTGGTCATGGCATCGTCGAAAGAGCCCGAAATGGGCAGCGAGGCTTTGGGGCGTCTGTGGACCATCGGTTGGCGGGGCTGGCGGCGGTCCGAGGTGTGTCTGAACGTCGGGGAGCAGGTTGTCGCCGTGGCCGGAGGGGGTAACGAGCCGGTGGGTGTTCCGTCGGGCGTCAGTTGGCGAGGTTGCTGGAGGCCCGAGATTTGTCCGGACTTCGGTGGTCATGCCATTGGCGGAGATAGTCGGAGCGGGCAGCGAGGCTTTGGGGTGTCTGGTGGCTGGTGGAAGCGCGAGGTTTGTCCAGCGTTGCCAGAAGTCCCGCATCACTGGAAGTCGCCGTGGAGGATTTGCCGGAAGAGGCACCGGAAGAGACAGCAGTGCCAGCATCGGGCCATGTCCCGTCGATGGTGGACAGGTGAGGGCCGTGACCCGAAAGCTGTCTGCTGGAGGGGCATGCGAAAGCCCGGGATTTGTTCGGGCTTTCTGGTTGCGGGAGGCTCGGTTTGCGGTTGTGTGATTTGCGGTTGCATCCGTCCGGATTTCGTTTGGGGCGGCATCACCACACCGGATCGACCGTTCGAAGTTTGCCTGCCGGGTGATCCCAGCCATGTGCGACGCCATCAATCGTGGCTGGAAAGCGAACGCGCCGTGCCTTGCCCCAGCTTGTGGTTTCGAGATGCGGGGCGATGTCGTTTTCGGTTTCGGGGGCGATGGGTTGGGTTCGGGTCGGTTGTACGGTCTGGCAAAGCAGATGGGCGGTGCGGGCGAGCGAGTGGCGGGCGGTGGTGATCTGGCCGGTCTGGCTGCGGAGTTGCAGGGCGTGGATGGTGCTTGCCGCCATCAGGTAGCCGGTGGCGTGGTCAAGGGCCTGAACCGGAAGGGGCGTTGGTTTTGCCGCGTTGGCCTGTTTCATGCCGAAATCGGCGATGCCGCAGCTCATTTGTACCAGGCTGTCAAAACCACGCCGTGTGGCCCATGGGCCGGTCCAGCCATAGGCGCAGAGCGTTACATCTATCAGACCGGGATTGATGCGGCGAAGGTCGTCCGCGTCATAGCCAAGACCAGGCAGGGCATCGGGACGGTAGCCATGCAGCAGGATATCGGCCCTGGCCAGAAGGCTTTCAAATGTTTGGCGATCCTCGGCACTCTTGAGGTCAAGCCCGGCACAGCGTTTGCCAAGGGTGATTTCGGGGATTACCGCGCCCTCGTCCCAGTGGGGCGGGTCGATGCGCAGGACATCCGCGCCGTAGGCCGCCAGAAACCGCCCGGCGACGGGGCCAGCCAGAACGCGGGTCAGGTCAAGCACGCGGATCCCGGCCAAGGGGCGGTCGGGCCGGATAACGTGGCGGGATTTTGCGGTGATGCCGTGATGCTGCCAGCCGATCAGCGGTTCGACCGCAATCGCAACCCCTTGCGGGTGGGATTGCCAGTCACCCAGGCTGCGCATGGTGGCGGCACAGCCACCCGCGGCAATGATTGCGGTTTCGAGGTCATCGGATTTCCAGTTTGCGACAATGGGGGAGAGGGCTTGGCGGTCCGGGTAATCGCCCAGAACCGACAGGGCGGCAGCACGGTGATGCGGGGCGTTGGTGTGTAGCCGTATCCAGCCATCAGCGGTTTGATAGTCACCGGCAATCGCATCCCACACCGGCGGCAATTCCCAGCCCATCGGGCGGATCGTCATATCGAACCATTTTGACGCCAGCCGTTGATCAATGGTGACACCCGCCAGATCGCCGGTAGCCAAACCGCGATAGCGGGAAATCATGGCGGATGCGATGCCGATGGACGCGGTTGCAAGGTCGGTGACGGCAAAGAAGGATGGCAGGGCGTCCTTGCCGGTGATTTTGATGTCGGGCAGGGCGTTTGTGCCGCCCGGAAGATCAAGGGCGGCGTTAAGGGCATCGGTAATCGGGGCGATGAACGGGTTCGGCTTGTCGGTCATGGCGGTCATGCTGGTGGCTCCTTTTTCCGCATTGGTGGAGCGGGGCGGGGGATTGATCGGTCAAGGATCACGCAGGGCTGGACAAATCGTCAATCTTGATCAAGATAATCAATATGAAAAATCTGGATGACCCGATGAATGAAACGGCGTTTTTCACGCTGTCGGCACAGGAAGTCTGTGCGGCAACCGGCATATCGCGCGATACGCTTTATGCCTATGTCAGCCGTGGGATTGTGCGCGCCATTGCTCATCCCGGCGATGCGCGCAAAAGCCTGTATGACCATCGCGATGTGCGCAAAATCATCGCGGGCAAAAAACGCGGCCGGTCACGACAATCGGTGGCGGCATCGACGATTGACTGGGGCGAACCGATACTGGCGTCGAAAATCACCCGCATTGCCGATGGACGGTTTTTCTATCGCGGCAGGGATGCGGTGGGGCTGTCTGATACCATGGCGCTTGAAGATGCTGCGCGTCTTCTGGCGGGATTGCGGGTTGATCAGGATCGATGTTGCGCCCCCGATTTCATCCCGGCCAATCACGCCACCCCATTTGACCGGATGATTGCGATGATGGCGGGTGAGGTGACAAATCATCCTGCCGGGGATGGCCGCCCGGCGGCGGCGAAGTTGATGCGCCTCGCCGCATTGGCAGCCGCTGGTATGCGCGATGACGGCGAAAGCCCGATCCATGTGATGCTGGCGCTGGCCTGGTCGGTAAAGCCGGAAGCGGTGGATTTGCTGCGCCGTGCGCTTGTGCTGTGTGCCGATCATGAATTGAATGCGTCGGCCTATGCGGTGCGGGTGGCGGCATCGGCAGGCGCGAGTGTTCCGGCATCGTTGCTCGCAGGGTTGGCGACATTATCGGGCAGTCGGCATGGTGGGTTAACACCGCGTTGCCGGGCATGGATGGACCGGGTGGAAAAGCGCAAGATTGATCCGGTGCAGGATGGCGTGCCGCCCGGTTTCGGCCATCCGCTTTATCCCGATGGTGATCCGCGCACGCGCGCAATCATGCAATCCTGCGGGCAGGTGGGTGATGCGTTCTGGGCACGGATTGCGGACCGGGTGACGGATGAAACCGGGCAATATCCCAGCCTTGATTTCGGGCTGGCGTTGCTCGAACGCGAGCTTGATCTTCCGAAAGGGGCGGGGCTTGGCATTTTTGCCGTCGGGCGCATGGCAGGCTGGATCGCGCATCTGTTCGAGCAGCGCCAAAGCGGCAAGATCATCCGGCCGCGGGCGGCTGTGGCCGGGTGAGGGGGCAGAGTTCTGCCCCGGTATGGAGCCTGTGGTGCGATGGACTCCCGCGTTCGCGGGAGTGACGGTTGAAGGGGCGGGAGTGACGTTTGAGGGGGGATTGCCCGCGACAAATATTGTCATTCCCGCGCAGGCGGGAATCCAGAGGGCAGGTCAGAAAGGGATGATTTCGATCAGCAGCGGGCAGCGCGTCGTTCAGGGACAGGCAAGCCCGCGCGCGGGGCAGGCGCGTGATCTGTATCACATCCTTAACTTGTGAAATCATGCCGTCCGGCTATCTTTCTGATCGACAGGATCGCGGAAGGTACAGATGCAGGACTGGCAAAGATTTTCCATTCATCATGGCATCGAAGATGGCCATATCGACAAGGCGCTTGATCTTTTCTGGCAGGCGTTTCGTCAGAAACTGGCACCGGTGATGAAACCCGAAGACAAGGCGCAATTATTCCTGAGACGGGTTGTTGATCCGGCCCATGCGATCAGTGCGGTATCGTCCGATGGCGATTTGCTGGGCATTGCCGGTTTCAAGACGGCAGAGGGGGCGTTTATTGGCGGGACGCTATCGGATGTCTGCGCGATTTATGGCCTATGGGGCGGTTTGTGGCGCGGGATTTTGATCGAGACGCTTGAACGGGATCTGTCCGAGGGTGTTCTGTTGATGGACGGGATTTTTGTTGATTCTGATGCGCGCGGCAGAGGTGTCGGGACGGCACTTCTGGATGCGATTGCAGGTGAAGCCCGGATGCGCGACCTGAGGCAGGTGCGGCTTGACGTGATCGATACCAATCCGCGTGCCCGGGCACTTTATGAACGCTGCGGCTTTGTGGCGGGCTATGTGCTGGAACTTGGCCCGCTTCGTCATCTGTTCGGGTTTCGCACGGCAACAACGATGATGTTACAGGTTTGATGCCGGTTATTGTGCCGGGGATGGGGTTTGCGTGACCTGTCTGATCCAGGTGATGATGTGATCCATCGCGCCGGGGGCATAGGCATGGCGCCCCATCGCGATAAAGGCCAGTTTGACGATGTCGGGCATCTGATCGGCAAGCTGATAATTAAACAGGCCTGCGCGCAGCAGCCCGTGTGTCGCATCGGGAAGGGTGATGACCCTGTTTAGCGGATTGTTGGGCAGGGCAAGTTTGCGATAGATCGCCGCGTTATGCGCCGGATCAACATTCAGGTCATCCTCGCCCCAGAGGGCAAGCAGGGGGGATTTGATGGTTGCAAGCGACCCGGTGGCATCCGATCCGATATTGCGTTTCACAAACTCATAGCGGTCCTGTGCCATGACTTCCTGATCATGGGGGATGGCGAGATAATCCTGATAGGTACTGTCGGGGCCAAAAATCCGGTCATCCATATTATGCGCGGTTTCAATGCGCATGGCGATTTCATCGGGCCGGGTGCCTAGGGCCTCAAGCCGCGTGCGCATGTAATAGGTGCCCTGTCGCTGCCAATTGACCGCCGCGCCGATGAGGATGTGAAAGGCGGCATCGGGCAGGCGGTTGGCGATATCAGGGATGACCCAGCCGGCCTGCGAGAAACCGAGAAAACCGATTTTGCGGTTTTCGTTGCCATCAAGATTGCGTAGGGCGGCGAAGGCCGCCATCGCCTCGTTGGCGCGATCATTCATGGATTGATCAAGCCAGTTTCCCGTGCTGTCGCCCACGCCGGCCTTGTCCCAGCTATAAACACCAATCCCGCCATCCAGCAGACTATTGATCAGCGGCAGGTAACCGTCATTTGAAAAGCGGTCCTGCGGGCCGTCGCCATGGATCAGAAGGACAATGGGGGCCGTGTCGGCCGCCGCACCATCGGGCAGGATCAGGGTGCCCGAAAGCCGGTTGCCGTGATCGTCAAATTCGACGAGGCGGGTCGTGCGACCTTCAAGATCAAAATCGGCAAGCCCCGAAAGGGCAAAGCCAGTGCCAATGACAATAACGATGATCAGGATCGCAAGCCCCGCGAGAAGGCGGTGGCGTTTTGAGGTTTTGTGGGGCACGGGCGGGGCTCCGATGATGGATTGCCGGATCGGGCAAGGGGTGATCAGGGCGATGTCATGAAACGGGTCAGAAGGGCCTGATTGGCGGCGTCAAACGTGACGCGGCCAATGGCGACGCGGCCATCAAGTGCCTTTTCGAGCGCATCAAAATCCGTATCGGAAAAACCGCCACAGGTTTCAATGACCTCTATCCCGTCCTTGGCAAAACCCTGTGCGGCGACGATCAGGGCCGCGATATTTGACGCGGCAAAGATATGGGTGGTGAAGCCATCGCCGGGCAGGGTGGTTTGCGTCCCCCGCACCGGGTATCCGTCGGCCTTGATCAGGAAGGCATAGTTTTTGATCGGCATGGGGCGGCTCGTCGTTTAAGAAAGGAGAAAGTGTTCCGGGAGCAGAGTTACGCGGATGCGTTTGCGCGTCAATCCTGCGATGCCCCAATGAGCCCAGCCCGAATGAACCATGAATGGTCATGATGCCATCTGATGAACCTGTTCTGAATTATCCCGATCATCGCCGCCACGATATCCGTCCGCGCATGATCGCGGCCGAGATTTATCGCGGGTCGAGTTACGGGCCAAAACACCCGCTTGCGATCCCGCGGGTGTCGCTGGTGGTGGATATGGTGCATGCGATGGGCTGGGTCGATGGGGATAATTATCTGATCGGGCCGGTGGCGACGCCCGCACAATTGGCACGCTTTCACGATCCCGAATATATCGCCGCCGTGGCACAGGCCGAACGCGACCGGATGTTACCCGAAGACATGATGGTCAGATACGGATTGGGTAAAAACGGCAATCCGATCTATCCGGAAATTTTCCGGCGTCCGGCGACGGCGGCCGGATCATCGATTATGGCAGCACGTCTGATTTCGGATGGCGGGATCATCCATCATCCGGCAGGGGGCACGCATCATGGATTGCGCGACCGGGCATCGGGTTTCTGTTACTTCAATGACCCGGTTCTGGGGATACTTGAATTGCTCGATTCGGGGCTGGATCGCGTGCTTTACCTTGATATTGATGCCCATCACGGGGACGGTGTGCAGATTGCATTTGCCGATGATGACCGTGTTTTGACCGTGTCCATGCATGAAGAAGGACTGTGGCCGAAAACCGGGCATATCGATGATATTGCGGGGGGATTTGCGCGCAACCTGCCGATGCCAAGCGGCATGAATGACGACGAAATGCGTTATGTCCTGAACGAGTATTTCCTGCCACTCGCGCAGCAATTTTCACCACAAGCCATTGTTTTACAATGCGGTTGTGATACATTAGCAGAAGATCCATTATCCAGACAGATGTTGGGAAATCAGGCCATTTGGGACGTGGTCGGGGCCATGATCAAAATGGCACCCAGATGTCTTGTACTGGGGGGCGGAGGATATAATCCTTATGGGGTTGCGCGCTGTTGGTCCGGGGTGTGGGCGGTTGTAAACGAAATCGAAATACCCCCTGTGTTATCCGTCACAGCGGAAAATATCCTGCGTGCCATAAAATGGGCACATAGCCGTGGAAAGCAGCCGGACGAAAAAATGCTGACCAGCATTAGAGATCCGTGGCGCGGCGGGGACATACGTGACGAAGTCAGGACACGCGTCCATAGACTGAAGGGGTATGGGTTATGAAGTCGTTCATTCAAATGACCTTGGTCGTTTGCTTTATCAGTGCTGCCGTTGTGGCGGGGG